>R23__coassemble_203_pt1 | contig 43118 bp, 34 predicted proteins | sample R23__metabat2_high_PE_006 | metagenome-assembled genome bin R23
AAATTACGAATTTAGAACCGAATTATCACAATAAAAACTATAATTCAATGAAAAAGTCCTTAATTAATTGGATTCTCGTTGTGTGTGCATTAGGTTTGGCCTATGCATGCTTCTCGAGCATCTACAGTGACATCGCTTTTGATAAGAAGCGTGCAGAGAGAGAAGAAATCGTAAAGGCCCGTCTGTGGGAGATCCGCTCAGCCGAGGAACAGTACCGCATGGTCTATGGTTGGTACTGCGGCGACCTGGACTCGCTGATTGACTTTGTGAAGAATGGTCAGATGATTGACCACGTTGTGAAGGAAGGTGAACTCAGCGACGACCAGCTCGAAGCCGGTATGACCGAGCGCGAGGCTGTTCAGAAGGGTATCATCAAGCGTGACACCGTTTGGGTATCGGCAGCCGACCACCTGGGCATCTCTTGTCCCGACTCGCTGCGCTACGTGCCCATCGGCCGTGAAGGTGCAGAGATTCAGTTGCGCAAGAAGGACGCTTTCAACATGAAGTCGAACGAGTGGGAAAACCTCATTGAGTTCCGTGCTTCGATGGACGACTACATGTACGGCGTTGACGACAAGCGCGTCAAGAACCTCAAATCGACGCTGAAGAAACTGCACAAGAACCGCGCCGACCTCTTTGAGGACAACGCCGACGACCTCGAAGGCGAATGGTACGGTCTGCGTGTCGGTGACCTGCAGGATACCGGCAACAAGATGGCCGGTAACTGGGACTAATGGCTCCCTCGAACGCTCTTAAAAGTTTGTCCATCCGCATTTCGACGGATGGACTTTCTTTCTGTGTCTATACGCCAACTGCCGCTCGGCCGTACCACTACGAAACGTACGACGTGAAGCCTGTCATATCGATGGCAGCCAACCTGAAAGAGGCCCTGCAGAACGTTGATTTGCTCAAGGAGCCCTATCAGCGCGTCAATGTGCTCGTATCGACACCCATGTTCACCACCGTGCCCACCGTCGCGTTCGACCGCGAACACATCGAGGACACGTTCAATTTTACATTCTACGGCACGACGTCGCCTTCTCCAAGTCTGGGAAATGCCCACACTGAGCAACAGCACATCTCCTACAATGTCCTGCGTCGCAGCGGCATCGCCATCATCTTTGGACTCGACCGCAACGTCTATCAACTGCTGCACGACGACTTTCCGCGAGCACGTTTCTACGCCGCAGCATCCACGCTGACCGAGCAGTTCAGCGAGCGTAGCATGATAGGAACCGGGCGCAAGATGTTTGCCTACATCCACGACCAGGCCAACCTGAACAACAGTTTGACAGGCTCGGGCATGATGACCCTCTACTGCTTCGAACAGGGGCGTTTGCTCTACGTCAACACATACACCGTTCGCGGTCTGAACGACTGTCAGTTCTTCCTGCTACAGGTATGGAAAAACCTCGGCTTCGACCAGTTGGACGACAGTCTCGTCATCGTCGAAGACGAAAACCCCATCGCCACCAGCGACGACGTTGCCCAGCAACTCTGCAACAAACTCGGCTATTTCATCAAGCAGACCTCGGTCATCGAGGCTGGTGAACCCCAGTTCCGCGGCATCCCCTACGACCTGCAGACCCTCCTCGTCTGCGGTTTCTAACCATGCGTATTATCAGCGGCAAATACAAGCACAAGCGATTCGACGTGCCTGCGACGTTCAAGGCACGTCCGACCACTGACTTTGCCAAGGAAAGCCTCTTCAACATACTCCTGCACAACGACTACATCGACTTTGACGATGCCCCCTGTGCGCTCGACCTTTTCGCTGGCACGGGCAGTATTTCGCTCGAGTTCCTGTCGCGCGGTTGCTCGTCTGTCGTCAGCATCGAAAAAGACTTCCGCCACTGGCAATTCCTTCAGCGCATCTGCCGCGAACTGGGCGACAAGGCCTGGCATCCACTCCATGCCGACGTATTTAAATATGTAACACGCGCGCGAGGTAATCAGTTTCATATCATCTTCGCCGACCCTCCCTACGCCCTTGAAAACCTACGCTCGCTGCCCGACCTTGTGTTCGGGAACGAACTGCTTGCCGAGGGCGGCGTCTTTATTCTTGAACACGGACGCACGGACGACTTCTCCCAGCATCCACGCTTTAGGGAACACCGCACCTACGGCTCCGTCAACTTCACCTTTTTTCAATAGTCAATATCACGCGCCAAGTACTTGGAAAAAACACGCCAAGCACTTGGCGTTCGAACGCTAAGCGCTTGGCGTAAAAATTCCAAGCGCTTAGCCGTGTTTCCCTTCCACATTCCGTTTTTAAAGGAAAATCCTTTGAAATGTGCGAAAAACTCGCTAATTTTGCGCCCAAATCAGATTTTGTCGCATGGAAAAACTGTATCCGCTGCTGTTTGAGAAGAACCTGTTTGAGAAGGTGTGGGGTGGCCGAAGGCTGAAACCGCTGAAGGGACTGCCTGCCGACGACGAGCCTGTGGGCGAGAGTTGGGAGGTGAGTGCCGTCGAAGGCAAGGAGTCGGTCGGCAGCAACGGACCGCTTTGCGGACAGCGGCTGAACGAGTTGGCAGCGACCTATGGGGCAGACCTGATGGGACTAAAGGTGGCAAAGATGTTCGGCACACAGTTTCCTTTGCTCATCAAGATTATTGACGCCGAGAAAGACCTGTCCATTCAGGTGCATCCCGACGACCGTCTGGCGATGGAACGCCACGGGTCGCTGGGCAAGACGGAGATGTGGTTTGTGATGGATGCCACGGAAACGGCCTTCCTGTACAGCGGCTTCAAGTCGAAGATTGACAAACAGGAGTACAAGGAGCGTGTGGCCGACGGCAGCATCACCGACGTGCTCATGCGCCATGAGGTGAAACGCGGCGACGTGTTCTTCATTCCAGCGGGACGCATCCACGCCATCGGCGGAGGCACGATGGTGGTGGAGATTCAGCAATCGAGCGACGTGACCTACCGCATCTTCGACTACAACCGTCCGGGGCTTGACGGACGTCCGCGCGAATTGCACACCGAGTTGGCCGAGGATGCCATCGACTACACCGTCTATAACTCCTACCTGACGAACTATACGGAGCGTGTGAACAAGCCAGTCGCACTGACCGAATGCCCGTACTTCACGGTGAAGATTCACAATGTGACCCGTCCGTTCCACCGCAAGTTGTTCAAGTACGACTCGTTCATCGCCTACCTGTGTCTCGAAGGCGAATGCGCCGTGGTTCCCGTGAGCGACAAGAACAATGCCGTCATCCTTCGACGCGGAGGTACATGCCTCGTGCCTGCCTGCGATGCCGACCTTCACCTCGTGCCGAAGGACCATACAGCGAAGATTCTGGAGGTGTTCATCGACAACAAACACTTTAATTAAGTACAAAGACCAAGTACAAAGTAGAAAGTAGAAAGATGCAGAACGTCATATTTTCAACCGACATTCAGCAGACACTCAGCCAGGCTATCAGCCAGGTGAAACACGACCGCCTGTTCGTGCTTTGCGACGATGTGACGGCGAAGGTGTGCTGGCCCGTCGTCGGCGAATTGTTGCCTCAGCCCATCATCATCGGTTCGACCGACACCCATAAGACGCTCGACACGCTGGCCGACGTCTGGACAGCCCTGCAGCAGGGCGGTGCCACACGCCACAGCCTGATGGTCAACCTCGGCGGCGGCATGGTGACGGACCTCGGCGGATTTGCGGCTTCGACGTTCAAACGCGGCATCCACTACATCAATGTGCCGACGACGTTGCTCGCCCAGGTCGATGCTTCAGTCGGCGGAAAGACGGGTATCAACTTTGGTGGCCTGAAAAACGAAGTCGGTGTGTTCAGCGAAGCCGATGCCGTCATCATCGATACCTGTTTTCTCCGCACACTCGACCGTGAGAACCTGCTCAGCGGCTATGCCGAAATGCTGAAGCACGGGCTGATCAGCAACCGTCAGCATCTGTCGGAACTGCTCAGCCACGACGTCAGCGAACTTACCGACACGCTCCTCGCTACAAGCGTGGGTGTGAAGCAGCACATCGTCGAACAGGACCCGCACGAGCAGAACCTGCGTAAGGCCCTGAACCTCGGTCATACCTTCGGCCATGCGTTCGAGAGTTTCGCGATGATGTCGGGGCGACCTATCCTGCACGGCTATGCGGTGGCCTTTGGCATGGTGTGCGAACTGTATCTGTCGTGTGTGAAGTGCGGTTTTCCGACCGATGTGATGCGTCAGACGGTCCAGTTCGTCAAGGAGCATTACGGCACGTTCCCCTACACCTGCGACGACTACCCCACCCTGTTCCGTCTCATGCAGCATGACAAGAAGAACGAGGGCGACACCATCAACTTCACCCTCCTTGCCGACGTGGGTGACCTGCGACTCAACCAGACCGCTTCCAGAAAGGAAATCGACGAGGCCCTCGACTTCCTGCGCGACGGGCTGTAATCTGCCAAAATTTGCACCGCAGTGTAAATAAAATTACACCGCAGTGCAACTATAGGCGCACCGCAGTGCAAAAATATTTGCACTGCGGTGCGTTTTTTTCGTAAGTAACAAGCAGTTTTTAGTGTGCTAAAATGCCCGTAAAATGGCGGTTTGCACTAAAATCTGTTAAATATGTGAGAAAGAGGGTGTTTTTTATAGAAAACTTTTTTGCGGATAAAAGTTTTCTGCGTATCTTTGCACCGTTTTTGATACATCAGACCCTTGTTAAGGTAAAAAGAATGAGTGAAGACCAACAAAAGCAACTGCGGGAACGCGTGCTAAAATATGCGCTCGACGAGTTTCTGAAGCATGGCATCAAGAGCGTCAAGATGGACGACATCGCTGCCAGCCTGCAGATGTCGAAGCGCACGCTTTACGAGATGTTCGAGGACAAGGAACACCTGCTCATCGAGAGCATACGTCTGCAGCATCAGGAAAACCGGCTCAAGATCGAGGCCATCGCCCAGCAGGCCGACAATCCGCTCGAAGTCTTTGCCGGTGTCTTCAACATGAAACTGAACGAGACACGCGGCGTCAGTCCGAAATTCCTCAGCGACCTCAACCGCTACGAAAGCATCCGACGTGGTTTTGAGGCAGAAAAAAAGACCCGCAACAGCAAGACGCTCCATTTCATCGACCTGTGTGTCCAACAGGGACTCTTCCGCTCCGACATCAACTACACGCTGCTGGTGCGGATGATCGACACTTGCCTGAGCACAATGATGGCACAGGAATTTTACAAGGATTTTCCCATCGAAGAAATCTACTATACACTCTACGAAACGCTCCTGCGCAGCATCTGCACGGAGAAAGGACGTGAGATTCTGGACAATAAAATCAAAAAAGCATAAGTGAAGATATGAAGACATTTCACATAACAAAACTGTGTCTGCTGACACTCTTCTTTCCGCTGACCGTCATGGCTCAGCAGACGGAACAGATCGGCACACTCGAACTGACGCTGCCACGCGCCATCGAGATTGCACTGGCCGAAAACCCCACCATCCGCGTGGCTGACAAAGATGTCGAACTGAAGAAAATTGCCGACAAGGAAGCATGGATGGCCCTGCTGCCCGAAGTGAACGTGACGGGCAACCTGCAGCACACCTTGCTCGCAGCCGAAATGAACCTCGGCGGCAACAAGTTTAAAATGGGTCGTGACAACTCGAACACCGTGGCTGCCGGAGCTACACTCTCGATGCCCCTCTTTGCCCCTGCCGTCTATCAGAACATGAAACTGACGAAGCAGGAGATCCTCGTGGCTCAGGAGAAAGCACGTGCCAGCCGCCTCGACCTCATCAACCAGGTGTCGAAAGCATTCTACAGCACTCTATTGGCACAGGATGCCCACAAGGTGATGCAGGAAAGTTACCAAATTGCCAAGCAGAACTTCGACGTCGTCAATGCCAAATTTGAGCAGGGACGTGTGAGCGAATACGACAAAATCTCGGCCGAGGTGCAGATGCGCTCGATGAACTCCAGCCTTGTCTCGGCACAGACCGGTCTGACCCTTGCCCAACTGCAACTGAAGGTGCTGATGGGTGTGACAGAGAACGTAGGCATCGTTATCGACGACAGCCTCGAACGCTATGAGGACTATCTCACCCTCGCCAACATCGAAGCCGACGAACAAGACCTGCAGAACAACTCGGCCATGCGCCAGTTGGACCTCAACCAGAAGTTGCTCGAACGTTCGCTCAAGATTCAGCGCACCAACTTCATGCCTACGCTGGGCTTCCAACTCACGGGCCAATACCAGTCGCTCTACAACGACCACTGGCGCCTGTGGGACTATGAGTATGCACCCAGCGCATCTTTCACGCTCGTGCTCTCCATTCCCATCTTCAAGGCCACCAACTGGACGGCGCTGAAGAAGACCAAACTGCAGATTTCGGAACTTGAGGACACACGCATCAACACACGCCGCCAACTCTCGATGGCAACCGAAAGTTATGCCAAGAACATGGCTTCGAGCATCGTCCAGGTGGGCAGCAACCACGAGGCCATCCGTCAGGCACAGAAGGCTGTGACCATCACCGAAAAACGCTATGAGGTGGGACGTGGTACAATCCTCGAACTGAACCAGAGCCAAGTGGCGCTCACACAGGCCAAACTGACCTACAACCAGAGCATTTACGACTATCTCACCAACCGCGCCGATCTGGACTACACACTCGGCCGCGAGACATACTTAAAGTAACGATAAAATACATCACAATATGAAGACAAAAACATTTCAGGCCGCATGGATGGTCGTTGCAGCCATCGTCATTGCCTCGTGCAGCAGCAGTTCGGACGACAAGAACGCTGCCGCTCAAGCCGAAGCAAAGCCACAAGTGAAAATCGCTCTGGCCACCAGTGCCAACATCCCGCAGACGGAGACCTTCACCGCCACCGTCGAGAGCGACGTGAAGAACAACATCGCGCCGAATGCACCTCTGCGCATCGAACGCATCTACTTCGATGTGGGCGACTATGTGCGCAAAGGACAAGTGGTCGTTCAACTCGACGCTTCCAACCTGCGCCAGTTGAAACTGCAAATCGAGAACCAGAAGGTTGAGTTTAACCGCACGAGCGCCCTCTATGAAGTGGGCGGTGCCTCTAAGGCCGAGTATGACAACATGAAGATGCAACTCGACGTGCTGCAGACCCAGTACCACCAACTCGTGCAGAACACCCAACTCGTTGCCCCCATCAGCGGCGTCATTACAGCCCGCAACTACGACGACGGCGACATGTACGGCGGACAGCCCGTGCTGACCATCGAGCAGACCAACCCCGTGACACTCATCATCAACATCTCGGAAACGAACTACTCGCTCATGCACAACGGCATGCCCGTTGACATCAGCCTCGATGCCTATCCCGACGAGATGTTCACAGGAACAGTCACCACCGTCTATCCCACGGTCAGCCCAACGACACACACCTTCCCCGTCGAAATCACCATCAACAACTCGGCACAGAAGGTACGTCCCGGCATGTTCGCTCGCGCAACTGTCAACTTTGGCGACAAGCGTCACGTACTTGTTCCCGATGCTGCTGTCGTTAAGCAGATTGGCGCCGGCGACCGCTACGTCTATGTCTATAAGGACGGCAAGGTCAGTTACAACAAAGTGGAACTGGGACGACAACTGGACGACAAGGTTGAAATCATCAGCGGCGTGAACGACGGCGACCAAGTGGTCATCGCAGGTCAGACCAAACTGGCCAACGGACGCGAGGTCGAAGTCGTCAAATAACAAGATTCACATACCACAATATGAAAGAATCCTTGCTGTCCCTTTTTGCCCTTTGCTGCTCGCTCGTCATGAATGCGCAGCCAGGCAGTGGTTTCAATGGCTTTGGCGGTTTCCAGCGACAAGCTGAACTGGAGACTTCGCAAGTATGGAAGGACGTCAATTATGCAGGCGACGGCCAAACCTACCACACTTGCGACATCTACCTGCCCAAGCAAAAGGCGAAAAAATACCCTGTCGTCATACACATCTACGGAAGTGCATGGTTCAGCAACAACAGCAAGGGTGCAGCCGACTTGGGAACGATTGTCAAGGCTCTGCTCGACGCAGGCTTTGCCGTCGTGTGCCCTAACCACCGCTCCAGCGGGGATGCTCAATGGCCGGCTCAGATTCATGACATCCGCGCAGTCATACGCTTCATCCGCGGCGAGGCTAAAAAATACAAGTTCGACACACGCTTCATCGCAACGAGCGGCTTTTCAAGCGGAGGCCATCTCGCCTCTATCGCTGCGACCACCAGTGGACTGAAACAGACGAAAGTGGGTAGTGTTGACATCGACTTGGAAGGAAATGTTGGACCTTATCTTCATCAAAAGAGTACGGTCAACGCAGCCTGCGACTGGTCTGGTCCCGTGGATTTGACCCAAATGGACTGCGGAGACCACATGACGATGGGTGAGCGCAGTCCTGAGGACATCATGCTCAACTCCAATCTCTCTGACGAACCAGACAAATACCGCAGCCTCAGCGCCACATACTACGTCAGCCAAAACACACCGCCCATCATCATCTTTCATGGCGAGAAGGACAACGTCGTTCCATGCTGTCAGGGAAAGTATTTCTATGAATTGTTGAAAGCCGCAGGAGTACGGACGGAGGCAACCTTTGTCCCCGACGGTGGACACGGCATGGGGATGTATTCCGAGGAGAACCTTCAGAAGATGGTCTCCTTTCTGAAAGAAGCCATGCACAAATAGCGACTAAGACGCTGAGTGACAGTCATTACAGAGAACAGAAACATGAGAAAGATTCTATTATTGACCTTATTTGTTTGCTGTCTCCATGCCTTTGGGCAGCAAGGGAAGGTGATACAGCCTGAGCAGTGCAACATGCCGCTGTTCCAGACGAAATATACAGCCGACCCATCGCCACTGGTCGTGGGGGACACCTTGTTCCTGTACACCTCCCACGATGCACATCCCGAGGACATTCCCGACCCAAACGAACGGAGTTCGGCAGGTTTCTTCATGTATGACTGGCTGCTCTGGAGCACGACCGACATGGTGAACTGGACGGAGCACGGAGCCGTCGCCTCGCTGAAAGACTTCAGTTGGCGCAGTCGCGAAAACGGAGCCTGGGCCATTCAGACCGTCGAGCGAAACGGCAAGTACTATCTCTATGCTCCCCTCAACGGGCATGGCATCGGCGTGCTGGTGAGCGACTCGCCCTATGGCCCGTTCAAAGACCCGATTGGCCAGCCACTCGTTTGGCAAAGGGAACACTGGGACGACATCGACCCAACGGTTTATGTCGATGACGACGGACAAGCGTATATGTATTGGGGCAACCCCAACACCTACTATGCCCTTCTGAACGAGGACATGATTTCCTTGAAGAGCGGCATCACGAAACTTCCCTATCACATTGAGCACTATCAAGAGGGACCGTGGTTGTACAAGCGTAACGGCCACTACTATCTGGCCTATGCGACGACTTGCTGTCCTGAAGCACTGGGATACGCCATGAGTGCCTCGCCCACAGGTCCGTGGACTCCAATGGGCTACATCATGCGCCCTACCGACCGTGACCGTGGCAACCATCCTGGCATTGTGGACTACAAAGGCCACAGTTACGTCTTCGGGCAGAACTACGACTTGATGCACCTGGAAACTTTTGTCCATCACGAACGTCGCTCTGTTTCAGCGACTGAAATTACTTATCGTCCCGACGGCAGCATTGAGGAAGTGCCTTACTGGCTTGACCAGAAACCCATGCAACAGTTGCAGTGGCTGAATCCTTACCAGCGTGTAGAGGCTGAGACCATGGCCTGGGGTTATGGTCTGAAAAGTGCCAAGATGGGTATTGAGAACACTGGAAAGGTGGCCGACATGCCTTACTCTACGGGACGTCGCAATATGTATGTCACCGACATCGACGATGGCGAGTACATCCGTCTGCGCGGCGTTGACTTTGGCAAAACGACGCCCCAGTCGTTTGAAATTTGTGCCTCAGTCACTGGTGCTTGCACAATCACCCTGCGTGTCGATGGAGTCTGTGGTTCAGTCATCGGCAAGGTGGACCTTACCGAAACAAACGGCTACCAGATGTTCACAACTCCCGTGCAGTTTGCCCAGGGCGTGCACGACCTTTATCTTTGCTTCAGCAATACCAGCGGCGACACGCGTCTTGACTGGTGGCGCTTTCATCCATAAACGAATATAAATCCAATTAACGCATAATCCATTATTGATATGAGCCTATACGAAGGTGCGGTCAAACGACCGATTATGACCAGCCTCTGCTTCTTGGCAGTAATTGTCTTTGGTGTGTACTCGGCAGTGAAGTTGCCGATTGACCTCATGCCGGACATCGAGACGAACACCATCATGATCTTCACGTATTATAATGGTGCTTCGGCCAACGACATTGAGAACAACGTGACGCGTCCGCTTGAGAACACGCTCAACTCGGTAGAACATCTGAAGCACATCACGTCGAACTCGCGTGAGAACGTCAGCGTCATCACCATGCAGTTTGAGTATGGTTACGACATCGACGACCTGACGAACGACGTGCGCGACAAACTCGACATGGTCTCGAACTCGCTGCCGAACGACGCTAACACGCCGATTATCTTCAAGTTCTCCACCGACATGATTCCTATTGTGCTCCTGTCGGTGCAGGCCGAAGAAAGCCAGCAGGCACTGTACAAGATTCTGGACGAGAACGTGGCCAACCCGCTGGCACGTATCGACGGTGTGGGTACGGTGTCGATTGGTGGTGCGCCGGAGCGCGAAATCAACATCTACATGAACCCTGAGAAGATGGAGGCCTACGGCCTGAGCGCAGCCCAGGTCAGCGCAGCCATCGCTGCAGAGAACCGCAACGTGACGAACGGTTCGGTGGACATCGGTACGACGACCTACACGGTGCGCGTCGAAGGTGAATTCACCGACCCGAAGCAGATGCTCAACGTCGTCGTCGGCAGTTTCAACGGCGCAAAAGTCTATCTGCGTGACGTGGCCCGCATTGTCGATAACGTCGAGGAACGTGCACAATCGACGTTCACGAACGGCAAGCAGGGTGCCATCGTCATCATCCAGAAGCAGAGCGGTGCCAACTCGGTGGCCATCTCGAACAAGGTCATCAAGATGTTGCCCGAACTGCGCAAGAATCTACCCAGCGACGTGAACATCGAAGTGATGATCAACACGTCGGACAACATCATGAACACCATCCACACGCTGACCGAGACCATCGTCTATGCCATGCTCTTCGTCGTCATCGTCGTGTTTGCATTCCTCGGACGCTGGCGTGCCGTGGTCATCATCACGATCACCATCCCGATGTCGTTGATTGCGTCGTTCATCTATCTGTACGCCACGGACGGTTCGTTCAACATGATTTCACTGGCCTGTCTGACGATTGCCATCGGTAACGTCGTCGATGATGCCATTGTGGTGTTGGAGAACGTCACGACGCACATCGAACGAGGCAGCGACCCGAAGCAGGCGGCCATCCATGCGACGAACGAGGTGGCCATCTCCGTCATTGCCTCCACGCTGACGATGATTGCCGTGTTCTTCCCGCTCACGATGGTGACGGGTATGACCGGTGTGCTCTTCAAGCAACTCGGTTGGATGATGTGTATCATCATGACCATTTCGACGACGTCGGCCCTGTCCTTCACCCCGATGCTCTGTTCGCAGATGCTTCGTCTGCAGAAGAAGCAGAGCAAACTCTTCAAGAAACTCTACGGTCCCGTACAGCGCTGGCTCGACAAACTGGACGACCGGTACGAGCAGATGATCAACTGGGCTGTGCGCCACCGCTGGACTGTCATCGGCCTGTGCATCCTGTTCTTCGTCTCGTCCATCGTGACGATGAAGATTTTCGGTCTGAAGACAGAATTCTTCCCGGCGAACGACTCCGGTCGTGTCGGCGTGACGCTACAGACGCCCATCGGCACACGCAAGGAAGTGACGCAGGCCATCGCCCAGCAACTGGCAGACAAGTGGATGCAACGCTACGGCAAGGACCTGCAAGCCTGCAACTTCACCGTGGGCCAGGCCGGCGACAACAACACGTTCGCCTCGCTCTCGGACAACGGCACACACATCGCCTCATTCAACATCCAGTTCGTCCCCTCCAACGAGCGCGACAAGGGACTGGTGGCCATCTGCGACGAGATGCGCGAAGACTGTAAGCAGATTCCCGAACTCGACAAATTCCAAGTCATGCTCGGCGGTCGCCAGGGCGGCGGCATGGGCGGACAGAGCACGGCCACGTTCGAAATCTACGGCTACGACATGGATGCCACAGGTGCCATTGCCAACGAACTCGCTGCCCGTCTGGCCGAGAACGAGATGGTGGGTCAGACCAACATCTCGCGTCAGGACTTCCAGCCCGAACTCGTCGTTGACTTCGACCGCGACAAACTCGCCGAACTGGGCATCGGTATGAGCGAAGCATCGACGGCTGTGCGCAACCTCATCACCGGTTCGCTTATGTCCTACTACCGCGAGGATGGTGACGAATACGACATCAAGGTGCGCTACGAGCCCGATGCACGTACGAGCAAGGAAGACCTGCTCAACATGCTTGTGCCCACACAGCGCGGCAACGTCCGTGTTCGCGACATTGCCAACATCATCGAAAGCGATATTCCACCCACGATTGAACGCAAGGACCGACAGCGCATCGTCACGGTGAACGCCGTGCTGAAGTACGGTTATGCGCTGTCGGACGGTGTGGCCCTGGGACGTGAAATCTACGAAAACATGGACATTCCCGCCGGTGTGACCGTACAGGTAGCCGGTTCGTACGAGGACCAGATGGACTCCAACCGCGACCTCGGCACGCTGGGCATCCTCATCATCCTGCTCGTGTTCATCGTCATGGCCGCCCAGTTCGAGTCGCTCACCTACCCGTTCATCATCATGATTACCGTGCCCTTCGCCTTTGCGGGTATCATCTACGCACTGATCTTCACCGGACAGAACCTCAACATCATGTCGATGCTCGGCGGAATCATGCTGATTGGTATCGTGGTGAAGAACGGTATTGTGCTCATCGACTACACCCAGTTGCTGCGCGAACGTGGCTACGGCCTCATCCGAGCCGCCGTGGCAGCAGCCCGCAGCCGTCTGCGCCCGATTCTGATGACCTCGCTCACCACCATCCTCGGTATGGTGCCGATGGCCATGTCGCAAGGCGTAGGTGCCGAGATGTGGCGCGGCATGGGTATCGCCATCATCGGCGGTCTGACAGCCTCGACCATCCTCACGCTCATCTACACCCCGTCGATGTTCTGTATCTTCGGTGCCAACGGCGTGAAGCGCCAGCGTCGCAAGATGCGCGAGCAGCGCGAACTCAACGCCTACTGGAAAGAACATGCCCAGGAAGAACTGCACTTCGTGGCAGAAGAAGACGAGGAATAATAATTATAAATTGAAAATTATAAATTATAAGCCAGTCCAATGAAAGTGAATCTTGTCGAGATAAAGGCACTTGATTTTGCTATCAGAATCGTCAAGTTGCAGGAATATCTGACGGATTTAACCGCAAAAGATCAACTGATAAAGATGTTAGTAAAAATCATCAAAACCTCGAAACAGAATGATCAAAAACAATCATAGGACTGGTTTATAATTTATAATTTATAATTTTGAATTTTTAAATATGAAATCCATCTTCATCGCCTTTGACCAGGCACAGAAAGAGAACGTGCTGGCCGTATTGAGCCGCACAAACGTACGCGGTTACACCTTCTTCGAACAAGTCGGCGGCTGCGGCACCAAGACCGGCGACCCGCATCTGGGCAGCCACGCATGGCCGACCATGAACAACGCCATCCTCACCGTCGTCGAGGACGAGCAGGCTCCCGCCCTACTCCAACGTCTCAAAGAGGCCGACGACGACAACCCCATGCTCGGCATTCGCGCCTTCCAATGGGGCATCGAGGAGTGCATCTGAGGACACAACCCTTTATCCGTCACAAGCAAAAAGCCATCGTACATCTGTACGGTGGCTTTTTCGTAACTCGACATGAGAAAATTCCCATTATCGTCATGGACGCCCCACGGGTCGTCCCTACTGGGCGCATGATGGACAACCACTTGTAGGGACGACCCGTGGGGCGTCCATCATTGCCCTGCTATGGTGTAGAAAACAATACGGCCTCTAACCTCTTGTATTACATGAAAGCATACCTCTACGAGAGCGAAATTCAGACCGCCAAAAACCTCCAAAAATCGAAAAAAAACGCACCGCAGTGCAAATTTATTTGCACCACAGTGTGACTATAGGCGCACCGCAGTGTAAATTTAGTTGGACTGCGGTGCAAATTTTGGCGATTTTCGGAGGGTGTTTCGGGGAAAAGTAATACCTTTGTAGAAGAAACGAAGAATGATGAATTGGACGGTACTTTCGGACAATCGCAGCACCGACTGCCACATGGAAACGGAGCATGGGCTGTCGATTCTTCTGGAGACAGAGCGCCATCGTGTGCTGATGGACACGGGGGCAAGCGACCTTTTCATGCGGAATGCAGATAGAATGGGCGTGGACCTCGGCAACATCGATTTTGTGTTCATCTCGCATGGCCACAGCGACCATGCAGGCGGGTTGCGTCATTTTCTGGACTTCAACAAGACGGCGCGTGTGATTGTGTCGCCGCATGCCCTCGGCCGTGAGTTTTTTTCGAGAAGAAAGGGTCTGCACAGCATTACGGCCGTGTGGCCCGAGCAATGGGAAGAACGAAGGGTCGAGGTGGAACGGACGTGCGAAGTGGCAGAGGGACTGCGTGTGATGGCCGACATTCCTCATGTGCTTCCGATGCCGCGTGGCAACGGGCACTTGTTTGTGAAGGACGAGCAGGGAGCGTGTGTGCCCGATGACTTTCGGCACGAACTCGCGCTGTGGGCCGAGGGGCTGCTGTTTACGGGCTGTGCCCACAATGGGTTGGAGAACATTTTGGCTGCGTGTCCGTGGCCGGTGCATACGGTCGTCGGCGGCTTTCATCTGATTGACGGATTCGAGCAGGAGGCAGACATAGAGGCACTGGGCCTGCGGTTGAAGGAACAATATCCGCAGACACAATTCTACACCAGCCATTGCACGGGCGACGGCGCGTTCGAAATTCTCAAAAAAGTGATGGGAAATCAGTTGTCATCCTTCAGCATTTCCTGAAGAACACCCAACGCCTGCTCGACGGTCTGTATGTCATAGACGAGCAGCGAGCGGAACTTCTCGTCGCGCAGTTTGCAATCGCGCGGATGCCACGATGCATAATGGATGACACGTCCGAAGGCATCGCTCTGATAGTAAGGACTTTCCTTGTCGGAAGGGAAGACACAAATCATGCGGCGCTGCTTGAGCGTCAGGCGCTCGATACCAAGTTTTGCAGCCGTCCACTTGAGCGGCATGACACGAAGCAACTCTTCGGCTTCGTAAGGCAATGTGCCGAAACGGTCGATGAGACGCTGGCGATAGGCTTCCAGGGCATTTTCGGAAGTCAGGTTGTCCAGTTCGCGATACAGATTCATGCGTTCGCTGCCCGAAGGCACAAAACTCTCGGAGAAATAGGCGGCCAGGTCTGACTCGATGGAGGTGTCCCAAGACCCCTCCCCAAACCCTCCCCAAGGGGAGGGAGTAGAATGCCCAGCTTGATGGTCCAGACGCTCCCCTCCCTCGGTAGGGACAAGGGGGGTGGTCTGTCTCAACTCTTGCATCGCCTCAGCCAGCACCTTCTGATAGGTCTCATAGCCCAGGTCGGCGATGAAACCGCTCTGCTCGGCGCCAAGCATGTTGCCGGCACCACGGATGTCGAGGTCCTGCATGGCGATGTTCAGACCGCTGCCCAAGTCGGCAAAGTTCTCAATCGCCTTCAGCCGACGGCGCGAGTCTTCGGGCAGCGATGCCAACGGCGGTGCGAGCAGGTAGCAAAACGCCTTCTTGTTCGAACGTCCCACACGGCCACGCATTTGGTGCAGGTCCGAAAGTCCGTAGTTCTGCGCCGAATTGATGATGATGGTATTGGCGTTGGGTACGTCGATGCCGTTCTCGACAATCGTTGTCGAGAGCATGACGTCATAGTCGTAGTTCATGAAGCCCATGACGATGCGCTCCAGTTCCTTAGGGTCCATGCGTCCATGACCGACACACACCCGCGCATCGGGAACGGCACGATGAATCATCGCTTCGAGTTCAGGCAGGTTGTTGATGCGATTGTTCACGAAAAATACCTGTCCGTTGCGCGACATCTCGAAGTTGATGGCTTCGGCGATGACGTCGGCGGAGAACGTGTGCACCTCGGTTTGGATGGGGTAACGGTTGGGTGGTGGCGTCTGTATGACGCTGAGGTCGCGTGCTCCCATCAGCGAGAATTGCAAAGTGCGCGGGATGGGCGTTGCCGTCATCGTCAGGGTGTCAACATTCACCTTCATCTGGCGCAGTTTTTCCTTCACACCGACGCCGAACTTCTGCTCTTCGTCAATGATAAGAAGACCTAAGTCCTTAAACTTCACCGACTTGCCAATCAGCTTATGCGTACCGATGATGATGTCTATCTTGCCGTCGGCAAGGTCTTGGAGCAGCGCTTTCTGTTCGGAGGAACTGCGTGCACGGGACAGATAATCGACACGTACGGGGAGGTCTTTCAGGCGCGACGAGAAAGTCTGGTAGTGCTGATAGGCCAACACAGTCGTAGGCACGAGAACGGCCGTCTGTTTGCCATCGACAGCAGCCTTGAAAGCAGCACGCACCGCCACTTCGGTCTTTCCGAAGCCCACATCGCCACAAACCAGACGGTCCATGGGTTGCGGACGCTCCATGTCGGCCTTCACGTCCTGTGTGGCTTTCAGTTGGTCGGGCGTGTCTTCGTAGATGAACGAGGCCTCCAACTCATGCTGAAGGTAACTGTCCTTCGAATAAGAGAAACCCTTTTCCTTCATGCGCTGGGCATACAGACGGATGAGATCGCGGGCAATATCCTTCACCTTTGCCTTCACACGGTCCTTCATGCGCTCCCAGGCACCCGTTCCGAGGCGATTCAGGCGCGGTGCCTCACCCTCCTTGCCTTTGTACTTCGATATCTTGTGCAGGGCGTGGATACTGACATAAACCGTGTCCTCGTTCTGATAGGTGATTTTGATCATCTCCTGATAACCACGTCCGTTGTCGGAGGGCACATTGACCAGTCCGCCGAAACGACCGACACCATGGTCTATGTGGACGACATAGTCGCCGATGCTGAACTGCTGGAGTTCCTTGAGCGTGAGGGCCACACGTCCTCGGCGTGCCCGTTCGCTCTTGAGGTTGAACTTGTGGTAGCGGTCGAAAATCTGATGGTCGGTGAGGAATGCCAGGCGAAGGTCATGGTCGATGAAGCCCGCGTGGAGCGTATGTTCGATGGGCGTAAAGGAGAGCGGCTGTGAGAACGAGTTGAAAATCTCACGCAGACGGTCCAACTGCTTGGTGCTGTCGGCCAATATATATAAGGTATAGCCATCGTCGATGAGACGTCGGCACTCCTGCTCTACGAGTTCGAAATTCTTGTGGAAAAGCGGCTGGGACGAAGTGTTGAATTTGACATCACCTTCGCCCGAAGACAACAAAGCGCAACGGAACGAGGCGAAGGCCACGTTGAACATGTCGGGCTGGACCACTTTCTGCTGAAAGTCAGTGGCTTCGTTGCCCTCGTGATGGGCCTGCTGACTGAATCCCTCACGGAAAATCTGTGCCACTCGGTCGCAGACGTAGGCGCGGTCGCGTGTGACGATGAGGGTATCGTCGGGCAGAAAGTCAAACACGGGAACATGCTGCTGGGCCTGTTGCGCCGTAGCGGCGACGATGCTGAACTCGTTGACCGTGTGGTCCGACAGTTGCGTCTGCACGTCGAAGGTGCGAATGCTATCCACCTCGTCGCCGAAGAAGTCGATGCGGAAAGGTTCCTCGCTGCTGTAACTGAACACGTCGACAATGCTTCCGCGCATGGCGTACTGTCCAGGTTCATATACATAGTCAACTCGCTGGAAACCAAGGCTGTCCATGCGCTGTTCGAGGTCGGAAAAATCGAGCGTCATTCCGACCTTGACCCCCATCGTGCTCTTCTCCATCTGCTGACGGCTGACTACGCTTTCGGCCAGCGCCTCGGGATAGGTTACGATGTAGAGTTGAGAGTCGAGCGAAGAAAGCTGTGACAACACCTCGGTACGAAGCACCTCATTGCCGCCATCGCGCTGGTTATACTTGATGGCGCGGCGATAGGACGAGGGAAAGAAGAGTACGCGGCTGCTGCCCATGAGTTGCACGAGGTCGTGGTAGAAGTAGCCAGCCTCCTCGGCATCGTCCATGACGAAGAGCATCAGAGGCAGACGGGCACGACTCGTGGACAGGGCTGCAAACATGGCCGCCGCGGCCGACCCTTGCAGTCCTGTAATCTGAAACGAACGAGGGCGAGACCTTCGAAGAGTCTCACCCAGCAACCTGACCTGCGGATGAGCAGTCAGGACACGGAGAAGTTGTTGTACGTCCACTCTGGTTTAAGAACCTAACAGAGCCTGAGTGTTACAGGCGCGAGCAAAGAGTTGTACGAAAAAGAGGGCGTCGGCGCTGGCGTGGAGCACAGGTTTCATACCCACCACTTTTGAAACAACATTCTTAGTTTTTTTCGATAAGGATTTTTTTGGGGTAAAATTGGTCATAGGCAGGTTGATTGGTTTCTTCTCTCTTTTATATTTCAATAACGCAAAAAACTGACCTATAGTATATTGTCTGCATATTTTTTTCAAAATTTTTCATAAAAAAACTTTCTCGCCTTTTGGAGTTAAATAAGGAAAAATTTGCACCGCAGTCGAAATTTATTTGCACCACAGTGTACCTATAGGCGCACCGCAGTGTAAATTCAGACGGACTGCGGTGCGTTTTTTGCCACTTTTTTGGCGGTTCGGTTGAAAAATTGGAAAAAACTTCGTACCTTCGCAAGATTAAAGCAAAAAGCGCACCTAACGACATGAAACAGAGCGACTGCATTGTCATCATTCCGACGTATAACGAAAAGGAAAACATCGAGAAAATCATCCGTGCCGTCTTTGGCCTGGAGAAGGCTTTCCACATCCTTGTCATCGACGACGGTTCGCCCCACGGCACCGCCGCCATCGTCAAGCGGCTGATGGGAGAGGAGTTCGAAGGACAACTCTTCTTGGTCGAGCGTAGCGGCAAACTGGGTCTGGGCACCGCCTATATCGCTGGCTTCAAGTGGGCACTCGAGCACGACTACGAGTATGTGTTCGAGATGGACGCCGACTTTAGCCACGACCCGAACGACCTGCCACGGCTCTACGCTGCCTGCCACGACGAAGACTACGACCTGGCCATCGGTTCGCGCTACGTGAGCGGCGTGAACGTGGTGAACTGGCCGATGGGGCGTGTGCTCATGTCCTACTTTGCGTCGAAGTACGTGCGCCTCATCACAGGTCTGAACGTCCACGACACCACCGCCGGATTCAAGTGCTACCGTCGCCGTGTGCTCGAGACCATCAACCTCGACACCATCCGTTTCAAGGGCTATGCCTTCCAAATCGAGATGAAATATACGACGTGGAAATGCGGCGGACGCATCAAGGAGGTGCCCGTCATCTTCGTCAACCGCGTCGAAGGTACGTCGAAAATGTCGGGCGGCATCTTCGGCGAGGCCATGTTCGGCGTCATCCGTCTCCGACTGGACGGCTGGACAAAGAAGTACCCACGGATTCCACATGAATAAACAACTGAAAGAACTTTCATAAATCGTTTTCAATGCTCAACCTTATCAACAACGCCACCATCGTCAACGAAGGACGACAGTTCCAAGGAGCCGTCGTCGTGGATGGCGAATACATCATCGACGTGCTGGAGCAGCCGCTGACCGACGTGGAACGGTTTGACAATGTCATCGACGCCACAGGTCTCTACCTCCTGCCCGGCGTCATCGACGACCATGTACACTTTCGCGAACCAGGTCTCACCCACAAGGCCGACATCGCCACCGAGAGCCGAACGGCTGCTGCCGGCGGTGTGACCTCGTTCATGGACATGCCGAACACGGTGCCGCAGACCACGACGCCCGACCTGCTCGAAGAGAAGTTCCAACTCGGTGCCGAGAAAAGCCGTGTGAACTATTCGTTCTTCGTCGGCGCCACCAACGAGAATGCCTACCTGCTCCCCTCGATCGACCGCACCCGTGTGCCGGGCATCAAACTCTTCATGGGCAGCAGCACAGGCAACATGCTCGTGGACGACGATGCCGTGCTGCACGAGATTTTCCGTTCCTCGCCTGTGCTCATCATGGCCCACTGCGAAGACCAGCATATCATCGAACTCAACATCGCCGACTTCAAGCGCAAATACAAGGGACAGAACGACTTTCCCGTACGTTATCACTCGCGCATCCGAAGCGTCGAGGCCTGCTACGAGTCATCGTCGAAAGCCGTACAACTCGCCCGTGAGACGGGTGCACGCCTTCACATCGCTCATGTCTCCACAGCCAAGGAACTGGAACTGTTCGACGACAACCTGGACATCACGCAGAAGCAAATCACAGCCGAGGCCGCCATTGCCCACCTCATGTTCTCGACCGAGGACTATGACCACCTGGGCGCCCGCATCAAGTGCAACCCTTCGGTCAAGACACCTGAAGACCGTGAGGCCCTGCGCGAAGCCCTGGCCATGGGACAAATCGACGTTGTCGCCACCGACCACGCGCCCCATCTGCTCCGCGAGAAAGAAGGCGGTGCCCTGAAGGCTGCTTCGGGCATGCCCATGATTCAGTTCTCACTCGTCTCGATGCTCGAACTCAGCGACCAGGGCTACTTCCCTGTCGAACGTGTCGTCCAACTCATGTCGCACAACCCTGCCCTGCTCTACCACATCGACCGCCGAGGATTCATCCGCCCAGGCTACTACGCCGACCTCGTGCTTGTAGACCCCACCGCCAACTGGCAGGTGATGTCGGGCCGCTACTACACCAAGTGTGGCTGGACTCCGATGGACGAGCGCACCTTCAAGTGGCGTGTGCGCCGCACCATCATCAACGGCAAAACCGTCTATGCCGACGGCATCGTCGTCGATGGCATCCGTGGCATGGAACTGAAGTTCAACCCCTAACCACACATCACCGCACCCCGTGTTACTGAGAATTCTACTCCTGCTGTTTGTCCTGCTCATCGTACCCGACGTCTATATCTACATCAGATATGTGCGCCGCTGGACGTGCCACTGGCTTTGGCGTGCACTCACTTTCCTACCCACCATCCTGCTGCTCATCTACATGCTGCTCGTGCTCCAGCAAGATGACATGCGGACCGAACATCAGGCCGCCGTCGGCTTGTTCATGTTCATCTTCCTGCTCTACACCGTGCCACGCATGCTGTTCACGCTGTTCGACTTGCTGGGTCTCATTGCCTTTCCGCGCATCATCCGCATCTTTGCCATGACCCTGGCACTCTTCTCCTGCATCTTGCTCTGCTACGGGTTCTTCATCGGGCGCAGCCGCTTCGTGGTCCATCAGCAGACCTTCTACTTCCCCAATCTGCCCAAGGAGTTCGACGGCTACCGTATCGCTCACTTCTCCGACCTGCACATCGGTACATTCAGCGACGGCCACCAGGACGACGTGACCGAAATCGTTGACCTCATCAACCATCAGAAATGCGACGTCATCCTCTTCACAGGCGACCTCGTCAACTTCGAGTCGCGCGAGACCGACGGCTACAAGAGCGTGCTGAGCCAACTGAAGGCCAACGACGGCGTCTTTGCCGTAATGGGCAATCACGACTACAGCATGTACATACCCGCCGAGCAGTCCGTTCGTGAGGCCGACATCCAGGAATTGCAGCGGCGCGAACGTTCGTACGGTTGGACAGTCCTGCTCAACGAAAACACCGTCCTGCACCGAGGCAACGACAGCATCGCCATCGTCGGTTCTGAGAACGACGGCACAGGGCGTTTCCCCGAACTGGGCAACCTACCCCTCGCCACAGCAGGCCTGTACGGACTGATGCGCGACGAAACCTATCCCGACACACTCTTCGTCGGCAGCGACACCCTTGTCGCCCAGCCCGACGACCACACATTTGCCATCCTTCTGACACACGACCCCACCCACTGGCGTCGCCGCGTGTTGCCTGACACACGCATCGACCTCAGTCTCGCAGGCCACACCCATGCCGGACAGTTCAAGGTGTTCGGTTGGTCGCCCGTCGCCTTTGTCTATGACGAATGGAGCGGCGCCTACACCGAAGGCACCCAGTTGCTCAACATCAGCGAAGGTATCGGCCAAATCCTCTTCCCCTTCCGCTTCGGAGCTTGGCCCGAAGTCAACGTCATCACCCTCAAACGCCCATGAACATACTCTATAAAATCTACAGTTTCTGCATCGCCCTGCCCCTGTTCGTCATCGTCACCATTGTGATAGCCACCACCGTGATTATCGCCTCTGTCTTCGGCGACCATGACCACGCCAGTTACCACGGTCCCAAACTGTGGTCACGCATCACCTGCTGGCTTTTCCTTCTGCCTGTCAAGGTCGAAGGCCGCGAACACATCGACCCCAAGCAGTCGTACGTCTTCCTCGCCAACCATCAGGGCTACTTCGACATCTTCCTCATCTATGGCTATCTCGGCCACAACTTCAAGTGGATGATGAAAGAATACCTCAAGAAGATACCTTTCGTCGGCTATGCCTGCCTCCGTTCCCGTCAGATTTACGTCGGCGACACACGTGCCAGCATCACCCACGCCGTCCGACAGGCACAGCAGACCTTGCGCGGCGGCATGTCCATGGTCATCTTCCCCGAAGGCACCCGCACCTACGACGGCCAAATGAGCCCCTTCAAGAAGGGAGCCTTCATGCTTGCCAACGAGATTGGCCTGCCCATCGTGCCGATGACCATCAACGGCTCCTTCCATGTGTTCAACCGCAAGGCTCGCTCCGTCAGCCAAGGTCCTCTCACCCTCACCATCCACCACCCTATCTCCGTGGCCGACCGCGAGGGAATGCCCACCAAGGTATTGATGCAGCAGGTTTTCGACACCATCAACAAAGACTTACATAACTCATGATCAACGTTATAGATACCGCCATCGAAGGCGTAAAAATCGTCGAGCCCCGCATCTTCACCGATGCACGCGGCTACTTCTTCGAGAGTTTTTCACAGCGTGAATTCGAAGAGAAAGTCTGCGCTACCACCTTTGTTCAGGACAACGAGTCACGTTCCACAGCAGGTGTTGTCCGCGGACTCCATTTCCAGAAGCCCCCGTTCACGCAGGCAAAACTTGTGCGTGTCGTTCGGGGCAGCGTGCTCGACGTCGCCGTCGACATCCGCCACGGCAGCCCCACCTTCGGGCAATACGTCTCCTGTCTGCTCACCGAGGACAACCACCGCCAGTTCTTCGTGCCCCGTGGCTTTGCCCACGGCTTTGCCGTACTGAGCGACGAAGCCGTCTTCCAGTACAAGTGCGACAACTACTACGCACCTCAGTCCGAAGGCGCCATCGCCTGGGACGACCCCGACCTCGGCATCGACTGGATGGTACCTCACACCGAACGCATCCTCAGCGAGAAGGACGCTCACCATCCCCGTCTGCGCGATGCCGAACCCGTATTCTTCTACGGGAAACCCATCTGACTCTCACATAAAACCGTCATAATTCTAACTAAAACCAACACAAAATGAACAAACAATTCCGTCCCTACGAAGAGGCGGCACGTTGCCTATTGTGCAACGACGCACCCTGCACCAAAGCGTGTGGCACAGGTGACCCTGCCCGTGCCGTCCGAGCCGTCCGTTTTGACAATGCAAAGAACATCGGACGCTGGATTTCAGACTGTACCGATGCCGACCTCGAACGCGCTGAACAGGCATGCATCCACTACGACCGGCCCATACGTCTGCGTGAGTTGCTACGTGCCTATAGTTGCGATGCCGTCGCAGCCGACACCCCACTCCCCAGCCTCGCCATCACCTTCTGTGGCATCCCCTGCGAAAACCCCTTCTTCCTGGCCTCGTCGGCCGTCTGCACCAACTACGAGATGGTGGCACGCGCCTTCGACATGGGATGGGCAGGCGTCTTCTACAAGACCATCTGCAAGCAGGACATCAACGAGGTGTCGCCCCGATTCGATGCCATCAAGGAAGGCGACTCGTTCGCCGCTTTCCGAAACATGGAGCAACTGTCCGAAAATCCTTACGACGTCGATTTCGACATCTTGCACCGCCTGAAGCAGAACTATCCCACCAAGATTGTCGTTGCCAGCATTATGGGACAACTCGAGGAAGAATGGATTGAACTGGCAAAGATGGCCGAAGATGCCGGCTGCGATGCCGTCGAACTGAACTTCTCCTGCCCTCAAATGCGACTGTCAGGAATGGGCAGCGACATCGGCCAGGACCATGAACTCGTCGCCTTCTACACCGCCTACGTCAAACAAAGAGTGAAGATACCCGTCATCCCAAAGATGACACCCAACATCACCGACATCAACCGACCCGCCATGGGAGCGTTCCTTGCCGGTGCCGACGGCATATCTGCCATCAACACCATCAAAAGTGTGACGATGACACCCGAAGCCGAAGTCAGCCATAAGAAAACCATCTCAGGACTGAGTGGACGCAGCGTCAAACCCATTGCCCAACGCTACATCCTCAACATGGCTCAAAACCCATTCCTGAACGGAGAAAAAACACGTGGAAAACATGTGGACCTCAGCGGCATAGGCGGCATAGAGACTTGGCGCGACGCCCTCGAATTTCTTCAACTCGGTTGCCGCAACGTACAAGTCTGCACCGCCATCATGCAGTATGGCTACCGCATCATCGACGACCTGCTGTTGGGGCTACAGACCTATATGGCCGAACGTGGCATCGAAAGCCTCGACACCCTCGTGGCCGAACAAGTACCCTCGTTCGTACTCCCCTCCGCACTCGACCGCGACACCATCGTCTATCCAAAGTTCGACCGCACAAAGTGCATCGGCTGCGGACGCTGTGCCATCTCCTGCTCCGACGGAGGACATCAGGCCCTGAGTTTCGATACCGACACAAGGCAGCCACACCTCATCGGCACAAAGTGCGTCGGCTGTCACCTTTGCCGGCTCGTCTGTCCCACAGGCTCGATTGGACTCGCCAAACGCGTGGACAAGAAAACGCAGAAAAAAGAAAACGGCTGATTTTCACTCTCGGAAGGCCGTCATAGGAAACCGACGACAGCATCTCCATCCGCCTTCCACAGCCCTTCCACACAAGCACTACAGTTGACACCCCTCTCAACTGTAGTGCTTATTTTTTGTGCCCAAAGCACCAACACCTCTCACCTATAGACCAAAGTTTAATCCGCGTCGCGGTTTAATTAATCCACGTCGCAGTCTAATTAATCCGCGTCGCAGTCTAATTAAACCGCGACGCGGATTAAACTTTACACTACAGCATCAAAAGTTGTTCATCGCAGCACAAATGTTTACACGTCAATCTACGGAAATCTTTACATCAATCTCCGCTACTCTCAATCTGATACCGAGTTTGATGCCTTTCAAAAAAAAACCATTCACATTGATTATTTCAAGAAGAATCACTAAATTTGCAGGAAAATATCAACACAAAACTAGATTATGGGCAGTTACTATGGCAACATCCTTGAGGAAGAATTGAAGAACAAGGTGGCATACGACCTGTTTGAAGGTTATGATACTACGCAGATTATTGGGCGCGTGGATTTCTGCGTCAGCGTGCCAGGCGACCCGCTCGGCCTCAACGAACCCGAATCGCTGCTGTGGGCAGAAGCCAAGCAAGGAACCAAGCACGACATCTACGAATCGTTCATCCAACTCATTCTCACGCTGGGTAAGGAACGTCCGCAGGACACCCTACTTCCACCCTCATTCCTCGGAGCCTTCGATGCCGAGAAGATAGCCTTCCTGCCTTACTCCGCCATCCTCGATGTGCTGCATCAAAACGACTTCAATTGGAACGTCGCTCCTTCCGACCACAAGACTAAGGAGTTCCTGCAACTGTATGCATTGTTGGAAGATTCGCTCAATCATGGCTTGGAAATCTACCAATACGAGCGTGACAGTAAGGAACTGATGCACTTCATCCGTCACAACTTCAACCTTCAGAAGAGGAAAGGCGAAAGCCACATTCGCATCAACAAGAACAACTTCACACACATCTACTTCAAATGGCTGCAAGCCGTTAAACCCACCATCAATATCAATTGGGACGTCGCCCAAAAGGCGGGCATCCTTGACGCCGACTTCTATTTGGCCGACATCCTGTCGAAAGAGAACAACACGCTGCGCGAAAAACTCTTCGTCCTGCTGCAAGACGATCACTACCTGCTCGACCGCCAAGTCAACGACTTGGGGCTGACCGACTTCATGCGTGCAGAGTTCACCGACAAGCAAGTGGCACACACCCAGTTCTGGAACCGCTATGCCCGTCCGCCACGCCGCGAATACTGGGACGAAATTGTCAATCGCCGCGACTTGCTCGTGCCACCCGATGTGCGTGAGCGCAAAGGCTCGTTCTTCACACCTGCCCGATGGGTGGAACTCTCGCAGCAATACATCGCAGCCGAACTGGGTGAGGACTGGCAAGAGCACTACTTCGTGTGGGACTGCTGTGCGGGCACAGGCAACCTTCTTGCAGGCTTGCAGAAAAAACACAACGTCTATGCCTCCACGCTCGACAAGGCCGACGTACAGGTGATGAAGCAACTCAACTTCCTCCTCGACAAACACACCTTCCAATTCGACTTCCTCAACGACCCCTTCTTTGACGTGACAGACGACAAGGGTAATGTCGTCGTCAAGTCAAAACTCCCTGCCTCGCTGCAAGACATTCTGCGTGACCCAGAGAAACGCAAGAAACTGGTCATTTATATCAATCCACCATATGCGGAAGCAAGTTCAGGTCAAGGCCGACGTTTTAAGGATAAAGTTCAAGAGACCAATATATATTATAAGTATGGAAAGGAATTAGGCAATGCAAAAAAGGAATTATTTGCACAATTTTTCATCCGAATTTATAATGAAATCCCTACAGCGATGCTTGCAGAATTTTCAAAGTTGAAAATTCTGCAAGCATCGAACTTCCGCGATTTCCGGAAAGTTTTCCGGGCGAAGCCCGGTCGCGGATTTGAAGTTCCAGCCAACTCCTTCGATAACGTGAAAGGGAATTTCCCAATTGCGTTCATGATATGGGATTTAAGTATTCCAGAGTTTTTTACACAACGTATTAACGATGTTTATGACTCCAAAGGTTGTTTTTTGCAACAAATTACACGTTATACAAATGATAATGTGCAAAGAATAAACACTTGGTTACAATCATTCCCAAACGATACTCCCCCTATTGGCTATTTAATGGCAGATGCCCCTGATTATCAAAATAATAAGTATATTTCAATTATTCAACAACCAACTCAAAGACACGGCATTTTCTTTGCCATTTCAAAAAACAATCTGCATATTGCGACAATTTATCTATCTGTTCGTCTTTGCATCGAAGCCACATGGTTGAACGACCGCGACCAGTTCCTCTTTCCCAACGACGGTTGGCAGTCAGACGTTGAGTTTCAGAAGAATTGCCTCGTCTATACTCTTTTCCACGGTCAGAACCGCATCAGCAGCCAGCACGGCACAAACCACTGGATTCCCTTTACGGAGGAAGAAGTTAATGCGCAAGAAAGGTTTGAGAGCCATTTCATGAGCGACTACCTCGCAGGCAAGATTCAACCCGAAGCCCCACAACAAGGCAACCTGTTTGAAAAAGCAAAAGAAGAGGCTGCCTCTGCCGTACTCTCCGACGAAGCACAGGCAGTCATGGATGCAGGTCGCGAACTTTGGCGTTACTACCACGCTCAACCAAATGCCAACCCCAACGCCTCGTTCTACGACATCCGCCTCTATTTCCAAGGCACGAAAACCCTGCCCAGCGGCAAAGTGCAGATGAACACCGAAAGCAACGATGCCACCTACACCACCCTCATCACGAACCTGCGCCAAAGAATGAAGGAACTCGCCAAAGCCATTGAGCCGAAAGTATATGAATACGGATTCCTGAAACAATAATGTGATTCGTCTTCCCCTTTGACTTTTTTCAAAAAAAAGTTTTTCTATTTGAAAATAATATCGTACCTTTGCTGTCCCAAAAGTATTCTAGGACTAGGAGGCGTAACCGAGCAAGCTGGGAGTACAGTGAACTGAATTGACAGCTACTAAAGATGCGAGCAATTTCATCTAATCGCCAGGGTACACACTAAGTAATACTCTAATGGTGTGTGAAGCACCCAGATACAAGTCCCTCTGGGATAAAAGAAATCTTGTACTGGGGAAGCCAGATTCCCGCATAAAGCCCGGTAGTCCTTTGAATACTATTTTAAGACGGTAGCCTAATGGCTATCGTTTTTTTTATGACTGAAGCTCTATTTTTTGCGTATTGTGAATACGCAGATAAAAAATGAGAGGGGGTACTCTCTCGAGCACCCCCTTTCCTCTCAATAAGTATTAATTTTTTTAAGGTAAAAAGATTGTTTTTAGGATGCTGCAAAGTTAGGCATTCCACTACCGACAGCAAGCGTTTTTTGCATGTTAAATAACATGTGTGTTCGGACACATTTCGTTTTTAACGCGTTTGTAACATCTTTTTGTCAGTACTTTTTACCCAATGACTTTTTTTGCGAACGGCTTACCATCCGAAGAGATTTAGCATCTTCGGCTCCTGTTCCTTGGGCTTTTCTTCGGCCCGATGCACAGGTCCGTCGTCGTCCCATTCGTCGAACACGAGTTCGAGTTGATAGACGAAGTGGTGGCGCAGGGCATAGGTGCCCCACTTGACGCGGCGGAAGGGTGAGTTCTTCTGTCGGCTCTGTTGCCACAGATAGCGTTGGATGGTTTCGTAGATGAGTTTGAAGCGTACGGAAGACTGTGTATCGAACAGGTCGCAGTTGGCGTTGTAGATGGCGCGTGCCAGATTGCCCACGCGCATACCGTCGTCGTGGTTCATCAGCATTTCGACCAGTTCGTTGTAGTACTTCACCTTAACTTAGAAACTCTTGATGATGTCCATGATCTGGCCTGCGATTTCGTCGGCGGACTCCATCGTGGCGGCTTCGCTATAGACGCGGATGATGGGTTCGGTGTTGGACTTGCGCAGGTGTACCCAGCGGTCGGGGAAGTCGAGTTTGACGCCATCGATGTCGTTGACCTCGACATCTGCCTTTGCACCATAAAGTTCTTTGACTTTGGCCAGGATGCCATCGACGTCGGTGGTAGGTTCGAGGTCGATGCGGTTCTTGGCGATGCAGTATTCGGGATAGGTGCGTCGCAGTTCGCTCACCTTCTTGCCTTCGTGGGCAAGATGGCTGAGGAAGAGCGCGATGCCGACAAGGGCGTCGCGGCCGTAGTGGGCTTCGGGATAGATGACTCCGCCGTTGCCTTCACCGCCGATGACAGCACCCGTTTCCTTCATCTTCGTCACGACATTGACTTCGCCGACGGCGGCGGCATTGTAGTCGCGGCCATAACTGCGTGTGACGTCGCGCAGGGCACGGGTCGAACTGAGGTTGGAGACGGTGTTGCCAGGGGTGTGACGCAGGATATAGTCGGCCACCGTGACGAGGGTGTATTCTTCGCCGTACATGCGGCCGTCTTCCTGGATAAAGGCGAGGCGGTCGACATCGGGATCGACGACGAAGGCGACGTCGTGTTCACCCTTGGACATGAGCGACATGATGTCGCCGAGGTTCTTCTCGAGGGGTTCAGGATTGTGCTGGAAGTCGCCCGTGGGTTCGCTGTAGAGGGGTGTGACGTGCTTGACGCCGAGTTGCTCCAGCAGCATGGGCAGAATGATGCCTCCGACAGAGTTGACGGCATCGAAGGCGACGCGGAAGTCGGCCTTGCGAATGGCTTCGACATCGACGAGAGGCAGCGCGAGCACCATATCGATATGGCGCTGGTTGTAGGTGTTGTCCTCACGATAGTGGCCCAGATGGTCCACGTCGGCATAGTCAAAGTCTTCAGCCTCGGCAATGCGCAGCACCTCGTTGCCTTCCTGTGCGTTGAGGAATTCACCAAGGTGGTTGAGCAACTTGAGGGCATTCCAGTGACGGGGATTGTGCGAGGCGGTGATGATGATGCCGCCAGCCGCTCCTTCCATGGTCACGGCGACCTCGGTCGTAGGTGTGGAGGCAAGTCCGATGTTGACAACGTCGAAGCCCATGCCCATGAGGGTGCCGCAAACGACGTTCTTGACCATCTCGCCCGAGATGCGTGCATCACGACCGACGACGATGGTGTTGGGATTCTGAACTTGACCTGCCTTTCCCTGACGACGAATCAGAGTGGCATAGGCCGATGTAAATTTTACGATGTCGAGGGGATTGAGTCCCTCGCCGGCACGTCCGCCGATGGTTCCGCGGATGCCAGATATAGATTTGATGAGTGACACGATACTAAGTTAAAAGTTAAAAGATAAAAGTTTAAAGTGGAAAACGCAAAATGCGTAATGAGATGTACCCAAGAAGTCTTCCTAACGGTTAGGCGGCAACTGGTAGGTAATTTCGTAGTAGAAGGGAAGGACGTAATTGGAGGCGTTGGCCGTGCCTGAGGTGTGGGGCACGATGATGCGCACCTTGGCTTCGACGCCATCGACCTTGGTCAGTTGGACATAGTCGAGTGGTTTGAGCCAGCCTTTGGGTACGACCGAGCCGTACTTGGCTGCCATGTAGCCGCTGGTGAAACTGGCGGTGTAACTGCGTGCACGGAGGTTGTAGGTGCAGAGCATCTCGTCGGGCACGCTGTTAGTGTAGATGTTGCTGTTGGTCTGGGCAGCGTTCTCGATGTCGTATTCCATGAACTTGCAGACGATGGGCTTGGTCACCTCACCTTTCTTGTCTTCCTCAGCCAACTCGACCATCGTCTTGCCCTGTCCCTTACGGATAATCTGCATGTAGATGCCGTCGGACCCGAAGACGACAAACTCGTTGCGGTCGAGGTTGGTCGTATAGCCTTGATTGGCAAACGTGGTCTCGTCAATCACGTTGATATGTCCGCAGAGTTTGTTGTCGTACAGAAACGCATCTATGGCATTTTTCTCTTTTTCCTTCATGTCGGCATAGGTCTCGCCGTTGCTACACGAGGTCAGTGCCACACATGTCATGCAACACAGCATCATAGCGAGCCATGCTGTCCGAATACATATTCTTTTCATCATATTTCAGTACATATTTCCGTGCAAAGTTACGAAAAATCTATGTAACTGAGCGAAAAAAGCAGATTTATTTGCATTTTTCATACGACCATTTTTCGTCGAAAAACGCACCGCAGTGTAAATTTATTTGCACCACAGTGTGGCTATAGGCGCACCGCAGTCCATTTTTATTTACACTGCGGTGCGTTTTTCACGCCTTTTTTACGAGTAGAAAGAGGCGGTTTTCAATCATGTCGTTACCCTTGATCAGGCCCGAAGGTACTTCCGTTCGGGAATAAAAATAAAAGTTTTTTTGACTTTCATTTTGTATTCCGCTCACTTAATCGTACCTCTGACTTTGCCGAAGGTACTTCCGTTCGGGAATAAAAATGAAAGTTTTTTGACTTTCATTTTGTATTCCGCTCACTTAATCGTACCTTTGCAAGGCTTTGCGTACTTATATATTTTAAGCGCGCGCACATGTAGCAGAAAGATTCCATGAACAGCAACGACAGGAATTTACCACAGAACGAGACGGAAGCAGCGACTCCTTCCACCAGCACGGGTGAACCGGCTGGGCGCTCAAGCCTGTGGCGCACTATAGGCAAAGTGGCGATGTGGGTAGTGCTCACACCGATTGCTTTGCTCATTCTTCTCAGCATTCTGATTTATTTACCTCCCGTGCAACGATGGGCTGTCAACGAGGCGAGCGAATGGCTCAGCGAAGAGACCGGCATGGAAGTCAGCGTGGGGAGCGTCAGCCTCAAACCCTTCCTCGACCTGGAGATGGGCGACATGCTGGCCGTGGCTCGTGATACGACCGAAAACGGAGTCGTGACCACCGACACGGTGGTAGATGCCCGTTCGCTCGGTCTCAGCGTCCGCTTCTGGCCTTTGTTCAAAGGTCAGGTCGAAGTCGACAAAGTGGAACTGGAACAGGCAAAGGTCAACACCCGCGACCTGATCGATGCAGCCCTCATCAAAGGCGAGATCGGACATGTCAGCCTCGATGCACACAGCGTCGATCTGAACGAAGGACTGGCACGCATCAGCAACGTCCGTCTGCGCGATGCCGACCTCTACGTCGCCCTGGCCGACTCTGTGCCGGAGGACACGACCGAGACCGAACCCGTGCTTTGGAAAGTGGCGCTCGAAAACGTCGAGGCCGACAATGTCCGTGCCCGTGTGCTGCTGGCACCACAGGCCGACAGCGTGATGGTCGGTGCCAACCTCGGCCATGCCCACCTCACCGGTATGCTCGACCTGGGCGAGGAAATCTACAATTTCAAGGACATCGAACTCACCGAGAGTGCCGTTACCTACGACATTCTCAGCCAGCCCCGTGTGCCCGAAGGTTTCGACATGAACCATGTAAGCCTCACCGACGTCAACGTCAGCATCCCCAACGTGCGCTATGCCGGAACGGGCGACATGCAAGTGAGCATCGAAGAACTGCAGGCTCGTGAGCAAAGCGGTCTGAACATCAACCATGCCGAGGGCGAAATCGTCATGGACAGCACACATCTCGACGTGCAGCACCTGGCTTTGGAGACCGACGAGAGCGACCTCACCCTCGCCTACAAGATGGACATGAACGCCTTCGACGAGGAGAACCCTGGCCAATTCGAGGCCAACGTCGAAGGTCATATCGGCAAAGGCGATCTTGCCCGCTTTGCAGCCCCGTACATGCAGGATGTGTTCCGTCCTCGCCAGTCGGCCACGGACGGTCTGCACCGAGCCTTGCCTGCATGGCCGGTGGGTGTGAAAGCCAACGTCAGCGGCAACATGCAACGTCTGCGCCTCAACAACGTCGCTGCGGATATCCCGGGCTATCTGACCATGAGGGCCGATGGTGTCGTCGAAAACCTCAACGACACGACTGGTCAGAGCATGCTGGCCGACGTCAACTACGACGCCCATCTGCAAAACGTGAACTTCGTCAAAGGTTTCATGCCTGCCGAGGCGCGTAACAGTTTCAACTTGCCTCCCAACATGAAGGTGTCGGGCAACGCACGTATGCAAGGTCAGCAACTCGCCACCAACACCACCCTCAATGTAGGCGGCAGCACGGTAAGGCTGGGTGCCGGACTGGGCATGAACGACGAGTCGTACGACATCGATATGGACCTCAAAGACTTCAACGTCAACCAATTCGTACCGCTGGAAGAACCGACCCGTCTCACCGGACACGTCACTGCGAAAGGCCGCGGCTTCGACTTCCTTTCTCCCAGAACAGTATCCGACGCGAAGTTGAACCTGACTCAAGCCCACATGGGCAAGATGAATTTCGGCAACAGCGATGCCGTGCTCCATCTGAAGAACGGCAACCTCGACTGCAACCTGACTTGTGACAACGAGCAGCTACAGACTCATGCTGCCGTCAGCGGCAAGGTGCAGACACAGGCACTCGACGCCCATCTGAACCTCAACCTCGCACTGGCAGACCTGCAGGCCATGGGGCTAAGCGAAACACCGCTGGAAGTGCAGACCAACGGCATCATGGACGTCTATTCCGACCTCGGCGACAACTTCCGCATCGATGCCGACATCAACCGCATGTCCGTGCTGCTGGGTACCGACCGCATTGACACCGAGAGTTTCGACATGTATGCTGAAACGACGCGCGACACTACAAATGCCACAGTACGCACGGGCGACCTCTCCTTCGACTTCCACGCTCCGCAGAACCTTTTCCGTTTGCTCGAACGCTTCGAACGCATCGGCATCGTGGCCCAGAAACAGATCAACAAGCGTGCGCTCGACGTCAACCAACTCAAGTCATACCTGCCCGTGACGTCTTTGAAGGCACATGCCGGCACACAAAACCCCGTCAGCAAACTGCTTGGACTCTACGGCATCAGTTTCGGCGAATTGTACGCCAATGTGATTACCAATCCCGACCAAGGTCTTGTGGGCGACGCACACATCTACCGTCTGCGCGCCGACACCATCAGCGTCGATACCGTCTTCTTCGACGTGCAGCAGGACTCGACACAGTTCACCTTCCGTAGTGGTGTGACCTGCGACGACCAGAAACTCTTCCCGGGCTTCTCTGCCCACCTCGACGGCTATGCTTCGACACAGGATGCCGACGCACGCCTGACCTTCTTTAACAAACAACGCGAGCAAGGCATCGACCTCGGTCTGCATGCCACGATTACGGACAGTACGCTCAACGGCCGTCTGTATCCCGAACAGCCCATCCTCGGCTACCGCAAATTTGCCCTGAACGACGACAACTTTATCCGTCTGGGCAAGAAGAACCGAATGTGGGCGAACGTGCATCTGACTTCGCTGGAAGACAGTTGCCGCGTATCCGTGACAGCCAATCCCGCCGACTCGTTGCTGCAGGACATCCGTGCCGTCATCAACAATCTCGACCTGGCACAACTGCTTGCTGTCATCCCAGGTGCTCCGAAGATGACGGGCATGCTCAACCTCGACGCCAATTATGAGCAGAACGCCGACCGCTTCTGGGTGAGCGGTTCGACGGGCATCCGCCGTTTCACTTATGAAGGCACACCTGTGGGCGATGTCGGGGCCGTGTTCGACTATGCACCCGTCAGCACCACCGAGCATGGTGTGCTGGCGACCCTGCTGCACAACGACCGCCAGGTGGCGATTGTCAACGGTAAATACAAGGACGAAGGCAACGGTTTCCTGGACGCCAAGATCAACCTGACCGACCTGCCGCTCTCCATGATTGCGCCTTTCATCCCCGACCAGATTGTGACCTTCGACGGCACCATCGACGGCGAACTCACAGCGCAGGGACCTATTGACAAACTTGACGTCAACGGCGAAATCCAGCCCGACGGCATGCGTATGAAGAGTGAACTCTACTCGCTCGACATGCGGTTTGCCGATGCACCCTTCCGCATCAACAACAGCCGCATCATCTTCGACAAATACGAGATGTACGGCACTGGCGCACAGCCGCTGACACTGAACGGCTGGGTCGATTTTGCCGACACCGACAACATCCAACTCAACCTCTCGCTTTACGGACGTGAATTTGAACTCATGAACGCTCCGAGGACACGCAAGGCCGTCGTCTTCGGCAAGATGTTCGGCAACTTCTTCGTCCGCATGAACGGCACACTCGACGACCTGCACATCCGCGGTCTCATCCGTGTGCTGAGCCAGACGGACCTCACCTATGTCATGGCCGACACGCCGCTTTCGGTCGATTACCGACTGGAGGACATCGTGACGTTCGTCGATTTCAACCAGCCGCCAGACCCCGACGCTGAACGCGAGAAACGCACGTTCATGGGCATGGACATGCAGGTGAACCTGACCGTCGAGGACGGCGCACAGTTCCATTGTGAATTCTCGGCCGACCGCCAGAGTTATGTCAACGTACAGGGTGGTGGCAGCCTCGTGCTGAACTCCACGCCCGAAGGTGTGATGAGCCTGCTGGGCCGCTACACCATCAACGAGGGCGAGATGAAATACACCCTGCCCGTCATTCCGCTCAAGACCTTCAACATCCACAACGGCAGTTATGTCGAGTTCACGGGCGACCCGATGAACCCGACCATTAACTTCGCTGCATCGGAGCGCACGAAGGCCACTGTGAGCGATGCTGGCGGAGGCAGTCGCAGCGTCACCTTCAATGCCGGTCTGAAAGTGACAGGCACGCTGGAGGACATGCAACTGCTCTTCACCATAGAGGCCCCCGAAGACCTTGCCGTGCAGAACGAACTGGCAGCCATGTCCACTGAGGAAAAGAACAAACTGGCCGTCGGACTGCTCTGCACAGGCATGTATATGTCGGCCAGCAACTCGTCGAGCATCAGCGCCAACAACGCCCTGAACAACTTCCTGCAGAACGAAATCAACAACATCGCCGGACAGGCCTTCGCGTCGGCCGTCGATGTCAACGTGGGCATGGAACAGTCGATGCGCGACGACGGTACCACTCGTACTGACTATGCCTTCAAGTTCTCGAAGCGATTCTTCAGCAACCGCCTCAACGTCATCGTCGGCGGACGTGTGAATGCCGACGGTTCGACCCAGGCAAACGAGTCGGGCGCCTACATCGACAACGTCTCGCTCGAATATCGTCTGGACAACGGCGGCACACGCTATGTGCGTCTCTACCACGAGAAGAACTACGACAACCTCATCGAGGGTGAACTGACCGAAAACGGAGCCAGCATCGTGCTGCGCAAGAAGTTGGACAAACTCAGCGACTTGTTGATTTGGAAAAGACGCTAAGCGCTTGGAAAAAACACGCTAAGCACTTGGCGTTCGAACGCTAAGCACTTGGCGTAAAAATTCCAAGTACTTGGACGAACAAAACAAATGGTTTATAAAGACCCCTAAGAAAAGGATGAACCAGAAACGAAATATACGTCACGAAAACACAACCCGAAGCGTCCGCACCGTGTGGCTGCTCCTGACGGCTGTCCTGCTGGCAGCATCGTGCTCGACGACCTCCCATCTGTCTGAGGACGAGGTGCTGTACACGGGTATCAAGGAGACGAAGATTTACGATGCGAAGAACACCTACGACGAAAGTGTGGCCCTGACCGAAGTGGAGGCTGCCCTGGCGTATGCGCCGAACAACGCCTTCATGGGCAGTTCGTCCATACGCACGCCGCTGCCCATCGGCCTGTGGCTTTGGAACAGCATGGCCGGCAAGGAGCATACGGCCCTGGGCAAGTGGGTGATGAACGCCTTCGCCACACCTCCGCGTACCATTGCGATGGCCAACCCCGTCACACGCACCAAGGTGGCGACCAACCTGCTGCAGAACTACGGCTACTTCCGTGGCTATGTCGATTACGAACTCGTTGACCAGCGTAACCCGAAGAAGCAGAAAATCCGCTACGACATTCACCTCGGCGAACCCTATACCTACGACAGCATCCGCTATGCCTTCCACGACATTCAGGACAGCATTGTCCAGGCCCATTTCAGTGAGCGTCTGCTGCATCAGGGCGACCAGTTCAACGTCGTCACCTTGCAGAACGAAAAGTCGCGCATAACCAGCGACTTCCGCAACAATGGTTTCTACTATTACCGTCCCGACTACATCCGCTACTTCGCCGACTCGATGCAGATTCCGCAAAAGGTCAAACTGCTCGTCGTGCCCGACCTCGACGCGCCCGAACGTGCCAACCGCCAGTACTATATCGGCAACATACACACGTATGTCCGAAAGAATATGACGCTTGGTTCCTCGGCCAACCGTCAGAACAGCACGACTCCACGCGACTCGACCGCACGCCGACGCTTCATCCAGTACGACGACAGCATCGACCGCGGACCGCTGCGCTATGCCTGGCAAGGCGCCAAAGTGCCTATCAAACCGCGCATCCTTTTCAAGAATTTCCGCTTCAAGCGTCGCGACATGTTCGACCAGAGTAAGGTCGATGCCACCATCCGAGGCCTTAGCAGCATGCAGGTGTTCTCACAACTGCAACTGACCTTCACGCCACGCGACACCACGGCGACGTGTGACACGCTCGACGTACGTTTCGACGCGACGATGGACAAACTCATCGACCTCGAGTTTGACTTCAGCATCACACAAAAGTCGAACGCGCAAGTCGGTCCCAAGGCTGGACTTCGCCTTTCGAAACGTAATGCTTTCGGACACGGCGAAACCTTCAGCGTCGGTCTGAAAGGCTCGTACGAATGGCAGACAGGCAACCGCAGTATGGCCGCCGACGGTACACGTCCCGACTCGTGGGAGGCCGGCATCGACGCCTCGCTCACGTACCCCTGGATTGCCTTCCCTTGGTTGTCGAACATGAACACGAAGTATCCCAGTTCGACCACCTTCAAGGCCAGCATCGACAACCTCAAGCGTGCAGGTTACTACCGTCTCCTGTCGTTCGGACTTGAGGCCACTTACAACTGGCGTACGTCACGTTTCATGTCGCACCAGTTCACACCGCTCAGCCTGACCTACAACCGCCTCATCTCCACCACGGCCCGCTTCGACTCCATCACTGCCCGCAATACAGCTCTGTACGCATCGCTGCGAGACCAGTTCATACCCGCCATGCAGTACATCTATACCTTCGATGACAATCTGTACGGCCACAAACGCTTCACCACTCGCTTTGTCGGCACTGTGAAAGAGGCCGGTAATATCATCAGTGGCATCAACCGACTGAGTGGCGGTCGCTTCGACGAACAGGAGAAGAAGCTGCTGGGAACGCCCTATTCGCAGTTCGTGAAGGTGAGCGGCGAACTGACCAACACGTTCAAACTCACCGACAAGAGCCAGTTGGTGACTCACCTGCTGGCCGGCGCTATCTTCACCTACGGAAACACACGTTATGCACCGTACAGCGAACTGTTCTACGTCGGCGGTGCGAACAGCATCCGTGCATTCGGCGTCCGCACCATCGGCCCTGGCCGTTACTACGATACGACAGGGCGCGGCACCTATCTTGACCAGGCGGGTGACTTCAAACTCGAGGCCAATGTGGAGTATCGCTTCAACCTCATCAGCGACCTCAACGCTGCGCTCTTCATCGATGCGGGCAACGTGTGGAACCTGAAGGAGGACGACGCTCATCCAGGCGGTAAACTGGGCACCACCGGATTCCTCAATTCGATTGCTCTCGGCACAGGCTTTGGCCTACGCTACGACCTGGAGTTCCTCGTTCTGCGTCTCGACCTGGGCGTGGGCATCCATGCGCCCTACGACACAGGCCGTCGCGGCTACTACAACATCCCGAAATTCTGGGACGGCCTAGGCCTCCACTTCGCTGTGGGGTATCCGTTCTAATAGAGGACTCTCCCCCAACCCCTCCCTGTGAGGGAGGGGAGCAGTCACTGTCCAAAAAAACATCTATACCAATAATAATAAGTAGAATCAATCTCCCATCAAAACATTCTACTCCCCTCCCTCACAGGGAGGGGTTGGGGGAGCGTCCTTATGGCAAAGCATAAGACAGCATACGTGTGCAGCAGTTGCGGATACGATTCGCCGAAGTGGATCGGGAAGTGTCCTGCTTGTGGCGAGTGGAACACGTTCAAGGAGGTAAAACTGGGGACAAAAACGGGACCGAGCAAAAGTTCTTCCCTGGGAGGGATTGGAGAAGCTGGCGAACTACTCACGATGTCCCAAATCCAGACGGACGACGAACCGCGCATCAACCTGCATGACGACGAATTGAACCGCGTGCTGGGTGGCGGACTTGTGCCAGGTTCGCTCACACTGCTGGGCGGAGAACCGGGCATCGGCAAATCGACATTGATTCTGCAGACCGTGTTGCGTCTGCCCAACCTGCGCGTTCTGTATGTGAGCGGCGAGGAGAGTGCACGCCAACTGAAACTGCGGGCCGACCGCATCTGCGAGACGAACACATCGACCGTGCAAGTGGCTTGCGAATCAATGATTGAGACGGTGATGAAGCACATCGAGAATGTCTCGCCCGACCTCGTCGTCATCGACTCTATCCAGACCATCGCGACGGAGAATGTCGAGTCGTCGCCAGGTTCAGTCAGCCAAATCCGTGAGTGTGCCGCCATGCTGCTGAAGTTTGCCAAAGAAAGCGGCATTCCCGTCATCATTATCGGCCACATCACCAAAGACGGCACAATTGCAGGTCCGAAAATCCTCGAGCACATGGTCGATACGGTGTTGCAGTTCGAAGGCGACCAGCACTATATGTACCGCATCGTCCGCGCCATCAAAAACCGCTTCGGTTCGACCTCCGAACTGGCCATCTACGAAATGCAATCCAGCGGTCTGCGACCTGTGGCAAACCCGTCGGAACTGCTCCTTTCAGACATACACGAAAGCGAGGGTCTGAGCGGCGTGGCCATCGCCTGCGCCATCGAGGGCGTCCGTCCGCTGCTCATCGAGACACAGTCGCTCGTCTCGACCGCTGCCTACGGTACGCCACAGCGCTCTGCCACAGGCTTCGACACACGCCGTCTGAACATGCTGCTTGCCGTGCTCGAAAAGCGTGTGGGCTTCAAACTGGCACAGAAGGATGTCTATCTGAACATCGCCGGCGGTCTGCGAGTCACCGACCCTGCCATCGACCTAAGCATCATCGCGGCGGTGTTGTCATCGAATGTCGATACACCCGTCGAGCGCACCACCTGCCTCTGCGGCGAAGTCGGTTTGAGCGGCGAAATCCGTCCCGTCTCACGCATCCTGCAGCGCATCTGCGAAGCCGAACGACTTGGTTTTCAGCGCATCATCATCCCCAGTGCCAACATGCAGAACCTCGACGCCAAAGCATTCAGCATCGAGGTGCGGCCCGTCCGCAAGGTCGAGGAAGCGCTGCGCGAACTGTTCGGTTGACCGAACACAGTTCCCAGTACTTGGAAATTTTACGCCAAGTGCTTAGCGTTCGAACGCCAAGCGCTTGGCGTATTTTTTCCAAGCGCTTAGAGGCGTTAATTACCTATGTAAATATTGTGCGCCCAGATAAGCCCCTCGCACACGATGACCAAAGCGATGAGCCAGCGGCGTTTCAATTGGTGGCCAATCCATTGGAAGATGGCACGGACCAGATGTTTCCCTGTGAAAAAATCGTAGATTCCCACAATGGGGAATCCAATCATGAAGGCGGTGGCAAGAATCACGTTAGGATTCTTCCAAAAAGCCTCAACGGGTTGACCGTGAAGCAAGAGAATACAAGCACGGGTCGTTCCACACGTGGGGCAACACCCGCGGAAAAACCATTTTGAGGGGCAGACACTGAAAGAATGCTGCCCCTCAAACAGGTAACCGTATGTCAGCCACACAACGCCAAGGGCGAAGAGCGTGGCCAACATCAAGTAAAATCGCTTATTGGAGATAAGCCTGAAGTTTTTCGAAGTTGAACTCCTTCGTCATGTCCTGAATCTTGAACCAGTCGATGATGCTCCAGATACCGCAACCACCGCATGTCAGCAGCTTGCCGACACCAAGACCAGTCTGACCGAGCATGAAGCGGTCAATGCCCAGGTAACCAAGGAACAAGGAGATAATCAGCATCGTTGTAGGATTCTTCGGCTGAAGAGTCTGGATGGCTGCCCACTTGTTCTCATCGAGCTTTGCAAGTGCTTCACGAAGGAAAGGAAGTTTTGCTTCAGGATAGTTCTGACCATTGGTCTGAATGAACATGTCAATTTTTTGCTGTTCCATAATGATTAAGATTAAAAGTGATTAAACAAAAGTTGTTAATTAAAAAGGATTATCCTATATACATCTGGAGTTTCTTGAAGTTATATTCCTTCACCATCTGAGGCAGATTGATAAGGTCGATAATCCACCAAACCAGTCCAACGCCGCAGCAGAGGGTCAGGATGAGCTTAAAGACGCCGTTCTTGACATCGTCGAGCATGAAACGGTCCACACCAAACTCGCCTGCAAAGACCGAAACGATATACATGACCGTCAAGTCTTGAGGGGCAAGTGCTTGAATCATTGACCATCTGGACTCATCTAATGAAAGGAGTTGTTCGCGTAAAAAACTGAGTTTTTCTTCAGGATAGTTCTTTCCATTAGTAGCAATGAACAAGTCAACTTTTTGCTGATCCATAATGAAAACTATTAGAGTTTAATTACTAAATGTTGGTGCAAAGATAATGATAATCTACATTTTGACAAAGCATTACGTACTTTTTTTTATTCTTTACGCTGAAAAAGTGCCTGCCATAGCGAATCGTCAGGTACAGGAGCCTCGATGTGGATGTGTTTTTGCGACACAGGGTGGACAAAATCGATGCTGCGTGCCAGCAGGGAGATGCTGCCGTCGGGGTTCGAACGGCGTGCTCCGTATTTCAGGTCGCCCCGGATGGGAAGGCCTACTTTGGCGAGTTGGCAGCGTATCTGGTGATGGCGGCCTGTCTTGAGGTTGACCTCGAGGAGGAGATAGTGGTCTCCTTCGGCCAGCACACGGTAATCGAGTTCGGCACGTTTTGAGTCAGGCACCTCGCGGTCGTAGGCGTAGGACTTGTTTTGCTGCTCATTGCGTTTGAGCCAATGCACCAGGGTTGCTTGCGGAGGGCATTGATTGCGCTCAACGATGGCCCAGTAAGTTTTGTGAATGTCGCCGCGTCGGAACATGTCGTTCAGACGTGTGAGTGCCTTACTGGTGCGGGCAAAGAGGACGACGCCTCCAACGGGACGGTCGAGCCTATGAACCACACCAAGGAAGACGCTGCCAGGCTTGGCATACGCTTCCTTGATGTACTGTTTCACCGTCTCCGACAGCGGCTGGTCGCCGGTCTTGTCGCCCTGAACGATTTCTCCAGGGCGTTTGTTGACGATGATGAGATGGTTGTCTTCGTAGAGGACGTCCATTACATGTTCATGCCGCCATCGACTTGGATGACCTGACCGCTGACATACGAAGAGAGGTCAGAAGCGAGGTAGAGGGCGGTGTTGGCGATGTCCTCGACTTGTCCACCACGACGGAGCGGAATCTTCTGCACCCATTCCTTGCGGACGTCTTCGGGCAGGGCAGCCGTCATGGCTGTCTCGATGAAGCCCGGTGCAATGGCGTTGGCGCGGATGCCTTTGGCGCCCATTTCCTGTGCAATCGACTTGGCGAGGGCGATCAGACCAGCCTTCGATGCGCTGTAGTTGCACTGGCCGGCATTGCCGTGTACACCAACGACCGACGACATGTTGATGATGCTGCCGCCACGCTGGCGCATCATGATGGGTGTGCAGGCGTGGATGAAGTTGAACGCCGACTTCAGATTGACGGCGATGACGGCATCCCACTGCTGTTCGGTCATGCGGAGCATGAGGCCGTCCTTCGTGATGCCGGCGTTGTTGACGAGGATGTCGATCGAACCGAAGTCGGCCTTGATCTGATTGACCACTTCTTCGGTCTGGGCAAAGTCGGCAGCGTTCGATGCATAACCTTTAGCCTTGACGCCAAAAGCAGCGATTTCCTTTTCGGTCTGCTGACCGTTCTCGTCGATAACGAGGTCTGTGAATGCGATGTTTGCGCCTTCTTCGGCAAATTTGAGCGCGATAGCCTTACCGATACCGCGTGCAGCACCTGTGATG
>R23__coassemble_214_pt1 | contig 42080 bp, 35 predicted proteins | sample R23__metabat2_high_PE_006 | metagenome-assembled genome bin R23
CGCAGTGCAACTGAAAATGCACTGCGGTGTGGCTATAGGCGCACCGCAGTCGAAAAAAATTTAGACTGCGGTGCGTTTTTTGACGTATTTTTGTGGGTTTTTGCGAGGGGGAAATCGCGCCTGTAGGGGCGTTGCTTGTCTACGCCCTCTCACGAACAAGGGCATAGACGAGCTATGCCCCTACAGGCAATCGAAGACTTGGACCCCCAATCATTGCTCACAATGTGTGGGGCTAATGAAACCAGTGGTAAACGGTGCGGACGATGCGGCCGAGCCAGGTGTAGCGGATGCCCCAGTCGCGGATGGCATGGGCAAAGGCGGCCTCGATGGCGGGGTCGGCCTTGGGTTCCACTTTCTCGAGCAGGAGCGGACGTTGCAGGGGGTCGCGGTCGAACTCGTACCTCTGCAACAGGCGGAACGAACGGAAGTGGGTGCCGCTGTGCAAACCGATGTTGCGCACCATGGTGTGTGCGGGTGTGAGACAGAGTCCGCCTGCCTTGTAGATGGCGATTTCCCAGCAGATGTCCCAGGGTATGGGGCGCTTTTTCAACGACTTGAGGCAGGGGAACACGCCGCCGTACTGGATGCGCTGCTGGTCGTCGTCGGTCATGCCCTCGAGCGCCTCTTCCTCCGACGCGAAATGGCGGAAGTGGGTTTGCCAGCGGTCACGCCACGTGGCCCAGCCCCAACCCGACATGTGGGGGGTGAAGTAAATAGATGGCCCCTCTAGGGGGGCAAGGTTCGTAAACCCACTTACATGCATGACTCGCGGCTCGTCGCGGTAGAGCGTGAGGGCCTCGTTGATGTACTGCAGGAAATAGGGTGAGGTGACGATGTCGTCCTCGAGCACGACGATGGTGTCGTGCGTCTGGAACACTTCGTCGATGCCCTCGGTGATGTTGCGTTCGAGGTAGAAGTTTTCGGGGCGGCAGACGAGCGTCAGGCTCTTGAGCCGATGGTCGCGCTCCACCTCCTGCTGCACGGAGTGGATGTAGTCGCGGACGGCGTTGACCTCGGCCCACGAGCGCTCGTCGCGGCCTCCGTCGCTGAACACATATACGTCGGTCTCGGCAGCACGTGTGTTCTGCATCAGGGCATGGAGCGTTTTCTGCGTGTTGTCCAGGCGGTTATAGACAAACATCGCCACGGGAGCCAGGGTCTTGGGCTGCCGTTCGGGTGACGAGAAGGCGAGGCGTGCGGGACGGTGGTTCACCTGCTCCTCCTTCGGGATGTGGCGTCGCAGCCGCGGATAGTGATGGCGCAGGTAGGTCTCGAGGTCGCTCGGTGCATAGACCTGCAGCGGACCGAAGGGCAGGAGTTGAGGATGCTCGATGCTCTGGACGGCGATGTGGTCGCGTGGCATGAGCACCATGTTGTAATACGTTGTCTTCCAGCCGTTAAAGAGTCCTTGTGCCCAGGAGAGATGGTGGTAGAGCGCACGTCGGCTCAGCAGGCCGCACACCATCCACGTCACGAGACAGGGGAAGAAGCCGCGCGGACGGGGTTCATCGACTTCGCAGCGCTTGATGTGCGACCACTGCCACACGACCTTGGCCATGAAACAGCCGTTGACAAAGTTGCAATAGGCGCGGTGCATGTTTTGCAGGCGCTGGTTGTCGGGCACACGGTCGAAGGGGAACACATCGACGTAGATGCCGTGGTGGATGGGCAGACGGCGGAAGTGGTTCTCCAGAAAGACGGTGCCTTGCTTGCGCATCTTGGCGAAATAGAAGGGCGATTGCGGTTCGTTTTCGGGTGTCTGCAGGAAATATTCGGGACCGAGCAATGCGGGTGCCTCGCGCAGGAAGCGGCGATAGTTGTCGCGTGTCATGCCCACGTCGATGTCGTCGTCCCACGGCAGGATGGCCTGTTCGAAGAAGGCGCCGATGCCCGAGCCGCCCTGAATGAAATAGGGCAGGTGCAAGAGGTCGCACACACGCACAATCTCGCGGAGAATGTCGTAGAGTTCCTGGTGCAGGAGTCCGAGTTCCTTGTCGCTGTATTGCATAGGATTTACTGGTATCTTTTAACTTTTCTCTTTCTTGGGGAAACGTCCGCTGAGCCAGGGGACACGTTCGACATAAGGCACGAGCCAGAAGCACAGGCACGGCACCACAATCAGCAGGATGATGAAGTCGTCCCAGCGCCCGATGAGGCTACGGCCGCACGAGATACGGATGAAACGGTAGAGCACAATCATCGGATAGTGGGCGACGAAGAACACCATCGAGTGCTGGCCGATGTAGTTGATGATGGGGATGCGCGGAGTGTGGATGGACAGCAGAATGCCCGAAAGTCCGCACAGGGCCAGCGACGTGTTGATGATGACGGCCAACGGGTCGCCTGTCCAGTAGTTGCTGCACATGTTGTACTGGCCGTGCCAGACGACGTTCAGCACACAGAAGATGGCGGTCAGCACGACCGAAATCAGCAGCGTGTTGCGGAGGCGCAAACGCGCCAGCAGCCAGTGCCAGACGTGTCCGAGGAAGAAGAAGAAAATGCCCATGAATACGTTGCTGAGGCTTAGCCACAAGGGATTTTCCAGTGTGAACAGCCAATAACTCAGGAAGGGGAAACCGAGCACGAGCCACTTCACCCACGCCAGCGGCAAATGCCGTCCACCTCCCAACGGAATGCTTTTGTTGGAGAGTTTCTGGATGAAGTGCATGGCGACGTAGGCGGTGAAGAACGAGAAGAGGAACCACACGGGCGAGTTGCCGTAGAAGGTGCTCACCTTCCAGATATGGTCCCACGACAGCGGTTCGATGAAATTGCCGAAACGTGCGATGACAAAGGGTTGCATGCCGAAATAGACGAGCGTGCCCACACAGCCCCAGACAACGTAGGGGATGAGCAGGCGGCGTGCCTTGTCGGTGACATACTGCAGCGAATTGCCGCCGATGGTCTTGTTGAAGTAGCCCGCCTTGAAGAAGAAGAACGACATGAAGTAGAACGTCCAGAAGTAGGTGGTGGTCCACCACTCCTCGTTGTTGTGGCCCGTGAAGCCTGTGATGTGGTTCAGCATCATGCGCATGATGCAGAGGCCGCACAGCAGGTCGAAAGCGTGGTTGCGTGGACGTTGTGGGTTGATTTCAATCATGGTTTCGTTGTTGTTCGATGGCGTCGAGCAGGGGTGTGCTGTCGGCCGTTGTGAATTTTCTGCCGAACATCTTGCCCGACTTCAGCAGGTGGTCCAGGTCGCCGTCGCGCCAGATGCGGATGACAGGCTCGTAGTCGATGCAGTGGAGCGGTGTGAGGGTGGCGAGCGAGCGGTAGGCGCCTTGTGCCAGCAGACAATGCCGGCGCTGTTCGGGCGAGTTGAAGGCGATGGTGTGGATGCACGTCTCCGACGGAGCAAACGAGCGGCTGAAGTAGCGCCGTACCTCGCGATGCGTGCTCCACTGTTCGTGGACGTATTGTGCCAACTGGCGCGTCAGACAGAAGTAGTCGCTACCCTTGTAGAGTTTCCATTCAGCGCCGTCGACCGTGAAGTGCAACGGCTGGCGGCATTGGCACACCTTCAGCACTTTGCGCACGAGCAGCGAGCATCGGTCGTTCCACTTGGCACTGAGCCACGACCAGTCGAGTTGCGGACGTACGAGGCGGTAAATCCACTTGTTGCGTTCGGCCACGTCGTCGCAGTCGATGCAGATGCCTGCCAACTGACTTTCGCCGTCGTGTTCCTGCAAAAACTCGCGTATGCGGCGGTTGGACCATAACGGAAAGTCCTGTCCGCTCAGCATGAAGATGTGGTCGTTGTGGCGAGGCGAATCGAGGGCCGCACGGATGAGCCGCATCTGGAACACGACCTGGGCATACGTTCCCCAATAGACCCGCACACGTTGCGCATCGTCGAGAAAGTGGACATTCGTTGCTGCACACGCCTGTCGGAACGGCTCGACATCCTTCTTTCGGTCGATGTGGACGAAGAACTCCACGTCCGTGCCGTCGAGTGCATGGATGAGCCGTGCCAGGTGTGGCGCGTCGTTGAAGGCGGATATGCAGTAGGCGATGTTCATGGTTCGGGATTCACTTTTTTGACACCTCGTCCAAACAGGTATTTCTTCAGCACAGGACTGACACGCAGGACGTGCGACACCAGACAGCAGCCGGCGACGATGAGCAGGGCCAGGGCAATGGTGGCAGTCTGTTCGAGCAGGAAGTTCGGCTGGTTGGCATTGAACCACGTGCCCACTTGCGGCAGTTTGGGCATCAGAATGAAGTGGAGGAGATAGACGTCGAGCGTGCGTCGGCCCACGTATTGCAGCATGCGCCCGAAGCGTGTCTGTTGCGACAGCGCCTGTTCATAGTGGCGGAAGGTCATCACGATGATCATCATCAGCGAGTACATCGACACGGTGCGCGGCAGGTTGGTCCAGGCGAACTTCAGCGTGTGCCACTTCAGAAAGTCGGCGGTGGTGAAAAACGCTACAATGACCATGACGATGAAGAACCACTTCGTGTCCAGCAGCCGCTCAACGCGGTCCCAGTAGCGGTGGACGATATTTCCGAAGAGGAAGAAATGCATGTACTGCACCACCATGATGAGGCTCGACCACTGCATAAAGTCCGACTTCGGCCACGTGAACACCTTCGGCAGGTAAGCGCATTCGTAGAGCAGGAGGCTCACAACCCATAATAGCCAAATCCAAACGGACCCACCCCCTTGCCCCTCTCTTGGGAGGGGTCGGGGGCTGGGTCTTGTAATATAATCAAATACGTAATACACGATGAACATGACAAGCAGTGCCCATGTGAACCAGTAACCGCTCTTGGTCGGGCGTTGCATGATATCGACAAACGCATCCCAGAAGTGGGGTTTGCGCACCACGATAAACACGCACAGGAACACCAGCGTCGGTATCATCTGTATCTTGATCTTCTTCCAAATCGACATGCCCAGTCGGACGGGCGTCCACAGCATCTCGGGCTTCCATGCCAGAAATCCGCTGACAAAGAAGAACAGCGGCATGCGGAACAGCACGACGAAGGGCATCGACGCCGATGTCTTCAGGTTAATGCCGTAGCACATCTGCGCCACATGGTAGGCGACGACCATAATCATCGTAAACCCACGCAGGGCATCCAGCCACTCAAGTCGTTTGTTGTTTCCCATGATGTCTGATGAATTGAATACTTTCGCGCAGAATCTTGGCGCCTGTGAGCCAGACGAGTCCGAGGTAGAGCGCGGCAGCCAGGCCAATGCGCACGATGAGCAGCAGCACGACATTTTCGATGCCGTCGGTCACCCATGCTGTCACAGCCATGCTCACGATGGCGATGAGCAGAAAGGGCAACGTGTCCTTCAGCGCGTCCGTCAGCCGCAAACCAACTTCGCGCCACACGAAGCCGTGCCACACGAACATCCAGGCGATATAGACCACTACATAGGTCAGTACCATGAGCCGGATGCCCGTCATCACGATTTGATAACCGAAGATGGAGATTTCAACATTCCATTTCAGGAAATGGATGGCGCACAGGAGCGACAGCACGAGCAGGCCCTGCGTCACGATGTTCCACATGTAGATATTGCTGCGCCCGCGGCTGATGAGGAAATTATAGTAGAGGGCCGCCAGCGGCATGAACGCGCCGGCGACACACAGCATCTGCATCAGTTCGGCACTGGGCAGCCACTTCGCACCCACCGTGATGGTGATGAATTCGCGTGCCACGAGTGCCAGTCCCAGCATGCAGGGAAAAGCCAGCAACGACGTGAAACGCAGCATCTTGCGAAACGCACGCACCAGCCGTTCGCCGTCGTTCTCGACCTGCACAAACATGGGTTGCGACACACTCTGCACCATGCCCGTGATGAGACCGCTGCCCATCTTGTTCCATTTGTCGGCCTGCTGATAGCGGCCCACTTCGGCTTTGGTGAAGAAATTGCCGAGCAGCAGGGCGAAGATGCTGTTGTTCAGGGTGTTGAAGATGTTGGTAATGAGCAGTTTGCAGGAGAATCCGAACATCTCTCGGATGGGCTGCCAGGTGAAGTGCATCATAGGTCGGAATCCACTGATTTTCCAACTCAGCACGCTCACCGTGAGGATGAACAGGATGTTCTGCGTCACCAGACTCCAATAGGACATGCCGCAGAAAGCCATCACCACGCCGACGGTGCCCGACAACAGCAGCGCCACGATGCCGATGATGGTCTGCTCCTTCATCATCAGGTTTTTGTAGAAATGGGCTCGCGGTGCAATCGAAAAACTGGCGAAGAAAAAGCCGAGGAAGGCATAGCGCGACAGCCACAGCAGTTCGGGTTCGTGGAAATACCACACCAACAGCGGCGCACAAAACCAGAGGATGACGTAGATGCAGGCACTCACCGTGACGTTGAACCAGAACACCGAGTTGAAGTCCTCGCGGCTGGCGTTCTTGCGGTTGATCAGCGCCGAAATGAAGCCGCTCTCCTGCAACGCCGAGGCGATGGCGGTGAACACGGCCACCTCGCCTGCCAACCCGTAGTCGGTTTCGTAGAGCAGACGTCCCAGCACGATGCCGAACACGAGGTTCAGCACCTGCATCGAGCCGTTGTTGGCAAGTCCCCAAAACAGCCCCTTTGCCGTCCGTTCTTTCAGGTCTGGCGAAGCCATACAGATCGTTTTCTAATGATATTCAGTTAGACATCTGCACCATCGTGCCGTTGTAGAAGGCGCGGTACTGGTAGAGTGGTCGTGGGTCGTCGTGCAGGCCGTTGCCCTTGTTGATGATGTAGGTGTCGTTTTGCAGGGCATAGACGATGTCGCAATGCTCGCACTTTGCCTCGGCTCCCTTGATGGTGAGTCGGTATTGTGCCTGGTCGCAGTTGGGACAGGCGAGGTCGAAGCAGCAGAGCGTGCCGTTGAAGTCGTTGCCGATGATGAGGCCGCCGCAGCCGAGGCGAAAGTCTTTCTGCAACGCATCCATCTTGTACATCGGGTCGCTCTTCAGTCCTTCGCACTCCATGTAAATCTCGCCGCCAGCCTGACGGATGAGGGCAAAGACGCCGAAGCCGCCCACGGCGGGCAGCAGCTCCTTGTACGAGGCGACTGTAAAGCCGCACATCACACGGTATTTGGTCGAGTATTTGCTGGTCGCCATAAAGTCTTCCTTCTTGCAATTCGTCAGACAGAGGAGTGACATGCCGAGGCAAAAGATGAGCAAAAGAAAGTTGCGTCCAAGTGCTTGGAATTTTAACGCCAAGTGCTTAGCGTTCGAACGCCAAGTGCTTAGCGTTTTTACGCCAAGCGTTTGGAGTGACGAACGAGATGGGGTGTGATTGTCTGTCATTTTCAGTTTGGAAACGTGAAAGAGGCTTAGAAAGAAAGGACGGGGTCGGCCACGATGTCGTCGATGAGACGGAGTTCGTCGGCTGAGAAGGTGAGGTGGTCCAGGGTCTGGAGGTTGTTGTCGAGTTGGGCGACGCTGCTCGTGCCGATGATGACCGAGGTGACGCGTGGGTCGCTGAGCACCCATGCCAGTGCCATCTGGGCGAGCGTCTGTCCGCGCTTTTCGGCAATCGTTTGCAGACGGCGTGCTGCCTCGACACGTTCGGCAGTGACCTGCGATGTCTGCAGGAAACCGCTCTGTTTGGCGGCGCGGCTGTCGGCGGGGATGCCGTTGTTGTACTTGCCCGTGAGCAGTCCTTGTGCGAGGGGCGAGAAGCAGATGATGCCGCTGCCAGCGTCGGTAGCGAGTTGGAAGTTCGCCTTCTGTGCCTTGCGGTCGAAGAGCGAGCAGCGGTACTGACTGAGCAGGCAGGGTACGTGGGCTTCCTGCAGAATCTTGTAGGCAAGTGCTTGCTGTTCAGGCGGATATTTCGAAATGCCGACGTAGAGGGCCTTGCCTTGGCGGACGAGTTGGATGAGGGCCTCCATGGTCTCCTCGACAGGTGTCACGCCGTCGTAGCGGTGGGAGTAGAAGATGTCGAAGTAGTCGAGTCCCGTGCGTCGCAGACTCTGGTCGCACGAGGCGATGAGGTTCTTGCGCGACGACCCTGTGCCATAAACGCCGGGCCACATGTCGTGACCGGCCTTCGACGAAATGAACATCTCGTCGCGATGGCCCTGCAGTTCGGTGCGCAGGATGCGTCCGAAGTTCTCTTCGGCACTGCCTGGCTCTGGACCATAGTTGTTGGCGAGGTCGAAATGGACAATGCCCGCATCGAAGGCACGGACCAGCATCTGTGTGGCTGTGCCGAAGTCATCGACGCTTCCGAAGTTGTGCCAAAGCCCGAGCGAGAGTTTCGGCAGTTGTACGCCGCTGCGTCCGCAATAAGTGTATTGCATGATTAGGAATTGAGTAAGGTTTCGATCGAGCGGTCCACCTGTGCGAAGTCAAACTCGTTGCACACCTCGTCCATAAGGGCGGTGATGTGGTCGTTGCAGAGATTGCCGATGGAACCGGCGTGGGTGTGGTGAATCTGCTTGTCGGCCACGAAGCGGCCGGCCTCGATGTCGAGTCCGACCTGACGGTAGGCATCGCGGAAAGGAACGCCCGACGCAGCGAGACGGTTCACGGTCTCGACCGAGAAAATGGGGTCGTACATTGGGTTGTCGAGAATGTGCTCGTTGACCTCGATGCGCTCGATGATGTACGTCGCCATGCGCAGGCAGTCCTTCATCTCGTCGAAGGCCGGCAGGAACGACTCCTTGATGATCTGCAAGTCGCGGAAGTAGCCGCTGGGCAGGTTGTTCATGATGAGCGTGATGGTCTGCGGCAGCGCCTGCAGTTTGTTGCATTTCGCACGGGTGAGTTCGAAGACGTCGGGGTTCTTTTTGTGGGGCATGATGCTGGAGCCCGTGGTGCAGTCGTCAGGCAGATGGACAAAGCCGAAGTTCTGGTTGGAGAATAGGCAGGCGTCGTAGGCCAACTTCGCCACCGTCCCTGCAATCGAAGCGAGGGAGAAGGCGACGTTGCGCTCGGTTTTGCCACGTCCCATCTGGGCATATACCACGTTGTAGTCCATGGAGGTGAAGCCCAGCAGGTCGGTCGTCATCTGGCGGTCGAGCGGGAAACTGCTGCCGTAGCCGGCGGCACTGCCCAGCGGGTTGCGGTTCACTACACGCCATGCTGCCAGCAGGTACTGCATGTCATCGACCAGACTCTCGGCGTAGGCACCGAACCACAGGCCGAAACTCGACGGCATGGCGATTTGCAGATGGGTGTAGCCCGGCATGAGCACGTCTTTGTAGCGTTCGCTCTGGCGGATGAGTGCGTCGAACAGGCTGCGCGTCAGCAGAAAGACTTCTTTCAGTTCGGCTCGGATGAAGAGGCGGAGGTCCACCAGCACCTGGTCGTTGCGGCTGCGCCCCGAGTGTATCTTTTTGCCGACGTCGCCGAGGCGGCGCGTCAGGATGAGTTCGACTTGGCTGTGCACGTCTTCCACACCTTCCTCAATCACAAACTCGCCGCGCAGACACTGGCAATAGATGTCGCGCAGTTCGGTCAGAAGCAGAGCCAGTTCGTCCTTGGTGAGCAGGCCTATGCTTTCGAGCATGGTGATGTGTGCCATCGACCCCAGCACGTCATAGGGTGCAAGGTACAGGTCCATCTCGCGGTCGCGACCGATGGTGAACTGTTCGATTTCCTGCGTCATGTGGACATTCTTGGTCCAGATGTTATCTACTTTCTTCATGCTGTTTACTCGTAGGGAATCATGGTCAGCGCCTCTGCCACTCGCTCGATGCCTTCTTGCAAGGGTTTGTCAATCATCATCTTGACGAAGGCGTTGACCGATGCATCGAGGGTGAGGCGGAGTTTGCTGTTCGTCTCGTCGATGGGCAGGACCTGAATCCAGAACTTGATGGGTATGGGTGACTTTTCGCTCTCGAACTTCACACATTTTTCGGGTTCACGTTCCACGATGCGGATGGCTATCTTGCCGACAGGTGGAACGTCGACCGAGAGGGTGTCGGAGGTGAACTCCAGCGACTTGAGTTGTTCGCGCGCCTTCTGGAGTTGGTCGTCCGTGACTTTGCCCGAGGCCTTGATGCGTTCGAGGGCTTCCGGGTCGTTGAGTTTTTCCTTCAACACCGCGAGGTTGTTGAGGTCGGAGAGTTTTGCATAGACGGCTGCCTGTGGGGCAGGGATCGTCTTGACTTTACTTTCGTATCGTGCCATGACTTTCAGTTTTCAATGTTCAATTCTCAATTGTCCAGTGTGCAGGGTCTTTGCGCCAGGCGTTGAGCAGGGGCACCTGTGCTTCGGTGATGTAACCGGTACGGAGTGCCACGTCGAGCACGGCTTCGTAGTTGGTGAGCGTGATAAGTTTGACGCCAGCCTTCTTGAAAGCCTCGGTTGCCACGTCGAAGCCGTAGGTGTAGGATGCCACCATGCCTACGACGTCGCAGCCGTTCTGGCGAATAGCCTCGACGGCTTTGAGGCTGCTGCCGCCTGTCGAGATGAGGTCTTCGACAACGACAACCTTCATTCCCGGTTTCAGTTCACCCTCGATGAGGTTTTCAAGTCCGTGGTCCTTGGGTTTCGAACGGACATAGACGAAGGGCAGGCCGAGGGCGTCGGCCACGAGCGCACCCTGTGCGATGGCGCCGGTCGCTACGCCGGCCACGGCATCGGCATCGGCAAAGTTCTCGAGGATGACGCGCGACAGTTCGAGTTTGACAAACGAGCGCAGGTCGGGGTAGGACAGTGTCTTGCGGTTGTCGCAGTAGAAGGGCGACTTCCATCCGCTGGCCCAGGTGAAGGGGTTCTCAGGCTGCAGTTTGATGGCCTTGACCTTCAGCAGCCGCTCTGCAAAGATTTTCTCAAGAGTCTTCATGTTATGATATAATAGGTTCCAAAGTGCAAAGTTACGACTTTTTTTTTATCCAAGCAACTCAACGAGGTCTTTCATGCCTTCCGACGCACCTTTGGCGATGACGTGGATGCCGAGCGAGGCTGCCACTTCGGCAGGGTGGGGGTCGATGAGGTAGATGCGGCAGCCGGGACGGGCATAGTGGACGAGGCCGGCTGCGGGATAGACATTGAGCGACGTGCCGATGATGACGAGGATGTCGGCCTGTTGAACAGCCTCGGCCGCAGGCTCAATCATCGGTACGGCTTCGCCGAACCAGACGATGAAGGGGCGCAGCTGGCTGCCGTCCTTGGCGCGGTCGCCCATCTGGATGTCGAGGTGGTCGGGCGAGAGCGTGACGAGTTGCTGCGGGTCGTTCGGAGCATAGGTCGAAGTCGCCTTCATCAGTTCGCCGTGCAGGTGGATGATGTGCGTCGAGCCGGCGCGTTCGTGCAGGTTGTCCACATTCTGCGTCACGACCGTCACGTCGTACTGCCGTTCCAACTCTGCCACCAGACGGTGGGCGTCGTTAGGCTGGACCTCGAGCAACTGACGTCGGCGCTCGTTGTAGAACTTGATGACCAGCGCAGGGTCTTTCTCGTAGCCTTCGATCGATGCCACTTGCATGACGGGATACTGCTCCCAGAGTCCTCCCGAGTCGCGGAAGGTGGTGATGCCGCTCTCGGCCGAGATGCCGGCACCGGTGAGGAAAACAAGTCGTTTCATACGTTATCTATGTTATAAGTAAAACGGCCACAGGGACAGATGTCGCAAAGTTAGCAAAAGAAATTGAAATGCGGAAACGTTTCGCCCGTTTTTCACCCCAGAAAGTCCCTTGTCGGCCCCTATCTCTCAAATACGTCCAAGCGCTTGGAATTTTTACGCCAAGCGCTTAGCGTTCGAACGCCAAGTGCTTAGCGTGTTCACGCCAAGTGCTTAGCGTGGCCACGCCAAGTACTCAGCGCGTCCGGTCGGGTTCCCCATTCCGTCCCCCGTATTTTGTAACACCGACGTTGCAACTTCGCGACGAAATGTGTGCGAAAACAATGCGGAATGAAAAAAAAAGTGAAAAAAGCAAAAAACGTGCGGTGCGGTGTTGCAAATGTTAAAAATCTTCGCTACCTTTGTATCGTTTTTAAGGTAAAAACGACGAACTTCACAAATTCCATGGATTTGGTGGGGAGTAAAAAAAGAGAGAGAATCAGTAATCATTTATATCTATAAACTCAATTAAAATGGCAACATTGGATTTGACCAAGTATGGCATCACAGGTTCGACTGTGATTGCCCACAACCCTTCCTATGAAGAACTCTTCAAGGAGGAGACAAAGGCCGGCCTCGAAGGTTACGAGGTGGGCCAGGTAACGGAACTCGGCGCCGTGAACGTGATGACCGGTATCTTCACAGGCCGTTCGCCTAAGGACAAGTACATCGTCGACGATGCACAAAGCCACGACAAGGTTTGGTGGACCAGCGAAGAGTACAAGAACGACAACCACCCCATGACCGAAGAGGTATGGGCAAAGGTAAAGGAAATCGCCATCAAGGAACTGTCGAACAAGCAGCTCTACGTCGTTGACGCCTTCTGCGGTGCCAACGAGGCAACCCGTCTGGCTGTCCGCTTCATCGTCGAAGTGGCTTGGCAGGCACACTTTATCAAGAACATGTTCATCCAGCCCACAGAGAAGGAACTGGAAACCTTCGAACCGAACTTCGTCATCTACAACGCCTCGAAGGCAAAGGTCGAGAACTACAAGGAACTGGGCCTCAACTCGGAGACTTGCGTAGCCTTCAACACCACAAGCCGCGAACAGTGCATCATCAACACATGGTACGGCGGTGAGATGAAGAAGGGCATGTTCTCGATGCAGAACTACTACCTGCCTCTCCAGGGCATCGCTTCGATGCACTGCTCGGCCAACACCGACATGGAAGGCAAGAACACAGCCATCTTCTTCGGTCTCTCCGGCACAGGTAAGACCACACTGTCGACCGATCCGAAGCGTCTGCTCATCGGTGACGACGAACACGGCTGGGACGACGAAGGCGTCTTCAACCTCGAAGGCGGCTGCTATGCCAAGGTCATCAACCTCGACAAGGAAAGCGAGCCCGACATCTACAACGCCATCCGTCGCAACGCACTGCTTGAGAACGTAACCGTCGACAAGGACGGCAAGATCGACTTCGCCGACAAGAGCGTCACCGAGAACACCCGCGTCAGCTACCCCATCGAACACATCGAGAAGGTCGTGAAGAAGGTGAACGGCAAGAGCGCAGGTCCCGAGGCCAAGAACGTCATCTTCCTCAGCGCCGACGCATTCGGCGTACTGCCTCCCGTATCGATTCTGACTCCTGAGCAGACCAAGTACTACTTCCTCAGCGGCTTCACCGCAAAACTCGCCGGTACAGAGCGCGGCATCACCGAACCCACACCGACCTTCTCGGCTTGTTTCGGTCAGGCATTCCTCGAACTGCACCCCACCAAGTATGCTGAAGAACTCGTGAAGAAGATGGAAAAGAGCGGTGCCAAGGCTTACCTCGTCAACACTGGCTGGAACGGCACAGGCAAGCGCATCTCCATCAAGGACACACGCGGTATCATCGACGCCATCCTCGGCGGTGCCATCCTGAAGGCTCCCACCAAGAAGATTCCTTACTTCGACTTCGAAGTGCCCACACAACTCGACGGTGTGGCTTGGGGCATCCTCGATCCGCGCGACACCTACCAGAACCGCGCCGAGTGGGATGAGAAGGCACGCGACCTCGCTGCACGCTTCATCAAGAACTTCAAGAAGTATGAAGGCAATGAGGCAGGCAAGGCACTCGTAGCCGCAGGCCCGAAACTCTAAGTGATTTGAGAGTTAGAAAGTCAACAGTTAAGACGCCCCGTTGCTTCGGCACAGCGTTTTAACTTTACTCCGATAACTTTTACCTAAAATCATAAATTTCTCCCCGATTCTCCATAGAATCATTTTTCGGGCAGGCTCGTTGCGAAACGGGCCTGTCTTTTTTTTGCGATTCACTTCTCACGTCTTAACCGTACCTTTGGCTTTGCCGAAGATACTCGCCTCGCGAATCAATAAAGTAGATGAGATGGATGAACGGTCAGGACATCCGGATTGCTTGTAGGGACGACCCGTGGGGCGTCCATGATGGAAAGGGATAAGGATAACCAATCGGGACGCCCCACGGGTCGTCCCTACAAGGAAAGGCGAACAATAAGAACTGTACATGGCGCTCGACAATTCTCAAATATATTTGGTATTGTACTCGCTTATTCGTATCTTTGTTGCGATAACACCAAACCCAAGCGAACATGAAAGTCCATTTGCGAATATTGACGGCTGCAGTCCTGCTGGTCATGATGTGTGCCTGTTCCGACCACGACGACAACGCCACACCTGTCCCCGCTCCTGAGCGCTATGCCCATGTCGGCACCATTACCGACGAGTACGACCGCGAGATTGAGATTGAGTACGATGGCAAGAACTTTTTTCCCAACACCATCCACCAGATCAACTTCACGTACCCCTCGCTCGACCCCGACGGACAGCCCGTCACGCTGAGCGGCGCCATCCGCATTCCCAAGCGCCTGCTGGACGGAACGGCCGAGTGCGAAGGCATCATCCTCTACCACCACTACACGACCACCTGTGCCGCAGAGGTGCCGACACGCGACTATGCCTACTACGACGCCCTGTTCCTCATCCCGCAGTTCGAACTGAACTACGTGCTGGTCGAGAGCGACTTCTACGGCTTCGGCGTCACCGTTGACAAGCCGCAGGCGTTCCAGCAGGGCACCGTCAATGCCCGTGCGTCGATCGACGCGCTGCTTGCTGCCGAACATCTGCTGAAACAGCGCAACTTCCCCGTCGGTCCTTATCGTTTCAACGTAGGCTACTCCAGCGGCGGCTACGATGCGCTGGCTGCGCAGAAACTGCGCGACATGGAGTATCGCGACCTGGTGTCGTTCGACAAGACCTTTGCAGGCGGCGGTTCGTACGACCTTGCCCGTGCCTACCGCGAGTATATCAAGGCCGACGCGACCGCGTACAATGTCGTGCTGCCGCTCCTGATGTACACGACCAACGAGACGTTGCACCTGGGCCTGGACTACAACGACATCTTCCAGCCCATCATTGCCGACAACATCGACGAATGGATTGTGTCGAAGAAATATACGACCACCGAAATCAACGATGCCATCGGGCGTTCGACCCCGCTTCACGACCTGTTCCAGCCGCCTTACATGGACCTCGAGTCGCCCGAGTCGAGGCGTGTGCTCGAGGTGTTGGGCCGCTTCAACATTGCGAACGACTGGACGCCAGACCCCACCCAACACATCTTTATTTTTCACGCGCGCGAGGATGACTATGTGCCCATCTCCAGTGCGCTTCCCATCGTGAACTTCCTCACCAGCCACGGATTCAAGGAAAGTCAGCACGCGGGCGAGTCGAACCTGCAGACCAACTTCAAGGTGCAGGGCATTCCTCATCTGGCGGCCGTCTTCCTGTTCACAGCCCAGACGATAGCCTCCATCAAGTCGTGGGCGGCGATGTACCGCGACGGCCAACTTGATGCCGAATATGCGGCGATGCTCGAGAGCGGCGAGTACGACCTGGTGGCTGTGCTGCGACTGCTCGAGGCGCGTGGCGTCGACATCCGCACGATGCTGAAGGCCTTCTCGGGTGCCGTAGGCGAAGTCACGGGCGAGGGCGACGGCGAGATGACCATGGAGAAGATGCAGACCATCCTCAGCCTGGCTGGCATCGAGATGGCGGACGTCGTGGCCACCTGTGTGGCGCTGGGCTACAACCCGCTCGCGCTGATGGAAGATTTGCAGGCGTGGTTCAACGAGACGGCTGCGACACAGCGCAACGAACGGGCTATCTTGCAGATTTTCAAGCAGGAAGGTCTCCCTGTCGGGGAGTGACGAAAAGGGCAAAAAAACGCACCGCAGTGCAAATAAAATTACACTGCGGTGCGCCTATACTCACACCGCAGTGCAACTAAATTTGCACTGCGGTGTAATTTTTTATGGATTTTACTTCACCAACATCTTCTTTCCGCCAATCGAGTAGATGCCTTTCGGCAGGTCGGCCAGACGGGTGGCGTGGGTCTTTACCAGCACCCCGTTGAGGGTATAGACGTCGGCTGGCAGCGAGGCCTCGGTGGCGATGCCTATTTGGCCGTGTTCAGGGGTGTTGATGACGGGCGAGTCGATGGCCGTGACGACCTCGTTGCCCAGGCGGAACAGACGTGCTCCGTGGCTTGCAACCTTGGCCGAGAGGGTACCGACGGCGGGTTCCAAGTCTTCCTTTGCCCAGATGTCATAGACGGGCACACTCTCCTCGGCACCATAGCCAAGTCGGGTGAGGTCGACGTCGAAACTCGGGGCCTCTCCTTCGACATAGACGAGGAACTCCATCGTCGTGCCGCTGGACGAACGGTTGTCGGTGTCACACGACGAGTCGTAGCCGACGAGACCGCGCAGGGTCACGAAGTTGTGACCTTCGGGCAGGTTGTAGATGAGGGTGCACTGGGCGTTCATGCCCAGACCTGTTGCGTAGGTCTGGCCTTCGATGCGCAGCGGACCGTTCTCCACATTCTTGTTGATGTGCAGGTTGCTCCAGTCTGAGGTGTACGAGGCGGCTGTGAGTGTCGTGAGCGACGTCTCGTTGCCCTCGGCATCGACGAGCACGGGATTGACGAAGTTGGCGCGGTCGTAGGCAAAGCCGTCGCCCCAGTCGCTGACCACGATTTTCAGTTTCTTGGCACCGGTGATGTCACACTCCAGTTGCTTCGACTTAGTGCCTGTGCGGTTGATGAGGCCCGAGCGCCATACTGCATCGTCCTGTTCGGACGCCAATGGGTTTTGGTCGAAGACGTAGAATCGTATCGAGGTGGTCGAACCGTTCTGCCCGATGCCTGAGTCGTCGGCAGCAGCCATGGCTGTGAAACGGACGACGTCCATGTCTTCGGGAATCTGGAAGAAGATGGCGGCGTTGGCGTCGGTCGAGAAGCCGCGGTCATAGGTCGTGCCCAGCACTTTCATCTTGCCGCCGTTGTCGACGTTGCGGTTTTCATACACACGGTTGAAGTAGGAGTTCGTATAGTCGCGTGTCTTGTAGGTTCCTGTCAGAGGCACCTCGGTGCCGTCGCGCAGGATGAGCGTGGGGTTGATCCAGTCGCCGTGGTCGTAGTTGAAGTTGTCACCGCCGTCGTCGACAACCAGCACCAGCGTCTTCGAGCCTTCGGGCCATTCGATATCGACATTGACAGCGTGGCCGTCGGTGGTGTAAGCCACAGTCTCCGAACGGTACAGAGCCTTGTTGCCCACAATCCAACTCGTGTTGTCGCGCTGGAAGAGGGCGAGATACTTGTTGCCTGTAGCAGGGTCGGTCGCGGTCCATACCACATGTCCGAGGTCTTCCTCACGGTACAGTTCCTGGTTGTCCACCGAGTATTTGTGCATCTGGTGGTACTCGTCGTTGTTCATCAGCGAGAGCGTGAAGGCGTCGTTCTTGGTCATTTCGCCACCGAAGAAGAGCGGCGAGTGGCAGACACCCCAAAGTGTCATCAAGGTGTACTGCTCGTCATGCGTGAGATTGGTCCAGTGGCCGGCGTCGGCGTTGCAGTAGCCTGGATCGCCAATGGTGGCGGAGATTTGGCCAAACGGTATCATGTCGCAGTCGGCCCAGTTGCCCGGACGCGATACGCCTACCCAGAACTTTGCCTCGTTAAACACGGCGTCGATGGCGCCCCAGTTGTCCCACAGGTCGTCCATCATACGCCACATGTTGGCATTTGCCAGACATTCGTCGGCATACTGGAATTGCGTCTTACCCGGCGAGAGAGACAGCACGATGGGACGTCCGCATTGGTCGATGGCCTTGCGGATCATGTGGATTTCGTCGGTATAGAACGGGCGGGAGAGGTCGTCAATCTTCAGGAAATCGACGCCCCACTCGGCATAGAGGTCCATGATGCTGTTGTAGTAGAGCTGGCCGTAACGGTTGTTGCGTACGAGCAGGTTGTCCTTCAGCCATCCGCAGGGCGACTCGGTGCCGTTATAGACCTGCGTCCAGGAAGTGTTCTCGCTGCCTTTCAGTTTGTAGGAACTGCCGACAACGGCTTTCGGCACGCCTCGCATGAGGTGGATGCCGAACTTCAGGCCCATGTTGTGCAGGCTGTCGGCGATGGCCTTGAATCCCTTGTTCTCGCCATTGACCATGCAGGACGGGAAACGGCGTGGCGAAGGCAGGTAGCGTCCGTACTCGTCGAGTACATACTCCTGGTTGCCGTTCTGGTTGTACCAGCCGCCGCCGTTCGACGGGTGGTTGCAGTACCAGCGGATGTCGATGACAACGTATTCCCAGCCATGGCGGACAAGGTCGTTATCGACGAGATACTTTGCATTTTGCATCACTTCCTTCTCCGTGACAGAGGAGTAGTAGCAGTCCCACGAGTTCCAGCCCATCGGCGGAGTCATGGCCCACGTGCGGAACGTGGCGATGTCGTCCTGTGCCCAGGCTGTGCCCATCGACAGGAGGACCATCAGCAGTGTGAAAAGGTTTTTCTTCATGATGAGAAAGTTTAGTTAATGTGAGAAAATTCTAATATAAGGAAATAGTGGTGTCAGCCATTCCCACGGTGCAAAGTTACGAAAAAAACTAAAACAACATTGTCATAATTTTCTCAAAGAATAGTGTTTTCTTCTCAAGTACGCGAGATGTTAGTAAATGAGAAGTCCGGCAAGGCCGCACAGCAGAATCATCAGGATGGGGTGTATCTTGTAGATGCGTGTGCCGACAAAGGCGAAGAGGAAGATGAGAATGCTCACCGTGAAGGCGAAGGGGCTTTCGCTCGGCGACGAGAAGTTGTCGGAAGTCATGAGCAGCAGACAGGCCGCGGCGATGAGGCCGACAATGGCGGGACGCAAAGCGCTGAACACGTCGTTCACTGGCTTGGAGTCGTGATGCTTCAGAAGGAAACGGCTGACCATCAGCATTAGCAAGAAGGGCAGCCAGATGACGCTCAGCGAGGCCAGCACCGCACCGATGATGCCTGCCCACTGCGGCATTCCGTCGTTGATGACGGCGGTGTAGCCGACGTAGGTCGCGCAGTTGATGCCGATAGGCCCTGGTGTGCCCTGCGAGATGGCGACGATGTCGGTAAACTCGCCGTTGGTGAGCCAGTGGTGCTTCTCCACCACCTCATTCTGAATGAGCGACAGCATCGCGTAGCCGCCGCCGAAGTTGAAGATGCCTATCTTCGAAAAGGTGAGAAAGAGTTGGAGGAATATCATGATGCTTTCGTGATTTTACCGTAGAGATAGCCGCCGACGCCGGCAGCGAGAATAATCCAGATGGGGCTGACGCCCAAGGCCCAGATGAGCAGACAGGCCACGATGGGAATCCAGAGGTTGCGCAGGTTCAGTTTGGCGGTCCTGGCCATGCGGAACACAGGCGCTGCAATCAGTGCGACCACGGCGGGACGGATGCCTCGGAAGGCTTTTTCGACGTAGATGTTGTCCTTGAACTGTTGGAAGAACATGGCGATGAGCAGGATGGCCACGATGCTGGGCAGGGCCACGCCCATCGTGCCGACGATGCCGCCCCACACGCCGAACCGCTTGTGACCGATGTGCGAAGCCATGTTCATCGCAAAGAGTCCTGGCATGGCTTGCGACACGGCGAGAATGTTCATGAAGTCCTCGCGGCTGAGCCATTCGTGCTTGTCCACCACCTCGCGTTCCATGATGGGCACCATGGCGTAGCCGCCTCCGAGGGTGAAGGCGCCGACCTTTACGAAGGTCAGGAAAAGCGACATCAGCCCGTCGTGCTTCGCTGTCGTCAATGTGTCCGTATGTTCTGTTGGGTCCATGACTGGTAAAAAATCTTGTTTTTAATTAATCCCTTGATTCAGAGGACTTTGGGTTTTGTTGAAATGCGCCTAAATTTGCACCGCAGTGCAAATTTATTTCGACTGCGGTGCGACTATAGGCGGACTGCGGTGCAAATAAATTTACACTGCGGTGCAATTTTTCTCTATCCACAGCCTTGCATTGACGAAGGCTTCGAGCCATGGTGTGCACTCATCGCTGCGGCGTTCGCGCGGGTAGTCAGCCATTTGCCACGGGAAGATGGCGCGCTCGAGGTGAGGCATCATGGCGAGATGGCGGCCGTCCTTGCTGACGAGACCGGCGATGTCGAAGTCGGAGCCGTTCGGATTGGCGGGATAGCCGTGGTAGGCGTAACGGGCCACGACGTTATAGTTGTCGAGCGGCTCTGACAGCGAGAAGCGACCTTCGCCGTGTGCCACCCAGATGCCCAGTTTGCTGCCCGAGAGCGAACCCAGCAGCACGCTGTCGTTCTGTGGGATGTCGAGCGTCAGGAATCCACTTTCGAACTTGCGCGACACGTTGTGTTCCATCTTGAACGGTGCACCCTCGACCAGTCCGAGTTCGGCCATCAACTGGCAGCCGTTGCAGATGCCGAGCGACAGGGTGTCGGGACGTGCGTAGAAGGCGTCGAGCGCGGCTTTTGCCTTGGGGTTGAAGAGGAAGGCGCCTGCCCAGCCCTTCGCACTGCCGAGCACGTCGCTGTTCGAGAAACCGCCGCAGAAGACGATGAACTGTACTTCCTCGAGCGTCTCGCGACCACTCACGAGGTCGGTCATCATCACGTCCTTCACGTCGAAGCCTGCGAGCCACATCGAGTAAGCCATCTCACGTTCGCCGTTAGTGCCTTTCTCGCGGATAATCGCAGCACGCGGACGCTGCTTCTTTTCTTTCTTCCAAACGTCGGCATCGAGGCCGTACTGTGCGAGTTTGCCCGTGAAAGTCTTTGGGAAACGCTGTACGACAGGCTGCTGGCCGTAGTTCTTGTAGCGTTCGTCGGCCATGCCGTTGCGGCTCTGCTTCTGGTCCAGACCGTGTGAGGTCGAGTACCAGATGTCGCGCAGACGGTCGATGTCGTAGGTCAGCGCTTTCGGACGCTTGCGGATGATGAGTTTGCGCTCGGCAATGGGGTGTCCGATGGGGATGAAGCCGATGCCTTCGTTGTCGAGGATGCGCTGCACGAGGTGTGCGTCCTTCTTGCGCACCTGAATCACCACGCCAGGGTTCTCGGCAAAGAGCACCTTCACGAGGTCGGGCTCGGTGATGCTGTCGGTGAGGTTCACGTTGATGCCGCCTTCGGTGTTGGCAAACGTCATCTCTAGCAAGGTCGTGATGAGGCCGCCTGCACTGATGTCGTGTCCGGCGAGCAACAGGTCTTCGCGGACAAGCATCTGTATGGCCTCGAACGCATCGGCAAAGTATTCGGCATTGCGCACCGTGGGCACGTCGCTGCCGACCCGTCCCAGACTCTGTGCGAAAGCACTGCCGCCCAGACGCAGTTGGTCGAACGACATGTCGATGTGGTAGAGCACGGTGTCAGGGTCGTTCACCAGCACGGGCGAAACGACCTTCTTCACGTCGCTCACTTCGCCGCCGGCGCTGACGATGACCGTTCCCGGACTGATGACTTTAGAGCCGTCGGGATATTTTTGTGTCATGGAAAGCGAGTCCTTGCCTGTCGGCACGTTGATGCCGAGTTGGCAGCAGAAGTCGCTGAGGGCCTCGACGCCTTGGTACAGACGTGCATCCTCGCCCTTCTGCGAGCGGCACGGCCACATCCAGTTGGCAGAGAGCGAGACGCTGTCCAGTCCTTCTGCCATCGGTGCCCAGACAAGGTTGGTCAGGGCTTCGGCAACACTGAGCACGCTGCCTTTCGCCGCATCGGCCAGACCAGCCTGTGGAGCATGTCCGATGGCTGTGGCGATGCCTTTTTCGCCGCGATAGTCGAGGGCTACGACGCCGCAGTCAGACAGTGGCAGTTGCAGCGCACCGACACATTGCTGGCGTGCCACCTTGCCCGTCACGCTACGGTCCACCTTGTTCGTCAGCCAGTCCTTGCAGGCGACGCTTTCGAGCCGCAGCACATTTTCAAGGTACGTGTCGATGTCGTTCAGGTCGTAAGTTACGTCGGCATAGGTGTGGCTGACGGTCTCATCGACCATGACGGTCTTGGGTGAGTGGCCGAACATCTGCGCCACGTCGAGGTCGAAGGGACGCACGCCGTCGCCTTGCTCGAAGGCAAAGTGTGCATCGCCCGTCGTTTCGCCGACGACATAGAGCGGAGCCCGTTCGCGTTCGGCAATCTGGCGCACATGCTCCAGATGTTTTTCCTCGATGAGCAGTCCCATGCGCTCCTGGCTCTCGTTCGCAATGATTTCCTTGCTCGAGAGCGTCTTGTCGCCGATGGGCAGTTTGGTCATATCAATCAGTCCGCCGCACTCCTCGACCAGTTCCGAGAGGCAGTTCACATGTCCTGCCGAACCGTGGTCGTGGATGCTGACGACGGGGTTGTGTTCTTCTTCGCAGAGCGAGCGGACGAGGTTGTAGGCGCGCTTCTGCATCTCAGGGTTGGCACGCTGCACGGCATTCAGTTCGATGCCGCTCGAGTAGCGACCCGTGTCGACACTCGACACCGAACCGCCGCCCAGGCCGATGCGGTAGTTGTCGCCACCGACGACAACAATCTTGTTGCCCTTCTCGGGTGTGCCTTTCAGACAGTCGCGCTTCGTGCCGTAGCCGACGCCGCCAGCCAGCATGATGACCTTGTCGTAGCCGTACTGCACGCCGCCTTCTTCATGTTCGAACGTCAGGACAGAGCCTGTGATGAGCGGTTGTCCGAACTTGTTGCCGAAGTCGCTCGCGCCATTTGACGCCTTGATGAGGATCTGCTCGGGACTTTGGTACAGGTATTTCTCCTTGCCCTGGTAGCTCGTCATATACACGGCTGTGCCGGCAATGGGCCACGAACCGACACCGCCGCCCATGCGGTCGCGGATTTCACCGCCCGTACCTGTCGAGGCACCGTTGAACGGCTCGACGGTCGTCGGGAAGTTGTGCGTCTCGGCCTTCAGCGAAATGACGCTCTCGATTTCCTTCACTTCGAAGAAATCCGACGTGCTGTGGTCTTTGGGTGCAAACTGCTCGACGACGGGACCCTGGGCAAAAGCGACATTGTCCTTGTAGGCCGACAGAATCTGGTTGGGATTCTCCTTCGTGGTCTTCTTGATGAGCGAGAAGAGCGACGTTGGTTTCTCCACGCCGTCGATGATGAACGTGCCGCCAAAGATCTTGTGGCGACAGTGTTCGGAGTTGATTTGGGCAAAGCCGAACACTTCCGAGTCGGTAAGTTTGCGGCCCAGTTGCTGCTCCACCTTGTGCAGGTAGTCAATCTCCTCAGCACTCAGTGCCAGTCCCTCCTGCTCGTTGTAGGCCTCGAGGTCGTCGATGTGCTGAATCGGTGCAGGTTCGATGTTGATGTCGAAGATGTGCTGGTTCAGCCCTTCGTAGCGACGCTGGAGCATCGGGTCGAAGCCGGTCTCGTCGTTGGCGGGAAAATACTCCTCGATACGGTCGAGTCCGCAGAGCGCCATGTTTTGCGTGATTTCAACGGCGTTCGTACTCCACGGCGTCACCATTTCGCGACGTGGTCCGACGAACTGTCCCTGCAGTTCAGTCTCTTTCAGCATGGTTGCCCCTCCAAAGAGCCACTCGAGTTTCTTCTGTTCGTCAGCCGTCAGCGTGTGGTCGGTGCCGACGGCGATCACAGTGTCGTTTTGTGTTCGGAAAAAAATAATCATCTTTCTACTTCGATATGAATGTGGTTTTAAGTGCTTGCAGTTTTCACGCCAAGCGCTTAGCGTTCGCACGCCAAGTGCTTGGAGATTTTACGCCAAGTGCTTAGCGTGTTGACGCCAAGTACTTGGAACGGGGTTACATCTGCCCGCTTTCGATGAGCAAAATGGCCCGTTCGGTCAGTCGGTCATCGACTTCGGGGTCGTACTCCTTCTTCAGACTGGCTCCGAAGAGCGAGGCGAAGGCGTTGTAGAATCCAGCCTTGAATCCGCCCATGTACGTCTTGATGAGTTCGTACGAGGTGCGGTTGGTCTGGCGGTCTATGAGTTTGATGAGCAGTTTGCCCTGTCCGAAGGTCAGTTTCTTCAGGCGCGGCGTCCACTTCTTCTTCATCTCCTTTTCCATCTGCTTGAGGAATGCGTCCTTCTCCTGCTTGGTCTCGAGCGAGTCCATGTGGGCTATCTGCGCCTCGATTTCGTGCTGGATTTCGACGGCTATCGGATAGACCTTCTTGATGTTGTTCGCTATCTTATAGTATTTGCGCATCTCCCGCTCGTTCTTGAACACCAGCGGCGGGAAGACATAGACTTCTCCGAGCACAATCAGCGGTATCATCTCGCCGTCGGTGTCCTCGACCATGCCGGCAAAGCCCTGGGCGTGGGCAAAGACGGGAGGCCCGGTGTAGTGCTCGGCCATACCTGGCTGCTCGACGATTTGGGCATGAAGGGCCAAACCGTCCAGCAGACTCACTCCCCTGTCCCTCCCTGCGAGAGAGGGAAGTAGAATGAGTAGGAATATGATAATTGTCAGTCTTCGCATCAGAGCAATGGTTATGGGTGTCATTCTCCCCATTTGGAGGAGTTAGAGGGGACTTGCCGTATAGATTAATTCGGCCACCGTGCGACCGACGGCACCGAGGGTGTTGCGGTCGATGTGGGACATGTTGTCATAGAGGGTGTGCCACGTCTGGGCAAATCCGCCGGCGGTCTTGTCGCTGCCGATGATATCGACGCAGGGGATGCCCGAGCGGTTCACGGGCAGATGGTCGTCGGTGACGAATCCGCCTTCGTCATAACTGAAATAGTCGCCGCAGCCCAGTTTGTGAGCCGTCGACCAGATGCGGTCGGTGAGTTGCGGCGCATAGCGCAGGGAGTAGCCCTCGCGACAGAACTGTGTGCTGCTGCCGCCCACCATGTCGAGCAAGATGGCGCAGTTGGCGGTGTAGCCCTCTGCGTGATGATGTTCGGCCCAGTACTGCGAACCGAGACACCAAGTGTGCTCGTGCGAACCGTCCGACTCGTCCCATTCGGGAGTGCCGCAGTCTTCGGCATCGAAGCAAATCAGGTCGACGCCCACCTGTGCTGGATTTTGCTGCAGGAGGCGTGCCAGTTCGAGCAGCACTCCGACGCCGCTCGCACCGTCGTTCGCCCCGTCGATGGGTGTGTGGTGGTTGGCCTCGTCGGGGTCATGGTCGGCCCAGGGACGCGAGTCCCAATGCGAGCAGACGATGATGCGGTCCGAGGCCTCGGGGTTGTACGAGGCGATGATGTTCATGCCGTTGACTTTCTTGCCATCGTAGAGGGTGAACGTAGCACGCTGCTCGGTCACGACGGCACCCATGCGGGTGAACTCGGCCGACAGCCACTCACCACATTGTGCATGGGCCTCCGTCCCCGTCACACGAGGTCCGAACGCGCATTGCTTTTCGACATAGGCATAGGCGCTGTCGGTGTTGAAGGCAGGTGCCACGGGGGTGTACTCCTCGGTCGGCTGCTTCGGGGTGTTGCCGCCTGTGCAGGCCGTCAGCAATATCATGCCGACACATACCATCCATGTTGCATATCTTGTACTTCTTGTCATAGTCTTATGATTAAATTACACTTTTACATTCTCCTTTTTCTGTCTTTTTATCAACACGGCAATGTAAATCAATACCGCGATGATAACGACAAGGGTGATGATGCTCATGGCGAGCACAGCCAGGATGAAAAAGACGGGGAACATGCACCCAGGCTCTTCATGGTTGGGCTTGTAAAGCGTCGCGTCAAACATCGCTGCGCCATAGATGACAAGGATATCGACGACAATCTGTATGGCAATCAGCCACAGCAGTGTCCACGGTTTTTTTCTGGAAATCATTTGTCACGGCGGAAGGGTCGGCCTTCGCTGTCGAAGCCCCACTTGCGGTCCTTGCGCGGACCACGTCGTTCGTCCTCGCGGCGACGTCGGTCGTCGCGTTTGCCTTCGCGGCGGAAGGGCTTGCGCTCACCTTCGTTGTCCTTTTTCTCACGACGTTTCAACGGGTTGCGGAAACCGAGGAAACCGTCTTCAGGCCGGTAGTCCTTGTCGCGGTCGCCCCATTTGAAGTTGTGGCGGTTGAGTTCGATGTCTTCATCACCCTCGAAGAGCGGTTTGCGCGGCTGCGGCTTGCGGTCGGGGCGCGAGCGGAAGTAGTGCTCGTCGTCGCGGCTGCCTTCGCGGCGCCAACTGCGTCCGTCGAATTCGCTGTCGTCGTCGCGGCGATGCGGTTTGAAGTGGGCATTGCGACGCAGTTCGTCCTTGCTCTTGAGTTCGAAGCCCTCCTCGCGACGTTCGCTCAGTCGGCCGCTGAACACCTGATACTTGTGGAATTCGCAGGGCAGCGACCCGTTGTAAAGGGCAATCTTGGTGGATGGGCGGAAGCCTATCTTCGCGAAGCATTCGTCGTGCGACGAGAGAATCCATGCGTCGTTGCCGGCAAACTGCTGCTTCAGTCGTGTGCCGATGGTGGCGTAGAGGTCGAGGATGTCGTCGGTGGTGATGCGTTCGCCATAGGGCGGATTGGTCACCATGACGGCGCGGCGCTCGTTCTCCCATGTGAAGTCGTAGAAGTCCTGCTGCTGCACCTCGACAATCTTGCTGACACCAGCCGAGCGGACGTTGTCCTGTGCGATGGCAACGGCTTGGCGGTTGATGTCGTAGCCGTATATCTTGTACATGAACTCGCGCTCCTGACTGTCGTCGTTGTAGATTTGCTCGAGCAGTTTTTCGTCAAAGTCTTTCCAGCGCTCGAAACCGAACTCCTCGCGGAAGACACCTGGGTAAATGTTTTGGGCGATGAGTGCTGCCTCGATGACGATGGTGCCTGAGCCGCAGAAGGGGTCCACAAAGTCACAGTCGCCGTCCCATCCCGTCATCATGACGAGGGCAGCGGCGAGCACTTCGTTCAGCGGGGCGGCCACCGAACCGGTGCGGTATCCGCGTTTGTGCAGGCTTTCGCCGCTGGAGTCGAGCGACACCGTCACACGGTCCTCGGCGATGTGGACATTGATGCGGATGTCGGGGTTGGAGATGCTGACGTTGGGGCGTTCGCCGCACAAGTCGCGGAAGTGGTCGGCGATGGCGTCCTTGACGCGATAGGCGACGAACTTCGAGTGGCGGAAGTTTTCGCTGAAGACGACCGAGTCGATGAGCAGGGTCTGCTTCACGTCCATGTAGTCTTCCCACGGCATCTCCTTGACCTTCTCATAGACCTCGTCTGCATCGTCGGCGCGGAACTCCGCTATCGGCTTGAGCACGCGGACGGCGGTGCGCAGGCAGAAGTTGGCACGATAGAGCATTTCCTGGTCGCCCGTGAAGCACACCATGCGGTTGCCGATTTCGATATTGTTGGCACCGAGTGCGGTCACTTCCTTTGCCAGCACTTCTTCCAGACCTTGGAAGGTCTTTGCAATAATTTTGAACTCCATGTTATTATTGTATTTCTTGTGATGCTTTTTGTTGTACGACACGACATCCTGCAGGCACGTCCTGTGTGACCCAGATATTGCCGCCGACCGTGGCGCCGCGTCCGATGGTGATGCGTCCGAGGATGGTGGCGTTGGAATAGACAATGACGTCGTCCTCGAGGATGGGGTGACGCGGGATGCCCTTGATGGGTTTGCCCTCGTCGTCGAGCGGGAACGAACGTGCACCGAGGGTAACGCCTTGATAGAGTTTGACGTGACGGCCGATGATGCAGGTCTCGCCGATGACGACGCCCGTGCCGTGGTCGATGGTGAACGACTCGCCGATCTGTGCGCCTGGGTGTATGTCGATGCCCGTCTCCGAATGGGCCATCTCGGTCAGCATGCGGGGAATGAGCGGAACGCCGAGCGTCAGCAGTTCGTGGGCCATGCGGTAGTTGGTCAGGGCCTTGATGACGGGGTAGCACGAGATGATCTCGCCATGGTTCTTCGCCGCAGGGTCGCCCTCGTAGGCAGCGACGACGTCGGTGGTGAGCACGCGGCGCAATTCGGGCAGACGTCCGACAAACTGAGCCGTTATCTCGCCAGCCCGCTTATGGGCATCGGGACATTTATTGCAATCATATTGCAGGGCGATGCCGATTTGTTCGTTCAGCAGGCGGGCCATCTTGTCCACGCGTACACCTATATAATATTTGAGGGTATCGCCATAGACGGGTGTCTCGCCGTAGTGGTAGGGGAACATCACGTCGCGCATCAGGTCGATGATTTCAGCCAGCGTACGTTCGCTGGGCATGCGGAACACCTGGCTCTCGCGGTCGAAGAGTGTCTGCAGCGAGTTGAGGTCGGACAGACTCTCGACGCTATCGGTTAACACCTTGTGTCTCATGTTGTTATTGTTGTTTTGTGTATCCATCGTGATGGGTCGGAATTTGCACTGCGGTGCAACTTTATTTCGACTGCGGTGCGACTATAGGCGCACTGTGGACGAAATTTATTTGGACTGCGGTGCGTTTTTTGTCATGTTATTGGGCGTATTTGTTGATGAGTTCCTGTGCCGATTCGTCGCCAAGTTCGAGGGCGCGTTCGAGGTTTTTGCGGCCTCCCTGCTTGTCACCCTTGAGGATGAGGGCATAGCCCATGATGCGGTAGGCGTCGCTGTTGTTCGGGTCGAGACGAAGGGTGAGCAGGGCGTTTTCAATACACTGGTCCAGTTCGTTCACGCGCAAGAGCAGCGCACTCTTCTCCACGTAGTAGAGTGGTTCGCGTGGGGCACGCTGAATGGCCTGGTCCAGATCGTCGAGCGCCTGTTGGAACATGCGTCCTTGCACCTCTACCTGCGAGCGTTCGTAGTAGAACGTCGCGCTGACCTTGTTGTTCTTGAGGTAGCAGTACTGGTTATAGTCGAGCACGGCATCGCGGTAGCGGCCCGTCAAGGCTTTCAACTGGCCGCGACGCATGACGTAGGTGGCTGCCTCCTCGGGCAGAGGCTCGGGAAACATGGCCACGGCAGAGTCGAGCAAGGCGATGAGCACACTGACGCTGTCGCCGCGCTGCTGGCGCGCCATGGCTGTGGCATAAAGCAGGGCTGGTGAGCGGTGCGGACCGTTGGCCAGTTCTTCATACAGCGCCACGGCAGCCTCGGTGTCGGGCTTGGCCAGGAGGATTTGTGCCTTCTGCAACCGATAGCCGAAGTGTGTCTGCTCGGTCGCCTTGCGCAGCGAGTCGGTCGTTGCCGCCGCCATCTGTTTCTCGCTCTCGGCCAGCGCACGGTCTATGTGGCTCAGCGCCAGGTCGTATGTCCAGGGTTCGTAAGGTACGTCGTGCTGATAGGTCAACTTCGTATAGAGGGCATTGGCGACGCTGGCCTCGCCTTGCGCTTTGTCGGCACAGAGGCGCAGGTAGGTCTGCAGGTCGCGGTCGGCCTCGTCAAACCGATGCAGGTCCATGAGTGGGGTAGCGCGTCGCAGATAGCCTTCGGCACACGACGGCCAGGTCTGGATGAACAGGTTGAGCAAGTCCATGTATTCGTTGTTGTCGGCCGAACGCGACTTGAAGTAGAGATAGACGAGCGATTCCTCCTGTGTGTCGGGCAGGCCCTTGCGCAGGTGAATGTTCTGCAGCGCCATGGCGTCGGTCCGCTTCTGCAACGCCTCGACCTGCAAGGTGGCAGCGTGGCGGCTGTCGGTGGCAAAACTCTTCCCGCCGATGGGCGACTGCACGATGCCGATGAACGCGCCGTCGTCGGTGAACAGCAGCGCACCCGTATATTTGTCGTCGAAAGCCCGCGAGAGGGTCAGGTAGGCGAAGTTGTCCTCCTCGACCACATCCTTCTTCTCGATCACGGCCTGCGGACAGCTCACGGGTGTGGTCTTGTTGAACGTCAGCGCCACTACGGTGCGTCCCACGGTCGAAGCCGTCGAGACGGCAGGCGTGAGGAAGTTCACCTTCTTGGCATCTGTACGGAAACGCACGACGCCGTACGTGTCGTCGGCCCCCAGGATGCGTTCCACCTCGTAGCGGTGTCCGTCCTGGTCGATGACCACAGCGCTATAGGCATCGCGCCACACGCTGTAGTCGCTCACACAGACACCGTCGGCCGTGATGAACGTCCCCGTCCCGCTGTGCAGCAGTTCCTTGTTCTTGTCGTAGGTAAGCACAGACACGATGGCCTTGCCCACCTTTCCCGCCCATTTCGGAGTGGGCTGCTCGGGTTGGGCAAGAATGAATCCTGTGCTTATCAACCAAAAAAAGAATATATATATATACCTTTTCATTTTTTTTCGAATGAACTTCGATTGCTTGTAGGGGCATAGCTTGTCTATGCCCATTTAATGATTGTTTTATGTTAACATCGTGATGGCGCTCATGATATTGTCCACTTGTTCTGTATGTTCCGAGTTGAGTGAGTCATACTTCCATCTTTTGGGATTATCTATGATATAGCCTCTAATATAATCAAATGAGCGTTGATTTCGGATGATGTGTTCAAAGTAGTTTCGTTGCCACAGATGCCTGTGAAATGGTTGCCAATGATGTTCCCTCACACCATGCATATATTGCAGGGTAGTCTGACTCTTCATTCTCCTCATTACTTCAAAGACATGGTTTCCTGTCTCATGGTTTAAATCGCCGTCAAGATGCAGGATGAGATGAATGTGATTCGGCATGATTACATGGTCTGTCACACTTGCATTGGTGTGAATCTGTGGTATTCTCTTCAAATAATCTTCCACCATTCTACCTGCATCGTTGAGCAAAACACGCTCGTTCGCCATCAAGCCTAATAGGTGTTTCCTTTCGTTGACAACGATGGTAATGAAATAATTGCCGGCCGTCGAATAGTTGTAGTCTTTCAGACGGATGGATTTTCTATTGAAATCTTGAGGCGTTAATTCCATTTTCGTATCGTTGTTTTTGGGCATAGACAAGCTATGCCCCTACAGGCAATCTGTTATTGTGATGAGGAGATATTTTTAAGCAGTTCTTTTGCATTCTCCACCGCCGCATCGGTCAGCGTTGCGCCGCTGAGCATGTGGGCCAGTTCGGTGATGCGCTCCGTCGGGCTGAGCAGGGTGATGTGGCTGGTGGTTCGGTCGGCTTCGTCCTGTTTGTAAACGCGGTAGTGATGGGTGCCCAGCGCGGCGATTTGAGGCAGATGTGTGATGCTGATGACCTGTCGGCCGCCTGCACCCATCTCTTGCATGATGCGTGCCATACGTTCGGCGATGCTGCCGCTGACGCCGGTGTCGATTTCGTCGAAGATGATGGTGGGCTGCTGTACAGCGCTGGCGATGAGGGCTTTGAGCGAAAGCATGACGCGGGCCACTTCGCCGCCTGATGCGATGTCGGCAACGTCGCGAGGCGTGCCGTTTTTGTTGGCGCTGAAGAGGAACGACACGTGGTCGATGCCGCTTTCGCTGAGGTGGTCGGCGCTGCTGTCGATGCTGACGCAGAACTGCACATGGGGCATGCCGAGCGGTTGCAGGCTTTGCTGCATTCGTTTTTCGACTTCGGCACAGGCTTTTCGACGGGCTTCCGAAATGACTTTTCCGGCGGCAAGCGTCTCTTTTTCAAGACGTTCGCACTCGCGCTGCAGTTGCTGCACACGTTCGTCGCCGCCGTCGAGCAGCGTCAGTTGGTGTGCGAGGTCGTCGCGCAGACGGATGAGTTCGTCGACGGTTTCGACGTGGTGTTTCTTTTCGAGCGTATAGATGAGGCCGAGCCGTTCCTGCACTTGTTCGAGCCGCTGCGGGTTGTACTCCACATTGTCGGCCTGGCTTTCGAGTTCGGCGGCGATGTCTTTGAGTTCGATGTACGTGGAGTCCAGGCGTTCGGCCAGTTCGTCAGCCTGTGGATAGCGGTCGGCTACGTTGCGTAGCGAAGCGAGGGCCGTGCGCAACCGTTGCAGGACGTCCTGTCCCTCGCTGTCGAGGGCTGATGAGTCGATAGCCTGCTGGGCCGTACCGAGTGCCATGCGGATGTCCTCGGCATGTTCGAGTGTGTTGGCTTCCTGCTCCAGTTCGTCCTGCTCGCCTTCGCGGAGTTGAGCCTCGTCGAGTTGTTGGTGCTGAAAGCGCAGGTAGTCTTCGTCGTCGCGGCTGCGTTGCTGTGCGTCGATGGCTTCGGCCAGGAGCCGACGTGTGTCGCGTAGCGTGTGGTAGAGTTGGCGGAAGGCGGCCAGGCGTTCGGCGTTCTGGCCCAGGATGTCGAGCACGCTGAGCTGGAAGTCCTGACGTCCGAGCAGCAGGTTCTGGTGCTGGGAGTGGACATCGACGAGGCGGTCGCCGAGTACCTTGAGGATGTTGAGTGACACAGGCGTGTCGTTGACGAAGGCGCGGCTCTTGCCCGCAGCCGTCAGTTCGCGTCGGACGATGCATTGGCGGCCGTCGAAGTCGAGGTCGTTCTCTCGGAAGAAATCTGTGAGTGGTGGGTTTTCACATCCGCTTGCGTTGTCCGTCACGTCGAATTCGGCTTCGACGATGCAACGCTGTGCCCCAACCTGGATGGTTCGGGTGTCGGCCCTCTGTCCGCGCAACAGTCCCAGTGCGCCGAGGATAATGGATTTTCCCGCACCAGTCTCGCCCGTGATGACTGAGAAGCCGTCGGCAAACTCGATGTCAAGGTGGTCGATGAGTGCGTAGTGTTCAATATGTAGCGAATGTATCATTGCCGACAAAATCGGTACAAAGGTACGATAAAAAAACAACATTCACGCCTTTCTCCATTATAAAAAATGTGAAACCTTGTACGAAGTACAAAAAACGGCCGCATTTTACCCGTTTTTCAGGGCTTGTTGTAAAGAACTCCTCCCCGGAAAGGGGCAATTGCGCGTTTGCGTTCAAGCAATTGGGCGAAGCGACGGAGGGGTCACATTCTTCAAGTACTGCAGAAAAAGTTAGTGACCCCTCCGCCCTTTCAGGGCACCTCCCCTTTCCGGGGAGGAGTTCTCAAAGTCATTCCATTCTCCCCTTCGGGGGATGTCTGAGGGGTTCCAAACACGTCAAAAAACGCACCGCAGTCGAAATTTATTTCGTCCACAGTGCGCCTATAGCCGCACCGCAGTCGAAATAAATTTGCACCGCAGTGCAATTTTTGCGACACTTCGGACTCCCCTGCCATCGTCGGCGAAAGCGCTGTGGCAGACGGCTTTAAGGTGTTCAGAAAATAAAAAAATGTTACATACGGCGTTTTTGCGCCGAAAAAGTTTGGTCGATTCAAGGGAAACCCTTACCTTTGCACCCGAAAAAGGTAAAAAGGAGGGTTCCGACGCTCAAGTGCGTTGGGATTCTTTTCTTTTTGACGCCTTTCTCAAAATTACCTGACATAAAAATAATAAGAAAAAACACTATGGCATACATGTCACAAGAAGGCTATGACAAACTCAGAGCCGAAATCAAACATCTGGAAGAGGTGGAACGCCCCGATGTGATCCGCCAGATTCAAGAAGCCCGCGAAAAGGGCGACTTGTCGGAAAACGCAGAATACGACGCAGCAAAAGAGGCACAGGGCAAACTCGAGACGAAGATTGCCGTGCTGAAAACCGAACTCGCCAACGCCAAAATCCTGGACCTGACGAAGGTGCAGACCGACGTGGTGCAGATTCTGTCGAAAGTCGAGATGAAGAACGTCAAGACGGGCATGAAGATGACCTACACCCTCGTGAGCGAAGGTGAAGCCAACCTGAAGGAAGGCAAAATCTCCGTGGGCACACCCATTGCACAGGGCCTGCTCGGCAAGCGCGTGGGCGAAGTAGCCACCATCAACATCCCGACGGGACAAATCGAACTCCAAATCACCAACATCAGCATTTAATCTACGGAAGGAAATTGGGATAAATTAGGATAAATTCTTTTTGCCTACGGCATTATAAATATATGTGCACGAAGTGCAAAATTTATCTCAATTTATCCCAATTTCCTTCAGTCAAAAAAATAATTTGATTATGGATATTTTCTCTAAAATCGCAGCAGGAGAAATTCCGAGCTACAAGTGCGCCGAGAACGACGAGTTCTACGCATTCCTTGACATCAACCCGCTGGCAAAGGGACACACCCTGTGCATCCCGCGCCGTGAAGTCGACTACATCTTCGACATGGACGACGACGAACTGGCACGCTTCCAGGTGTTCGCCAAGCATGTCGCCGTGGCACTCCGCCGCGCCTGTCCCTGCGTCAAGGTAGGCCAGGCCGTCCTCGGACTCGAAGTGCCCCACGCCCACATCCACCTCGTGCCCATGCAGTCGGAAAAGGACATGCAGTTCAGCAACCCCAAACTCCAACTGCCGCAGGAGGAAATGCAGGCCATCGCTGCGAAAATCTTTGATGAATACCAGAAACTATGACGCTGAACATCATTAAAGTTGGCGGAGGAATCGTTGAGAAAGAGGAAAGTCTGAACCTGCTTCTCAACGATTTTTCTCTTTTACAAGGACCCAAACTCCTTGTGCACGGCGGCGGACGACTCGCCACCACGCTGGCCACCCAACTGGGCATCGAGACACACATGATTGACGGCCGTCGCGTGACCGACGCCGACATGCTGCGCATCGTGACAATGGTCTATGGCGGACTGGTCAACAAACGCATCGTCGCTCAACTCCAGGCTCGCGGCATCAACGCCCTGGGCCTCACGGGTGCCGACTGCAACGTCATTCGCAGCCATCGCCGCCCGCCCGTCAAGGCAGGGGAGACAGTGGTCGACTACGGCTATGTCGGCGACGTGGACTGCTGTGACGGCGCGATGCTTGCCACCCTCATCCGTCAGGGCATCACCCCTGTCGTCGCACCCCTCACCCACGACGCCCAGGGCCAACTGCTCAACACCAACGCCGACACCATCGCCTCGGAAGTGGCCAAGAGCCTTGCCACCCATTTCGACGTGACCCTCACTTTCTGCTTCGAGAAGAAAGGCGTGCTGCGCGACTGCAACGACGACGACAGCGTCATCCCTCACATCAGCGCCGCCGACTTCGAAACGCTCCGCGCACAGGGCATCGTCGCCTACGGCATGGTGCCGAAACTTGAAAACGCGCTCAACGCCTGCCGTGCAGGTGTCAAACGCGTCGTCATCACCCGTGCCGACCTGCTCGGACAGGCGGACAGCGGTACGGTGGTTACGTTAGAATAAAAAGAAAAGGTGTTGTGGGGTAGGGCATGAGGCTCCTACCAGTGAAACTTGTCGGGTACGGGATCGTACCCACTACCACCCCACGGATGACAGCGCAGAATACGGCGCACTGCCAGGTACAGACCTCGCAGTGGGCCGTGTTTTTTGATGGCCTCTACGGCATATTGTGAACAGGTGGGGGTGAAGCGGCACGCCGGCGGAGTGAGCGGCGAGATGCACCGCTGATAAAAGTAAATCGGAAGCAGTAGAACCCACTTCAGGGCTGCGCCGAGCCAATGGAACAACTTGTTCATGCGTCAGTCTGTTGCTTCTTCGATGCGTCGCAGAATTTTCTGCATGCTGGCCGTCACACGGCTGCTCTCGCACGGTTCGTCGGCAATGCAAATGAAGGCAATCTCCATGCGCTTGCCCTTGGCTTCGAGCCGCTCCCAGAGCGACTGCTTGTTGTGGCGGTAGGCCTCGCGCATCTGACGTTTCATGCGGTTGCGGTCGACGGCATGGTGCAGCCGCTTTTTCGGCACGCTCATCAGTACGGCGACGGGCACGGCATCGGTCTCTTCACGCAGTGAAAGCCTATAAATAGCGCGAAGCGGAAATGCTGCGATGCTTGCATTTCCGCCTGCGAAAAGTTGGTCTATCAGTTTCTGGCTGCACAGACGTTCTGCTTTCGTGAAGGTTTCAGCCATGTACTATGCTTTCTTTGCTGTAGTCTTCTTGGTGGTCGAAGGTTTCTTGTCAGCCGTTTTCTTCGCAGCGGGCTTCTTCTTGGAAGCTGCTGCCTTCTTCGGAGCAATTTCTTCGTCCTGGTGGTTCTTGATGAAGTCCTCGATGATGGCGGGTACGCTTCGCAGTTCGGGCGTGGGCTTCATGTCGACGCGCAGCCCGGCCTCTTCGGCAGCCTCAATCGTCTTCTGACCGAGACAGGCGATGGCCACTTTGCCCTGGTCGAAGTTGGGGAAGTTCTTCACCAGCGAATGGATACCTTCGGGCGAGAAGAACACGAGCATGTTGTAGTCGAACGGTTCGCCGGGCTGGAAGTCGTTGCTGACGGTGTAGTACATGACGGCTTCGTCGTGCTTGAGGCCTGCAGCGTCGAGCATGTTCTTCATCTCGTCGTTGTGTGCCGACGACTGGGGGACGAAGTAGTTCTCCGTCTTGTGCTTCTCCATGATGGGGATGAGGTCGGACACTTTACCAGTGGTGGGGAAGAACACTTTCCGCTTGCGATACTGGACGTATTTCTGGATGTAGAGGGCTACTTGCTCCGACTTGCAGAAGTACTTCATGTCTTCCTTGATGATGACGCGCAGTTCCTTGACCAGGTCGAAGAAGTGGTCGATGGCGTGGCGCGAGGTGAACACGATGGCGGTGTGCCCGGGGATGGACACTTTCTGCTGGCGGAAGTCTTTCGCCGACATTTTTTCAATCTTGATGAAGGGACGGAAAACCATATCAACTCCGTACTTCTCTGCGATGTCGAAGTAGGGCGATTTGGCAGTCTGAGGCTTAGGTTGAGAGATGAGAATCTTCGGTGCCATCAAGTAGTCTTTTAAAACAATAATTCTGTTACTTAAAATGCGTGTCAGGGAGTTGTGATTGTGTGCACAAAATGGCCTGCAATGAGGATAGGCAGGATTTCGGCGGTGCAAAAGTACAAAAAAATCAGCACTTTGCCATACATTTTTGCCGGAAAGTGTGTGATTTGCTTGTAAAACAGCAATATTTCGTACAAAATGAGCAGGGTCAATAGACAATTTGCTACTACAATGCGGTCAATGTCGGTGAAAAGCGTGACGATGGCCATGGGCAACATCAGCCCGAGGAAGAGGGCGGTCAGGAAGTAGTACGACTCCAGCCATTTCCGGTTGTGGTTGTGGTCGAAGAACACCCAGTTGACGAGCATGTAGATGACGACCTTGCAGAATATCCATGCGAGGGGCACAGCCGCCAGCACGAGGTAGAGCCAGTGGAGGTCGGGCAGGTCGTGTGCGAAGGGGATGACGTCCTTCAGTCGGTCGTACCCGATGAGGCTCAGGCTGAGACAGCCGACGAGGGTCGTCATCACGAGGGTCGTCACCTCGCTGACCGTGGTCTGCTGCGGGACATTCGAGAACTTGCGCTCGGTCGAGAAGAAGTCCTTGATGCGGTAGGCGATGTAGTCCACATGGCTGGCCAGCACGAGGCTGAGCGCCACGACCATCACCACCAGTCCCAGCACGACCCACTGGTCCGTCGCCTGTGTCCCGACACGCAGCAGGCCGGCAACGTCGCTGTCGGGCAGTTGCTGGCCGCTGGTGTATTCTGTCGTCTGTTGCAGTGGCGACAGGGGAGTATGGGTGAGAATGGAGTCGTAGTTGGGACGCATCGGTGCATCAGAGACCGAAGGCCTCGCGGATGGTATCTACGTAGTCGAGTTTTTCCCAGGTAAACAGTTCGACGTCGATGTCGCGGTCGCCTGCATAGCGGCTGCTGAAGTGCTTCGTCACGGTGCGTGGCGTACGGCCCATGTGTCCGTAGGCAGCCGTCTCGCTGTAGATGGGGTTGCGCAGTTTGAGGCGCGTCTCGATGGCGCGTGGACGGAGGGTGAAGATTTCACCGATCTTCTTGGCAATCTCGCCGTCGCTCATCGCTACGTGCGAACGTCCGTAGGTGTTGACATAGATGCTCACAGGGTCGGCCACGCCGATGGCGTAACTGATCTGCACGAGCATTTCGTCGGCCACGCCCGCAGCCACCATGTTCTTGGCGATGTGACGTGCAGCGTAGGCTGCCGAACGGTCCACCTTCGACGGGTCTTTGCCCGAGAAGGCACCGCCGCCGTGTGCACCTTTGCCGCCGTAGGTGTCGACGATGATCTTGCGGCCTGTGAGACCTGTGTCGCCGTGAGGTCCGCCGATGACGAACTTGCCCGTGGGGTTGACAAAGTACTTAATGTTGGCGTCGAACAGGCTGCGGATGTCCTCGCTGTGGATTTCACGCAGCACACGCGGCATGAGCACAGTGACGACGTCCTGGCGGATTTGTGCCACCATCTGCTCGTCGGCCTTCTCCTGCGAGAGTTCAAGGGTGGGGCGGATGAAGTCGTCGTGCTGGGTCGAAACCACGATGGTGTCGATGCGCACGGGACGTCCGTCGTCGCCGTATTCGATGGTCACCTGGCTCTTGGCATCGGGGCGCAGGTAGGTCATTACCTTGCCTTCGCGGCGGATTTCGGCCAGCACCTCGAGAATTTTGTGGCTCAGCGCCAGCGAGAGCGGCATGTAGTTCTCTGTCTCGTTCGTCGCATAGCCGAACATCATGCCCTGGTCGCCCGCACCCTGGTCTTCGGGGTGTTCGCGTTCGACCCCTCGGTTGATGTCGGCGCTCTGCTCGTGGATGGCGCTGAACACGCCGCACGAGTCGGCGTCGAACTGCAGTTCTGCCTTCGTGTAGCCGATGCGGCGGATGGTCTCGCGTGCCACTTCCTGCAGGTCGACGTATGCCTCACTCTTCACTTCGCCAGCCAGGACCACTTGTCCTGTCGTGACGAGTGTCTCGCAGGCCACCTTCGAGTCGCGGTCGTAGGCGAGCAGGTTGTCCAGCACGGCGTCACTAATCTGGTCGGCCACCTTGTCGGGATGGCCCTCACTCACGGATTCTGATGTGAATAAATATCCCATAAACTTTACGTTAAAAGTTAAAGAATTAAAGTTAAAATAAAGTGTGTGGGAGAGGTGGGAACATTGCACGGACAAGCCCATGAAGCTTATCCTTTTAGCATTTTTTACCGTGGTTGCAAGCAGCCCAAATCTGTCCACAAATCTTTTTCGGCTGCAAAGGTACGGCTTTTTCGTCGGATGACAAAGGGATTTTTCCTAAAAATCATTATACCCTCCAAGCGTTTGGAAAAAATACGCCAAGCACTTAGCGTTCGAACGCCAAGCACTTGGCGTGAAAATTCCAAGTACTTGGCGTTACGGTTTGAGCAGGTTCGCGAGGTGTCGTGTCAGGCCTTCACGAGGGTGCCGATGTGATCGCCGTCCATCACGCGGCGCAGGTTGCCCAGTTGGTCCATGTTGAAGACGTAGATGGGCAGACGGTTGTCGCGGCACATGACGATGGCCGAGAGGTCCATGACCTTGAGGTTGCGTTCGAGCACCTCGTCGTAGGTGATTTCAGAGAACTTCGTGGCGGTCGGGTCTTTTTCGGGGTCGGCCGTATAGACGCCGTCGACGCGTGTGCCCTTGAGCATCACGTCGGCCTCAATCTCGATGCCGCGCAGCGACGAACCCGTGTCGGTCGTGAAGTAGGGGCTGCCTGTGCCGCACGACATGATGACGACTTCGCCCTGTTGCATCGCTTCGATGGCGCGCCACTTGGTGTAGAACTCGCCGATGGGTTCCATGCGGATGGCCGTCAGCACGCGGTTACGGCAGCCGATGGCGGTGAGTGCGCTGGAGAGTGCGAGCGAGTTGATGACCGTGGCGAGCATGCCCATCTGGTCGCCCTTCACGCGGTCAAAGCCCTGGCCTGTGCCCGAGAGTCCGCGGAAGATGTTGCCACCGCCGATGACGATGCCGATTTGGACGCCCATGTCGCTGATTTCCTTCACTTGCTGGGCATACTCGCCCAGACGCTGCGGGTCTATGCCGTAGCCGCGCTGCCCTTGCAGGCTTTCTCCGCTCAACTTGAGCAGAATGCGATTGAATCTTGCCATAATTATAGATTGAGAGTGAGTTCGACGGGGCAATGGTCGCTGCCGAATATCTCGGTGTGAATCTTGGCGTCGACCAGACGGTCGTCGAGACGGCGCGACGTGACGAAGTAGTCGATGCGCCAGCCTGTGTTCTTCTCCCGTGCACGGAAGCGATAACTCCACCATGAGTAGATGTCGGTCGCGTCGGGGTAGAAGTGGCGGAACGTGTCGGTGAATCCGGCCTCGAGCAGTTCGCCGAACTTCTGCCGCTCCTGATCGGTGAAGCCCGCGTTCATGCGGTTGGTCTTGGGATTTTTCAGGTCGATTTCCTCGTGTGCCACGTTCATGTCGCCACAGACGATGACGGGTTTCTTCGCATCGAGCGAGAGCAGGTAGCGGCGGAAGTCGTCCTCCCATGTCATGCGGTAGTCGAGGCGTCGCAGTCCGTCCTGCGAGTTCGGCGTATAGACGCAGACGAGGTAGAAGTCGGGCATTTCCAGTGTGACGATGCGGCCTTCGTGGTCGTGCTCGTCGATGCCCATGCCGTACTGCACGCTCAGCGGCGTGTGGCGGGTGAAGATGGCTGTGCCCGAGTAGCCCTTCTTGTCGGCGTAGTTCCAGTAGGACTCATAGCCGTCGAAGCGGAGGTCGAGTTGTCCCTCCTGCATCTTCGTCTCCTGCAGGCAGAAGAAGTCGGCGTCGAGTGTGCGGAAGGTGTCGGCAAAACCTTTCCCGACGACCGCCCGCAGACCGTTGACGTTCCAAGAAATCAGTTTGAGCATAAGGTTCCTTACTTGACGTATGCTGCCCAGTCGGTCTTACGCATGTCGCCTTCGCGCAGGAAGGTGTCGTGCATGGCCAGGGCGGCCGAGAGTTTGTGGCACGACTGTCCCTTGTCTGCAATCTTGAGGTAGTCCCACAAGAGTTGCTTGTAGTCGGGATGTGCACAGTTCTCGATGATGGTTTTGGCGCGCTCGATGGGCGACTTGCCGCGCAGGTCGGCCACACCCTGTTCGGTGACGATGACGTTGACGTCGTGTTCCGTGTGGTCCACGTGGCTGCAGAAGGGTACGATGGCACTGATCATGCCGCCCTTTGCCACGCTCGAGCAGGTGAAGATGGAGAGGAAGGCGTTGCGCTCAAAGTCGCCGCTTCCGCCGATGCCGTTCATCATCTTCGTGCCGCAAATCTGGGTCGAGTTGGCGTGGCCGTAGATGTCGACCTCGATGGCGGTGTTGATGGCAATCACGCCCAGGCGACGGATGACTTCGGGGCTGTTCGAGATTTCGGACGGACGCAGCACGAGTTTGTCCTTGAAGAAGTCGATGTCGTCGTAGATGCCCTGCAGATATTCGTTGGTCACGCTGAGCGAGCAGGTCGATGCACTCTTCACACGTCCGTGGCGCATGAGGTCGACGACGGCGTCCTGCAGCACTTCGGTATAGACGTTGAAGGCGGGGATTTCGGGGTTCTCGCCGAGGGCGCCGAGGATGGCGTTGGCGGTCGAGCCTACACCGCTCTGGAACGGCAGGAACGACTGCGGAATGATGCCGCGCTTCACTTCCGAGAGCAGGAATTCGGCCACGCGCTCACCGATTTTGTCGGTCACGGGGTCGGCGTCCTTGAACGAGCGGGCCTCGTCGGGGATGTTGCACTCGACGACGCCTACAATCTTCGACGGGTCGAGTTGCAGATAGGGCGTACCGATGCGGTCGCTGGGGTGAACGATGGCGATGGGCTCGCGCTGTGGCGGGTCTTTCGGCTCATAGACGTCGTGGATGCCGATTGACTTGGGAGAGTGGAAGGCGTTGAGTTCGAGGATGATGCCCTTCTGGGCCAGGCGTGCTGCCGTGGGGGCAATACCGCCGGCGGCGGTGAGATAGACTTTGCCGTCGGGCTCGATGGCGCAGACCTCGAGGATGGCCCAATCGACCTTTCCGAGGAAGCCGTAGCGCAGTTCCTGTGCCATCTGGCTGAGGTGGATGTCGTTGTAGGCAATCTCGCCGTTGTTCACCTTCTTGCGGAAGATGCTGTTGGTGGTGTAGGGGGCACGGTAGCGGATGGCATTCTCCTCGGAGAGGCAGCCGTCGCACGATGCACCGGTGGAGGCGCCTGTGAACAGTCCGATTTGGAACGGGCGTCCGGCCTCATGCTCTGCGTGAGCAATCTTGGCAAGTTCGGCCGTCGTGGCCTTTGGAGTTCCTGCGGGCGTAAATCCGCTGAGGGCGATGTTGTCGCCGTGATGGATGAGAGCCGCTGCTTCGGCGGCTGTGATGCGTGTGAATGACATGTAAGAAATGTAGATTTAAAAAGTAAAGAATTGTTTCGTTTTCAATCTGCAAAGATACAACAAATAATTCACAATAAAAAATTAGACATTAAAAAATAGAAACAATATGGCAGTTGACAAATTTTTGTAATAAAAATGGTTGATTGTAACTCCTCCTCACCACCCTGTAGGGGCGACCCCAGGGGGGGGCAATATTGTTATGTAAAAAAAAAAAGGAACCCCCCCCCGGGGGGCCAAAAAAAAACCAAAGAGGGGGGGAAAAAAGTGGGAAAAAAAAGAGAGTATAAAAA
>R23__coassemble_274_pt1 | contig 37306 bp, 34 predicted proteins | sample R23__metabat2_high_PE_006 | metagenome-assembled genome bin R23
AGATTATAGTCATTTACATAGAAAAGTTTTATTAATTTTGCATTATTCCCTATTATATCATTCTCTCCCAGCCCAAATCCATAATAAAAGTGCACCCAATCTGGATGAGCTAATTTATTGTTTATCTCTGATGTAATGCATATTCATTCTTTTTAGGATTAATCACTGAGATGTTGCAAATCCTCGGATGGTGACGCTGCACACAGGATTACAGGTTCGAATATTCTGAACAGTCAAAGTAGGGGCTGTCCTTGTGAACGTCGGGAATGCGAATAGCCTCTTGGGTGATGCCCATAATGCGGCATCGAAGGTTCACTCAGGTTTTATCTGCATGGACGATAAGGTGCTGGTGTATAATGGCCTGTACTGGGTTAACCTTACCCCGTTACTGAAGGTGTTTCTGAAAGAGACCCTGCAACGATACTGGCAAGACGAAGTGAAAGGCTCTGATCGGAAGTCTATTGACGAGCTCTACAAGCAGTTTCATTACACGACGATGTGCATGAATCACGATCAGGCTGACGGTAAGATTAACTTCGAGAATGGTACGCTTGACCTGACCACACATCTATTGGGTGCGCATAACCCGAAAGACTATTTCCGATATGTGCTGCCTTATTCATATGATCCGACCGCCAAGTGCCCGCTATTCATGAAATATCTGGAGGAAGTGTTGCCAGAGCCGGAGGAAAGAATGGTAATCGCAGAGTATATCGGTTATCTGTTCACGCCATTGAAGCTGGAAAAGGTGCTGTTCTTATATGGGCAAGGCTTAAATGGCAAATCTGTGCTGGTCGATATCATAGAGGCACTGCTTGGCAAGGAAAACGTCAGTCATGAATCCTTGTCAGATATGTGCGGTGAGAATGGGGCAAACAGCCGAATGAATCTGTTGGGCAAGATACTCAACACCTGCTCTGACGTATCGGCTAAGGCTTTTCAGGGCGACGTGTTTAAACGACTGGCCAGCGGAGAAGCAATATCATTCAAGGTATTGTATCAAGACGTGGGTACATCGACGGACTACGCCAAGCAACTATTCTGTCTGAACGAGCTTCCGAAGACTAGTGACACAAGCAATGGTTATTTCCGCAGGTTTCTGATTGCACCATTCCCCGTGCAGATCCCGAAGTCAAAGATCAATCCCAAACTTGCGAAGGAAATAATATCCACAGAACTGCCGGGCATCATGAATTGGGTATTGGAAGGCAGATCACGGCTCATCCAACAGAACGCGTTCACGGAGTCGAAGGCTATGACAAATGCGGCGGAAGAGTATCGGGCCAGGTATGTCAAGAAGGACTGGTTCAAACTGTGGGTACCATCAACATTTAAAAGAAACAATGATTATGTTTGAGAATTTACTAAGAATTGTGTGTGGCGATCGTTGGTTCCACACAAAGCATCAGGAGGGAGAAGCTGTCGAACCTGATGTGAACAAACCGAAGGACAGCACAACTGAAGATAAATACCAGCACGAAATCGAGGTGCTGAAACAAAAGTATGGCGAACTTGAGGGATTGACTATCGACATTACCTTGAGAAAGATGCTAGAGCTGATTCCCAGGCAGCGCAAGCGAAGTGATGCCTATAAAGGACTAGTTCGCTATCTCCGTGATGAGTACAATTGCGAGCTTCGAATAACATCCAGAAAGTCCCAAAAGAGCGAATAAACCACGAGACTCAGGCCGTTGTGAAGCCTGAGTTTTTGTTTTTGTGCTATGTGGTAATTAAGAGGGGGTGAAATTCTTATATGTGTAAAAATGAAAAAAATTATTTATTATGGAAAATGTAAATGTTTTTCACGGACATGCTATTTATGAAGCACAAGGTAAAGCAGGTGAGTATAGTAGATTCGCATGTAACTTCTATAACGGGTGCCCTCATGACTGTGATTACTGTTTTAACAATCACGGAAGGAATGCAGCTGTTGTTGGCGGTACTGTCGTCCGGTTGAAGAAGACGCTGGGAGGAAATGAAGAGAATGCGTATAGGATCTTCTGCTCTGAACTTGATCGTGTAAAGGACCAGATTATAGCCAGCGGATCACTACATTTTAACTTCGTGTCTGATCCCTGTTTGCCACAGACGATTGCTCTGAACTGGAGATGTATTGACTACGCGCTGAGCCAAAACGTGCCATGCCAAGTTCTCACAAAAAGGGCTGACTGGCAAGGAGATCCGGTGGTACAGTATGTATTAAGCAATCACAAAGGTCTGTTAAAGGTAGGTTTTTCGTTGACAGGGTGTGATCAGCTTGAACCTGGAGCCAGTCCGAATCTGATGCGAATAGACTCCATGAGAGCCCTTCATCAGGCAGGTATACAGACTTTTGCCAGCATAGAGCCGATCATAGATCCTGCTAGAAGTTTGGATATGATAAAGGCCTCTCTCGATTGCTGTGACGAGTATAAAATTGGCATATTATCGGGCCAGAAGAGTTACTGCCCACAAGACATCTGTAATATGGTGGTGGATGTGAAAATGTTGAATCCGAAGCGCGTCTACTGGAAGAAATCTTTGATCGAGTTCTGCCAGAAAGCCATCCATCCGAATACGCACATGACGGTATCTGCGAGAATATACGCTCCAGATCAAGTTTTAGACGTTGAAATCGATGACGTCTTAGAGTGCATACGGACAGGACAGTTCTTCAATCAGGACCTGAGAGGCATAACACAGCAGATCCAGGCAGAACCGAACCACGATGAGCAGAATAAGTTGAAGTTCGAGTACCTGCCTGTGCTTTGCTTTAATGGCACATTCGGTTATCGATCGGACTCAGACATTACGGGGTATTCGAGTTTCACAGCAATGGATTTCGATAGTTTTGAATCGGAGGAAGAATTGCGGAGAATTGGCCGGAGACTGGTAAAGACTCCATGTGTATACGCCGTCTTCAGAACGCCTAGTGGAAGAGGACTTAAAGCTATCGTGATGCATGATAATGTCAACCCCGAGTATCACACAGAGCTCTATGGACAGTTATTGGCGAAGTTTTGTATAACGAATGCCGATGCCAGTGTATGTGACTTGAGTAGAGGTAACTATATCTGCCACGACCCGTACCTCTGGAAGAATGAGCTGTGTATACCGTATCATTTCGTACATGATCCTGCCTATATACCAAAACCCAGAGCCATACAGAGAAGATGGACGGGGATGGATATTATCGAACTACAGGCAATACTCCGACAGAAACGGGTAATGAGTGGTAAGTCTGACCTGAGCGTTATAAACATTCTCAATTCTCATTGGAAAAAGAACCCGAACAGATGGAAAGTTGGTAATCGGGCTAACTCTGTCTTTCAGGCGGCCTCGGAGTTGTGTAATTTCGGGGTGGACATAGGAAATGCATTGGAATATCTGTCTCAAGCATATCTTCCGACTGGTCTGCCACAAAATGAAATCAACTATCAGGCAATCCGTGGTTATATGTGCAATGTAATGAACTACGGAATCAAGAGGCATAGGTTCGACGGGTATGGAAATGTTGGTAGAGGAGGAAGTTTTTAATTAACTAACAACCTCCTTGCCAGTACCTGTCAAGAAGGCTGCTCTACCTGCGGTCTTCGGGCAAAACCACAAAAAGTCCTCAATCTATGGCTCGGTATAAGTGAACCCGAATGAGCATAATATGGCGGCGGAGCCTAGAGTAACGACAAGCAGATATAGGGAACATTTTTTACATGGGCAACATTTTTTTATATCTTATTAGGGAAATTCAAATATTTTTCCAAAAAATGTTGCCCTATTCCACATATTATTGCTTGTCGTTACTTTAGGCCCCTGGCCGTCATATTGGTTGTTCATGCGAAAGACTTGTACCAAACCCTTTATTCGAGACAAAACTTAACAATGAAGAAATATGATTGAAAACAAATTAACTATCAACGTACCGCAAGGTGTAGAGTTTATAGGTAACTGGGTTGATGCTAATGGACGAAATGAACTTGACAGGTTTATGCAGGGTAGAGTAATCATTAACAAGCAGACAACTGGCTGTGGAATAACGACATATTTCCTTCTCTGTCCGTACAATGTTATCCTGGTTTCACCTAGGTTGAGACTGATACAGAACAAGATGGAACAGTTTAACAAGGAAGAGGAACTATGCTTCTACTTTAACCGGGAGAAGAATGCCAATGGAAAACAGCAGAAATCCATCGGCCAACTGGAAAATGAGCTCACACTTTACTATAATGACTGCCGACAAAGAAACAGACCACTCAAGCTATTGGTTACATACGACTCGTTCGGAAAGCTGGTAGATACGCTAGAGAATGACTTCCAGTCAGATATCAGCAAGGAGTTCTGTATAGCCATCGATGAGTCTCACTGCCTGATTAAGGACGTAAAACTGAAAGAATACAGTAACAGATCCATCCTGTCAGTGTTTGTGCAAAGGCTGTTTAACTATGAGAATCTTGTATTCGTGTCAGCTACGCCCATCGTGCAGTATGTGGAGAAGATACCCGAGTTCCGTGATAATGCCGTGAATTACCTTGTACTGAACTGGTCTTGCGCAGAAGAGGTGCAATCAAGGAAATATGGCTGCAAGAGTGCCCTGAGTGCATTCGACACCATCTATCATACATATGAGTCTCAAGTGGATTTTAACGGCAGGCACTATTTCGATGCTATCCATTTGGGTGAGGTTTCCTATTACAGCACAGAGGCAGTAGTTTTCCTCAACAGCGTGCAGGAGATTAGGAAGATTCTGAACAAGTACATCAACAAGAAGGGACTGATTCGTGCCTCAGACGTAACTGTCATCTGCGCAGACAATCCCGAGAACGAATCTCTGTTGAAGAAGACGAACAGCCTCTTGGGTGTAGCCAAGTCGATACCGAAGGAAGGAGAGATACATACGACATGGACGTTCGTTACACGGACAGCCTTCGAAGGTGTGGACTTTTACAGTGAATGTGCCAGCACCTATGTCATAGCGAATTATCATGTCGAGAGCCTTTCGTTGGACATCGCATCAGATATACCTCAGATAGTCGGACGTCAGAGGCGCAAGGATAATCTTTTCCGCAATACCATCCATATCTTTTACACGAACAACCTGAGCATGGCAGATGAAACGGAGTATGCGACTTTACGGCAGAAGAAGATGGAGGACAGCAAGTTGCAGATGTCAATATGGCAAACTGCGCTCCCTGAATGCAAAGACTTGGCTTTGAAGAATCTGACCGAGAAGATCGAGCGGAATCCCAATGAACTGTATCTGACAACCGCAGACGGCGTTCCTAAGATTAACGAACTGATTATGCTTTCCGAAGACTACTGCTGGGACATCATCAGGAATCATCAGTCTTGGTTCATCATGCAGCGAGAAGTGGGCGGTCAGTATAGTCCTGTGGTATCGGAATTGAAAGAGAAGCTGCAAGCGTGTGATGGTAGCAAAACGTCGATGCTAAGGCTGACGTATGAATATCTCACGCGTTTTCATGAAGAACAGCAGGGTATCTTCCATATGCTGAGAGCTGAAGGTTATGATGTGGTGGCATATTATTTCACGATGATGCGCACGGAGAGAGTGGCTGCCAATGGTTTCAATTCAAGCAAGTGTGATGCGGAGATTCGGTACAGCTCACAGTGTAACGATATAGCGTCACTCGTATCTGTGAACTTTGTGCATGGTCAGACTTACAGTTTATCAGAAGCCAAGTCGATGTTGCAGGCCATCTATGATGAAGTTGGTGTTAATGCCAGAGCAAAGGCCACCGACTTACAGAAGTACGCGCAGGTGGCAATGGTGAATAATCATGGTCGGCGTGGCGTGAGAATCGTATGAATAGTCTCCTCTTTTCACACACAAAAAGCCAAATAACAAATATTTGGCTCTCTTTTTTCTCCTTTTTAAGCTTGTTGGTTGATATACAATGACTTAGCTTCGCCGTCAGTGTATTTTCCACCCCTAAAAGTTCATTTTCCACCCCCCGAATTTACGTTTTCCACCCCCCGAAAGTGTAGTTTCCACCCACACATATCATCAACTTCTAGGGCATACTACGCGTGCATAAAACAACAAAGAAGCGCACCATTTCTGATGCGCTTCCTCGTCGTCAAGTATACCCTGGCTATTTCTTGCAGATGTAACGTACCTGCTCTTTATTGAGCCCGTACATCTTGGCAAGGGTTCCGTAGCCAAACCCCTCGTCAAAGTGTCGGCGTTTAATCTCAGCCATCTCCGCTGCCGATACCTGAGGCTTCACCTGTTCTCTTGCTATGCTCTCTGCTACGCTTTGGTTGATTTCTTCACCATAGAGATGAATGAAGCGCTCAGAGAGATAAGCAGCAATGTACAGGGCCATCTCCACCACATAGCGTTTTTGCTCCTCCGAGAGTTCCTGTGTATCCCTCTCGGCGATTGGATAGACGTACAACATGTGAAGAACCATACCGTATCGATAAGCACTGGTCGCAATTCGTTCAGCTATATTCCGCTTACATGGATTGCCGCTTTTCTTCTGCTTTGCTTGCCATTTCTCGAGTTCAACCTGCAGGTAGCCAAAATCTGGACGAATGATGTCCACTGGAACCTCATTGCCGTGCTCATCAACTGTGAAACAGCACAGTGTCCTCAGACGAGTGATGTAGTCCCTAATGAACTCCATGTCGCATGCGTCTAAGGGGAAGGGCTCTTTATCACCAGGAGGGAGCAGTGTGTAGTTGAAGCGCCGATTCGTTCCATTTTTCGTTTGACCCTTCAAAAGCTTATCGACCTCATCATGCGTTCCGCTAAGCAGCCAGTTGAGAAATAAATGCACCTGTCCATAATTCGCGTTCCGATCATGGACGTTGTACGAATCGTTGTCCCATGATTTGCGGAATATGGAGTCCTCGATTTTTTGATGACTCATCCAGTTACGTATGTCACTTACCTCAGGAGTACATATCGTCGAGTGGATCCCGCGGTTAGCAACGATCTGCTTATCAAACAACCCTCGCGTTAAGCCCTGTAAAGCGGTTTGAATAATATTCCCCCTTACTTTTTTGTTCAGCTTCTGATTGTCTTCTTCGATGAAATGGCCAAACAGATACTCCCATATCGTTTGTATGACGCTCTTGCCGTCACCACTTTCTGCAACGTTCATGATGAGGAATGTAGGCGATTGCTCGTGGCCGTTGTAAAAACCACGAACTCGCGAGAAGCACATTCCCCCACACATGGCTAGAAGATTGATCAGCACCATCATGTGGTACCGATTGCTGAAGGGCTCCGCGAGACTGGTAACCAATTCTGGGCAGTGCAATGGGTTCGGGCGTCTATGCTTCTTGAAGAATCGCTTGTGCCAAGACTCTCTGTTCCCGCCTGAGGCTGGTGAAATAGGAGGCACTACTGGGGAACTCTTCTGCTGGCGAGCCAGAATCTCCTCCATCTTGTTCTGGTGCTTGGCAACCTCCAGACGAATCTTATCGTCCGTCGAAGCATGAGAAAGTTTGATGTCATTGTCCGTCTTAACCGTATCCAACGTACCGTCAGATTCGCGATTAGCATCGTACTTTTTAGCCTCTGCCTCGCACGCTGCCTGCTTCTCTTTTTTCTTGTTGTAAGATTTAACGCCTAGATAGCCGCCACCCACTAAGACGATCGCTGCTCCAATTCCCCATAGGACCTTCCAAAAAATACTCGCTGGACTTTTCACTTCTACTCCGCCTGAACCTACCTTGACCGTTACATTGTCGTCCTTCTGTGTCGATTGGTTTTTACAATCCTTACTCATTTTGCGTCTCCTTTCTTTTGAGTTAAACAATCATTGCAGACTGCGGCAGCAGATAGCGCCACTACAGCAGCAATCAAAACTAGTCCACTCAGACCGAGAACATAGAGATCTTTGTCTGCACTGAACCTTACACAATCACCACCATCACGGGGTGCATTAATTGTAATAGTAATCTTGTTCATAATGTTTAAGTGTTAGGGAGCAGCACCCCAACTTGCGTCAAGAGTGCCACTCCTGGTTAATAATTTACTGTACCTTCTTCACAATCAAGTTAACCCCAATAGCAGCCATCACAGTCATACCAAGTACAATGGTGCACTTTGCAAAGACGGCTTTTGACTGCGCAACTTTCTCTTCCGCGCGAACCTCTGATCGTGGCTGTACATGCACTTTGTAAGCAACTGAATTACGTGTGGCGCGTGTTGAGCGCATCTTAGCTCTCGCTCTTGGCAATCGCTTGATGTGATGCTCGTCGTCACAAGAACACAGCTGAGCGACCTGTACCTGCTCTGCGTTGCGGTCAATGGACTGGAGGGTGTTGGCAGAATTGACTTTTTCGCCGAACAACTTGGTGATCAACTGAATGAGTGCAATGAGACTCAGTACGAAAAGGCAGAGAGCGTAGAGCTCCTTGTCGTTAGCACCTGCATGAGGCGCTTCAATAATATGACTCTTCTTCATAATAATCTTTTTTTTTAGTTATTAATTTTATTTGTTCACCTGTGCGTCCTCTCGTGGCGCCACTTGGTATAGTAGGTGGTATGAAACCGCGTTCGCTCCAGCACATTCATTTTTGTGCTCGTTTTGTATCGCACCTTTCGGTGGAGAAGATGTGAAGCGTCATTGCGCACTAACGCCGCACGCGTTGGAACTATTCGTTAGGTGACTTCATCTTCTGGCCTGCTGCAGTATAGGGCTGCCCAGAAGAGAAGAGCGTGAAGAGAGTGAAGGTCATGCGACACATCCTCTGCGCTTCTTGCCTTTCCGAACCTTAATCAAGTCCAAGGCGAGGTCAGCGTCAACAATAATTGTGTTACCTACCTGACTAATGGCCTCATCAATTATACCACTGCTCTTAATTCGAGCAGCAGTTGATGTGCTACAGCCCAGCAAGTCACATAATCCTTTCAGACCATACACGTAGTGCTTTTTCACTTTCACTCCATCGTTGCCCTCAGGTGCGAATACTGCATCAGCCAAACAGTCCTTGAGCCTATCAAAGAATTCGTCGGCTGTCATGTGAATAATCAATTCAGACATATCTTTAATTTTTAGGTGTTCTATCGGAATGACGGAGTTTTGATACAGAAATTTCAATAAATAAATTGAATAAACTCGTTTCGTATTTATAATCAATAATTGCGTGTTTTTCGATAAATAATTCGTTGAAAAAGGTCTGTTTTAACGACACGTAAAGTATCTGTAGTATACAAAAAATAAGTCCCGAAAGCGACTTTCGGGACTCAAGTCTCACCCAAACTTTTACCTATGTTTTGGGTAAGAAATAAGGTTGTGACTAAGAAAACAGTGAAACGCTACTTCTTTTCGGTAGCTAACTTTATTTTAAGCTCTGAGTATATTTCTTTTAACTCATTCTCCTCTATTGTATCTAACAGGCCTATGATTTTACTACGGTATTGGTTCTTGTTCCATTTTTCCATCTCAAGAGCAACCGTTTCAACTGCAGTCTCTATATATGGCTTCATCGTATTGTATGATTTGTGCCCTGTGCATTTCATCACAGTCTCAGCTGGTATTCCCATGGCCAAGGAACATGAAACAAAAGTGCGTCTTGCGTCATGGTTGGAAATAATCTCATAGAATTTATGAGTTTCCTCCTTGCGCTCAGTGCCGACATAATAAACCTCTGTTATTATTCTGTCCAACCCTGCTGCTTTTGCTGCGTCTTTAACAGCATCATTCAATTTCTGTGGACTTTGAATATCGAAGACCAATTGGTTATTCCCGTTTGTTGTTTTGCTCTGATAAAGTGTTAGGATTCTCTGGGCTTCTTCTGTCAAAGGTATTGTTAGGTGCTCGCCTGTTTTCTTGGCAAACATTTCTATCCTGCCATTTTGTATGTGTGAGTTCCTAAGACGTCGAAGATCTGATACACGAAGAGAGGTGAAGGCCATAAAGCACCATAAATCACGTGCAGTTGATAGGCGCTGGTTGTTGTCATGTTCAAACGAAAAATGAGCAAAGTGCAGCAATTCGTCAAAATGAAGAAAAGTCACAGTCTTTGGTAATACCTTGAGATTGGTCTCAAAATTTAGGACTGCTGTGGGGACTTCATAACCATTTTTCGAATTTAGCCATTTGAGAAAGCCCTTAAGCATGGTTACCTGCTTGTTGATTGTGCGATTTCGATACCCATTCTGTATGTACCATTCACGCAATTTGTACATTTGGTCGACCGAAATTTTGTCAGGACGTATGTGAGGATTTGCCTTTGTGATATGTTGAAATGCTTGAGTATATTTTTCTTTTGCCAGGTCGTTCCAATTCTTTTCCTTTCCACACTCTTCGAGAAATAGATGCATCATCTCTTGAAAGCTCTTTTTCTTTTGTATGGTGATAGGAGAGGTCGCAAATGAATCAACACGCCCAAGCGCAGAGTTAACCATTGTCTTTAACTCATCAATGGTGGGAATGGTGTTTTTAAGAGCACACATATCAAATACATTCTCAATCTCTTGACGATATTCTGCTATAGCTTCGTTAATTTCCAAATAGGTAAACTTCATGTTACGCACACTGTGAATCGTACCTTTTTTGGCTCTCAAAAGGTCTGAATCCCACTTATCAGGTTCCGCCCAGACGTTTGTAAAGAATGAAACCTCGGATTTACTTTGATTCCATCTTACTTTGATACCAACTTGTCCAGTACTACCTTTGATATACGGCCTAATTGAATACTTAATTTGAATCATATCGGCTATAAAACTCTCAATGAGAAATGGTTTTGTTGATGAGTAAAGTTAATTCTGATGCAAAGTTAAGAGAAAAAAATGAGACAGCCAAGAGGTTCCGCCGATTGTGTTTTGAATGACAATATTTGATAATAAAAGATTGATGGGGAAAAGGTATCTCATTGAAAATGAATTCATTTATTGTCATCTATAATCATTGGTTATCAAACCGAACCTCCCTCTCTCTCCGCCAGAAAGAGTCCAATGAAGATATTCGTTGGACTTTTTTTGTATGTGTATTGAGTGATAAAGAGGTCGGCAGAACGACGTCTTAACTATTATAGATTGTCTGTAGGGGCATAGCTTGTCTATGCCCTTTACGCTATTGGGCTTAGACGAGCTAAGCCCCTACATGGGTAAGAGAAACTGCGTGATAGATAAAGATTTGCAAACAGGGAAACTAAAGAATTCCTCGGGTTACGCTGAAGATAATAATGAGGATGTAGTTGAGGAAGATGACTGTCATGAAGCGGTCGAGGTCGCTACGTAGATACCCTGTGGAGGTGAACTGGTTTGAGATGAGGTGATGTTTGCCAAAAAGGAGTCTCAGGCGGTAATAGACGGTATAGAAGATGATGCCGAGGAGACTCCCGACACAGAGGCCGACGGTCACATCGCCCAGATAATGGACACCGAGGTAGAGACGTGTGAACGTGGTAGTGGCTGCCCAGAAGAAGAGGACGAGGGTCATGCGTGTGCTACGGAAGAGCCATGAGAGGAACATGGCAACGCAGAAGGTGTTGCAGGCATGACCGGAAAAGAAGCCGAAACGGCCGCCTCGGTAGTTGAGGACGGTGTCAAGCATGTACATGATTTCTGGGTCGCGTGTGGGGCGCCAGCGTGCGACGGTGGGTTTGACCCAACCTGAGCAGATGCGGTCGGCTACGAAGATCATGAGACCGATGGTGAGCAAGATGCACAGGCTATCTTTCCACGAGTTGTTCTTGAAGATGACATAAAGGAGCATGAGCATGAGGAGTGACCACGAGAAGGTGTTGGTCACTGTAATCATCAGGTTGTCGAGAAAGAGCGAATGGCTGCCGTTAAGGGCAAGTGTCGCCTGCTGGTCAAATTGTAGCAGTCTTTCTGTGTCTTCTCCTGATAGGGGGAGTGTTCCTGTCAGATGTGTGAGGAATGTGAGGCTCATGCGTTTGTCGTTCTTCTCTGAATCATAGCAGAGGAGGTGCTGTTATATGACTTCAAGTGTGTTGGATGGTATCCAACCCTGTTTACCTTCTTCGAGTTTGACTTCGAGCCAATCTTGCATGGTGTTGTCAAGGATTTCAACCTTTGAACCGGCATGGACGATGAAGAGGTCGGTGCTGCTTTCGCTTGGCGAACTCTTAACGGTGACGGCTGACTTGAAGATGATGCCGTCGGTATGGCTACGAGTCATCAGGTGCTGACTGAGTGCGCAAAGGTTGGCGAGTACGACAGCGAAGAAGAGGACGATGGCGCTGTAGATGCCAATCTTGCGGAAGGTGATGTTGCTGAGGAACATATAAGCGAGAATGCCTAGAAGCATGAGCACGAAACCGACAACAGCCATTGTGGTCCATGTGTTGATGCTCAGGCTGTTGCAAAGGTCTTTCCACCAGGTAATGAAGAACATTTCGCTGGGTGGAGTAACCTTGTCGCTGGTCTTGGATCGGGCAAGGGCGAGGTTGGTACGTGTGTCTTCGTCGCTGGGGTCGATGCGTAGGGCACGTTCATAGTTGAGAATGGCCTGCGGAATATCATCGAGTTTGTAGTAGCAGTTGCCAAGGTTGTAGTAGAGTTCGGCTGCTGTGCCTTCGTTGTCGATGATTTGTTGATAAGCCGCAGCGGCTTCTTCATACTTTTCCTGCTCATAGAGTTGGTCGGCATCGGTCTTCGGGCTGGCTTGAGCCATGGCGAAGGTGCTGAGCAGAAGGAGGGCTATGATGATCTGTTTCATGTTTGTCTATTTTTTGATGTTGTCCTCAATCTTGCTGATGAGCGAGATGGCTTTGTCGTAGATGCCTTCCATGTTGGCATTGGGATCGCCTGGGGCATAGCGGGCAAACTCGCAGTCGTTAAGTACGCCGAGGTATTGGTCGATGATGTCAGCAGAGACACCTTTCTGGAGAAGTTCCTGTTGGACGTTGTCCTTGTTAAGGTGCTCCTGAGGAATGTTGAGTTTGTCGGCTGTATAGCCGTAGAGGGCTTTGAGCACTTCGTCGTAGAAGTCGTTCTGCTTGTGTTCCTGCATGAGGCGAGCAGCCAGTTTCAAGCGTCGACGTGCTACCTTATTAGCCTTCTTACCACGCATGACGGCAAGGTTGGCATTGTCCTGAATCTGCTTACGCCCAATGAAAGCAATGGCGAGGAAGAGCAGAAGCGGAATGAGGTAGGCAAGCAGATAACGCCAAGAGGTCAGACGGTCGTGGTCGTTATCTTTTGAGGGTGTGACGTCACGAGTCTTGATGTAGCGGATGTCACTGCCGAGCGTGCGCACATCTTGCTGGTTTGACGTAAAGTCGGATATTTCGCTCGACGCGTCGCCACTGCCTTTTTCGACGTTGAGCGTATAAGCCTGGGTTTCAATGGTCTTGTAGGTGTGGGTCTGTGTATCGAAGAATGTGAACTGGGTGGCAGGGATGGTGTATGTGCCGGCATGGCGTGGGACGGCAAGATATTCGAAAGTCTTCGTGCCGGTGAGACCACTCGACGATTTGCTGAAATTGTCCGTCACTTTTGGGTCGTAGGTTTCAAAATCTTTTGGGAAACCAACTTCGGGAGTGCCGATGAGTTTCATGTTGCCGGTACCGTTGATGGTAATCTTCATCGTCACGGCATCGTTGGTCTTGACCTGTTGTGGCGTGAGTGACGAAGTGATGCTGAAAGTACCAACTGCACCTGTGAATCCTGCAGGTTTAGCGGGTAAGGGCTGCACGTTGATGGTGAGTGTGGGAGTGGTAATCTTTTTCTTCAGTTCAATCATGCCACTGGCACCATTGAAGAAGGCATCGATGGGGTCGATGGTGCGGTTAGGCTGAACGACTGTTCCTTCATAAGTTACCGAAGGAATCGTCAGTTTTCCTGTCTTTTGCGGGAATAGAACATATTGACTCCAAACGACGCTGTGGTAGTTACGACCATTGTAGGTCTCGAGGCCAAACTCCTTGTTACGAGGCAAATCGATTTCCTGAATCTGGAAACCATCGAGGGTGGGCAGTTTACCGTCAAGGCTTGTGATGTTGACAAGCGTGTAGAGTTTGTATGTGACGAGGATGGCCTCCTGCTCATAGACATTGGTGCGACTGGCTGTGGCTGTCATGAAGAGGTCACGCGACGAAATGCTGCTACTGGGGGCAGTCGGCTGCTGGTTGCTGTGGTTGCCTCCAGAACTGGATGAACTTTGCTGTTGCTGCTGTCCGCCACCTGTGCCTGGTTTGAGTACCTTAACGGTAAGAGGCTTTGACTTGACGACTGTACTGCCGCTCTGGATGGTGGCAGGGTTGATGGTATAGGTTCCAGGTTTTGAACCGATGAGCACATAGGTGTAGGTGATGCTGCTGCTTTGCGACGTCTGTCCGTTGATAATCTGGAAACTGCTCTGACGCGAGGTCGATGGGCCATAGATAACTTCAAAACCTTTGAAGTCAGGCGCGTTGAAGTTGCTGACGTTCTGCGAGTTTACTGTGAATCGAATGCGGAACTGATCGCCGGCTTCGACGGTTGTCGGTGCCTGCACCGTGAGTGTGATGTCATCATGCCCCCCTTTAACTCCCCCCGAAATGGGGAGAATTCCAATCCAGAGGAGTATAGGAAGTATTGCTAGGAAGCGTTTCATCTATGAGTTGGTTGTTTTGTCTATTATTCTTTGTACTTAATCAATTGTACTTTGCAAATCGTAAATCCGTAAATCGTAAATCGTAAATTGGTAAATCTACCTTACCAGTCTTTTTCTAGGCTGCGGCGCTTTGATGGATTCTGTTGCACCTTGCGCTGAACGTTCTTTTCGTCTTGCTGAGCTGAATTCAGAAGTTGTTCGGCAGTCTTATCATCGATTTGGGGCTTTTCTTGTTTCGGAGGCTGCTGTTTCTGCTCGTCCTTCTTTTGGTCTTGCTCCTGTTCTTGTTGTTGCTGCTGTTGCTGTTGTTGCTGCTGCTGTTGTTGCTGGTTTTGCTTTTGGTTTTCTTGGCTCTTTTTCAGTTGATACTGAGCCATTGCCAGATTGTAGCGAGTTTCGTTGTCATCAGGATTGAGACGTAAGGCGCTCTTGTACAGTTCGACCGCTTGTTGGAAGGCTTGGGTAGCATTCTGACCACCCGTTTTCATTTCTCTAACGCCATTCGCGTAGGTCAGGTTGCCCATGTTGTGATAGACTTGGGCTTTCTTGAACGTGTTTTGCGAAGGTTCGTCAAGACCTTTCTTGTACATCTCGAAGGATGTGGAGTCTTTGCCTTGAAAGGCCAACGTATTTCCAAGGTTATAGTAGGCCTCGAGACTCGACTTCTTGTCAATGGATTTGCGATAGTTGGTTTCGGCTTTCTGATACTGACCATTGCGATATTGCGCATTACCCATGCGGATGTAGTCACGTTCATTAGATTGGGCAGAAGCAATGAGCCAAGAACTGTTCACCAGAATCAATAACACCATCGCACGTTTGACCTTAAAGAGACGAATGCCGTGGAGCAGTGGGTTCTTTTTCTCCATGATGCACACTTCGGCAATGAGTACGAGCAGCAGGAGAATGGCTACAGCTACAAATTGCTCATCGTATTCAGAATACATGGAACTGGAAATGTCTTCTTTCTGCATCTTTTCAATCTCAGCCTCGAGCAGACGTTGTGCCTGGTCGGTCTGATCCACCTTGATATAAATGCCGCCAGCGGCTTTGGCAACTTGTTTACCTACATCCTCATTGAGTTTTGTGGTGACGGTGTTGCCGCTATTGTCCTTCTTGTAGTTCCCGTTTCCGAGGGGAATGGGACCGCCTTGTTCGGTACCGACGGAGAGAACGTAAATGCGGATGCCTTTCTTATCGGCTTCTTTGGCAGCTTCGATGGCACCGTTCTCATGGTCCTCTGCATCAGTAATGAGGATGAGTGCCTTGCCTACATTCGTCTTGTCGCTGAATCCTGCAGTGGCTCGCTGAATGGCTTCAGCCATGTTGGTTCCTTGCATGGCAATGGTGGCAGGTGAGAGCTGGTCAAGGAACATCTTTGCCGACACATAATCGCTGGTAATGGGTAGCAGGGTGATAGCGCTACCTGCAAAGGCGATAAGGCCGATGCGGTCTTGGTCGAGTTGTTCAATGAGTTTGCTGACCAGCATCTTTGACTTGTCGAGGCGACTAGGCTTGACGTCCTGACAAAGCATGGAATTGCTGACATCGACGGCAATCATGGCTTCGATGCCCTGACGTTTCACTTCTTCGTTGCGAGTGCCGTATTGAGGACGTGCACAGAGGAAGACAGCGAGGGCAAGTGCAATCATGAGCAATGTGAATTTCAAATGGCGACGCAAAGGAGATACGCCTATCATGAGGTTCTTGACAAGCGCCATGTCGCCAAACTTAGACAGCCGTTTCTTCTGTCTGTACCAAAACAAGAGGTACAGGACGATGAAAACGGGGATCAACGTCAGTAAATATAGAAAATCGGGATGTGCAAATCGAAACATTGTATGTTTTTGTTCTTTGTTGTTCTATGATTATACTTCCAAGTGCTTGGAAAATTAACGCCAAGTGCTTAGCGTTCGAACGCCAAGTGCTTGGAGAATTTACGCTAAGTACTTAGCAACCCTTCTCGGCGGCACTTTTTCGTAATGAAATTTTATGGCAGTCGGCGTAGCACTACGACGCGGAGTAGAATCTCCAGCACCAAGGTGAGTAGGGCAGCGAGGGCAAATGGCTCGTAGAGCTCGTTACGCTTGCTGTATTGACGTACACTGAACTTGGTGCGTTCCATGTGGTCAATCTCGTCGTATATGGCAGCGAGTTCAGAGTTCTGGGTGGCGCGGAAGTAGCGTCCGCCTGTCTCCTCCGAAATCTTTGTCATAGTCTGTTCGTCAATCTCTACTGGTAACATGATGGTGCTTCCTGAGTCTAAAGGGTAAGGCGCCATGCCGTTGCGACCAATGCCAATGGTGTAGATGCGTACTTTCTGTTGCTTGGCAATTTCGGCAGCAGTGAGGGGTGATATGTTGCCCGAGTTGTTTACACCGTCAGTCAGAAGGATGACAACCTTTGATTTGGCCGGACTTTCACGCAGTCGCAGCAAGGCGTTCATGATTCCGTCACCAATAGCCGTACCGTCTGCAATCGACTTGTTGTTGTAGGCCATATAACTGTCGGCGCTGCTGTAAAGGTTCATCAGCACGGTGTGGTCAGTCGTGAGCGGACATTGTGTATAGGCTTCACCTGCAAAGAAGGTCAGGCCGATGTTGTCGTTCGGACGCTTAGAGATGAAGTCCTGGGCGATTTCTTTCAGGGCTTCGACACGGTTAGGTTTGAAGTCCTGTGCCAGCATGGAGGTAGAGAAGTCAACTGCCAGCATGATGTCGATACCTTCGACATCGGTATCGTTCCAACTATGTTTGCTCTGAGGACGTGCCAAGATGCAGACTACGAGCGTGAAGAGTATGATGCGGAGCAAGAAGGGCAGGGGCATGAGATGTATACGCCAAGTGCGAGGCACATAACGGTATTTGGCGGTCTGCGGCATCTGCATGGCCGGCTGGCTCTTTTTGTTGCGCAGCACATACCATATTATATAAGGGATGAGCAGTGCTAAAAGTGAGAATAAATATGGATTCTTAAATTCCATGCTAATGATATCTTCTAACAGACAAAGTCTTTATAGGTTGAGCATAATGATTCTGTAAATCAGATAGGCTGTGACGGCCAGCAAGGCAATCGATGCAACGATGACACTGGCTATCAGTATCTTCTTGGCATTTTGCGAGCGTTTCTCCACGACAACGATTTCGGTGGGTTGTGGTGTGGCTGGTTCTTCCTTCTTCGTCGCATTGATGTATTCGATGGCACTGACGAGGTTGCGGTCGTTCTCACCGAGGAGCGTACTGTATTTCGCAAATTTCACGAGGTCGGCCGTGTGGAAGAGTTCGCGAAGTTCGCGCAATGCCTCTTCGTCGTTAACCTCCTGTAGGTGCTCGATGATTTCGGGCGTAGTCATCTCCATCGCATTGAAGCCATAGCGCTCGTTGATGTATTGGCGTAGGGTGTCGGTCAGTTCCGTGTAATACTCCTTTGAGTCCTCCTTCTGCCAGATTTTCTCCGATTTGATGTGCTCAATCTTCAGCATGGCAGCCTTGTGAGGTGCCAACTTCGGTTTGATTTTGATGCGGCGAATGATGGGCTTGTTGTCCTTCAGACGGATGATGATGTAGAGGAGAAGTGCCGTAAGAATGAGGATGATGACCGAAATCCAAAGAGGAGTACTCCAGTCTTCCCATACGAATGGTGGGCTCATAACGGGATCGAGGCCGAAAATAGTGTCGGCATGCAGCGTGTCAATGTCAAGCGAATAGACTTTCAGCGCCAGACTTTTGGATTCATAGTCCTTTCCATCTACCTTTACCTGCATGGGTGGAAGGTAGTAGAGTGCAGAGTCGAACGAAGTAACGATGTAGCGGCGACTCAGCAGCATGCGTTGGCCGTCGTTCAGCAGTTGTGTGTCAACTTCGCTGATGTGCATGACCTCCACTCCAGGAACAATTTGCTGGAGAGAGTCGAACTGTGGCATTTCCACGGCCTTGTCGCGGTCGGCGCTCACTTCGAGTGTCACGCCGACACGCTGTCCGATGTAGATTTGGGTAGAGTCGATGGTTGCATCCACCGTCACCTGTGCTTTGAGCATGGAAGAGGTGAACCAGGCTGCCGCCAAAATAAATAGGTATATGTGTCTCATTGTCTATTTTCTTCGTTTGAACAGTCCCATCAGCCCCTTTACGTAGTCTTCGTCGGTGCGTAAATGAGCGCAATCGACGTTCGAATGGGTGAACATCTCATTCAGACGAGCCTGGTTGCGAATCCACCATTCATGGTGCGCGCGGCGTACGGCTTTTGACGATGTGTCGATGTAGATTTCCTCACCCGTCTCTGCATCACGCACCTTCATCAGTCCGATGTCGGGCAGTTCGAGCATGCGCTGGTCATAAATCTGCAAGGCACACACGTCGTGGCGGCGACTCATGATGGTGAGTTGCTGTGTGTATTCCTTCGAATCGAAGAAGTCGCTGATCAGGAACACCGTGCATCGCTTCTTGATGGCGTTGGTCATAAACACAATGGCATCGCCGATGTCGGTACGTCGGCTCTGAGGCTTGAAATCCAGTAGTTCACGGATGATGAAGAGGATGTGCTTGCGACCTTTCTTCGGGGGAATGAACTTCTCGATATGGTCCGAGAAGAAGATGACGCCAATCTTGTCGTTGTTCTGAATGGCCGAGAAAGCCAGAGTGGCTGCAATCTCGGTAACGATTTGCCGTTTCGTCTGACCGGCAGTACCGAAGTCCAGACTGCCCGACACATCGACCATGAGGATGACCGTCAGTTCACGTTCTTCCTCAAACACCTTGACATAGGGCTTGTCGAAACGGGCCGTCACATTCCAGTCGATGTCGCGCACGTCGTCGCCGTACTGGTACTCACGTACCTCGCTGAACGCCATACCACGTCCCTTGAACGCGCTATGGTATTCGCCGGCGAAGATGTTGCTCGACAATCCTCGTGTCTTGATTTCAATCCGTCGGACCTTTTTAAGTAGTTCTTCAGTTTCCATATTTTAGTTGTTTGGTTGTTTAGTTGTCTGGCTTTCTTTAGTTCCAAACGATAAATTATCTAAACGACTAAACGACTATATTTAAGGCACTTCAACCTTGTTGATGATCTTCGAAACGATTTCCTCTTGGGTGACGTTCGACGCCTCTGCCTCATAAGTGAGACCGATGCGGTGACGCAGCACGTCGTGGGCAATGGCGCGGACATCTTCGGGAATGACATAGCCACGATGCTTGATGAAGGCATACGCGCGGCTTGCTAAAGCGAGGTTGATGCTGGCACGTGGCGAACCACCGAATCCAATCAGACCGACCAAGTCCTTTAGGCCATACTTGTCAGGATAGCGGGTGGCAAAGACGATGTCGGCGATATACTGCTCAATCTTTTCGTCCAGATAAACTTGCGAAACCACCTTGCGGGCTGACTCTATCTCAGCAGTACCCATTACAGGATGAATCTTTGCCTGCTCCGGAGCGATGTTTTGGCGGATGATGCGCTTCTCTTCCTCCAGTTTCGGATAGTCAATCACCACCTTCATCATGAAACGGTCCACTTGCGCTTCAGGCAGCGGATAGGTACCTTCTTGCTCGATAGGGTTCTGCGTAGCCAGTACGAGGAAAGGCTTGGGCAGTTCATATGTGGTGGTCGAGAGCGTCACCTGGCGTTCCTGCATAGCTTCGAGCAATGCACTCTGCACTTTGGCGGGCGCACGGTTGATTTCGTCTGCCAATACGAAGTTTGCAAACACAGGACCTTTCTTCACTTCAAAACGACTCTCTTTCTGGTTATAGACCATCGTACCGACAACGTCGGCAGGAAGCAGGTCGGGTGTGAACTGAATGCGGCTGAACTGTGCGTCGATCAGGGCTGCCAGCGTGCGGATGGCCTTTGTTTTGGCCAGTCCCGGCACACCTTCCAACAAGATGTGACCGTCGCTCAACAGGCCGATGAGCAATGATTCTACTAAGTGTTTCTGACCGATGATGGCTTGGTCCATGCCAGTCATCAGGTTGGTGACGAACGTGCTCTGACGTTCGATTCGCTCGTTCAATTCGCGAATGTCAATTGATTCTGCCATTGAGTTCAGTTTTTAATTGTCTTCAAATTTTGTGCAAAGGTACGGTTTTCCGATGGAATTACGCGCACGTAGAGTTCTAATAAAAATTAAAAAAACTTTCGTTTTTTAACATTTAAGAGTATTTAACGCAAATGGGTGCTAATGAAAAGAAAAATGACCTCAAGATGGGCTGTTTTTATACTGCGGTGCAACTTTATTTCGACTGCGGTACGCCCTGGGCTATACTGTGGTGTAAATTCAGTTGTACTGCGCCACAAAAAAAACAGTTCCAAAACAGGGTTCTGGAACTGTTATGAAGAAAGACCGTGTGTCGGATTGTTGTTATACGCCGAGATTGTCAGAGGGGTCTTCATTGATTCCCTCAAAGAGTGATTCGGTTTCAAAATCTTCGGCGGGATAAAGCGAGTAGGTCCCGTCGGGTGCCACGCGCACTTCGACGGGATAATTGACACCTGTCGTTTCGTCGGGATCACCGACGGAAGCAATGAATCGCAGGTAGTTGTGGTCGTCGGCATGGGTGAAGTCGAAACTGAAACCGACCAGCGCAGAGTTGCGCATCTGGTCAGCCGGTACATGGCTGGCAAAGGAGTGTTTGGTGAAACGGCGACGCAATACAACGGTGGAGTCGTGACGTACGGTCAGCGTGACGTCGTTGTCGTAATAGCGTGTGCCGTCCGAATTGACAATGATGGGGAGTGAATCGACCGATGCCAGGCGGAATTCGTAACGATATACCTTTCCTCGCAGGGTGAAGGTGTCGCTACGTTCAATGGTCCCTAAATCTATGATTTCGTTGCTGACGGCAGGGCTCGTCCAGAGACTGTCTTCATGGTTGTCGTTGGTCGTGGTATTTCCACATGACAAAAGCATCAGCATGGCCGCGCTCATATATAAAATAGGTGTCAGTTTCATGAATATACGATTTAACAATTTACCATTTACTAGTTTTGGTGTTTTACGATGCAAAAGTAGCGAAAGAATGTGAAACGGACAAACCGATTCTTATTTTTTTAGAAAAAAAGAGGGCAAAGAGTGGAGTTTCGCTCAAAAAGTCGTAACTTCGCAGTCAGTTTGAACATTTGACGTGAAGATGAAAACGAAAAAGAACAAACGGCAGTGGCATTCTGTGCCTGGTGAACCGCTCACGGAGATGGACAAAATCATCATGGCTTGGGAAAACCGTGGCAAACTGGTGCCCACGCGCAGTTTGATAAAGACGCCCGAACAGATTGAGGGCATTAGGCGGGCTGGTGTGCTGAACACGGCGGTGCTTGACCATGTGGCCGAACATATCCATGAAGGCATGACGACCGAGGAAATCAATACGCTGGTCCATCAGTTTACGATAGAGCATGGGGGCATTCCTGCTCCGCTCAACTACGAGGGATTTCCGAAGAGTGTCTGCACAAGCATTAACGAAGTGGTGTGCCACGGAATCCCCAGCGAGGATGAATGGCTGGAGGAAGGTGATATCATCAATGTGGATGTGACGACTATCCTTGACGGTTACTATGCCGATGCTTCCCGTATGTTTGTCATAGGCAAGACAACGCCACAGAAGCAAAAACTTGTGGATGTGGCCAAGGAATGTCTGCAAATCGGCATAGAGGCCTGTCATCCGTACTGCTTTGTAGGCGACATCGGGAATGCGATTGCCAAGCATGCCCATCAAAACGGTTTTACCGTCGTACGTGACCTCTGTGGACATGGGGTGGGTAATGCTTTTCATGAAGACCCCGACATCGTGCATTATGGCAAGAAAGGCAGCGGTATGTTGCTTGTTCCAGGCATGGTCTTCACCATCGAACCGATGGTCAACATGGGTGACTGGCGCGTCTTTGTGGACGAAGATGACGACTGGACCGTCGTCACAGAGGATGAACTCCCAAGTGCCCAGTGGGAACACACGCTATTGCTGACGGAAGAGGGTGTGGAAATCTTAACTTATTAAAATGAAAGAACGGGTTCTTATACTTGCCATCGAGTCATCTTGTGATGATACGTCGGCCGCGGTTCTTTGCGACGGCATCCTGCTGTCTAATGTTACAGCATCACAGGCCGTGCATGAAGCCTATGGGGGAGTCGTTCCCGAACTGGCATCACGTGCACATGAACAAAATATCGTTCCTGTGGTTGATCAGGCATTGAAGCAGGCTGGGGTAGAACGTGAACAACTTTCGGCCATTGCTGTTACACGAGGGCCTGGACTGATGGGTAGTCTGCTTGTCGGTGTGTCATTCGCAAAAGGCATGGCACGTTCATTGGGTATTCCCCTTATCGATGTGAATCACCTTCAAGGACATGTACTTGCACACTTTATCAAGGAGTCGGAGGATGACCATGACCAACCTTCTTTTCCGTTCCTTTGTTTGCTTGTAAGTGGAGGTAATTCGCAGATTGTCAAGGTGAATGCCTATAACGACATGGAGATTTTAGGACAGACCATCGACGATGCAGCAGGCGAGGCTATCGATAAGTGTTCCAAAGTCATGGGACTAGGCTACCCGGGAGGGCCCATTATCGACCGACTGGCTAGACAGGGCAATCCCGATGCTTTCCAGTTTTCAAAGCCGAACATCAAAGGCTACGACTACAGTTTTTCAGGGCTGAAGACCTCGTTTCTATACAATCTGCGTGACTGGCTGAAGGAGGAACCAGATTTCATCGAGCATCATAAGGCTGACCTTGCTGCTTCTCTGGAGAAGACCATCGTTGATATTTTGATGAAAAAACTCCGACAGGCTGTCAAAGATACAGGCATAAAGCAGGTGGCTGTGGCAGGAGGCGTCTCGGCGAACAATGGTTTGCGTAATGCTTTCCATGATCATGCCCGACGTTATGGCTGGAAGATTTTTATTCCGAAATTCTCTTATACCACGGATAATGCTGCCATGATAGGCATCACGGGCTATTTCAAGTATCTGGACAAAGAATTTTGCGATATAGATGCTCCTGCTTTTGCACGCATGGAAAAATGAAGAAATTGGCTAAAGACATACAACGACTGCTCGTCAATCGCCATCAGACATTGGCCACAGCAGAGAGTTGCACCGGTGGACGCATCGCCGCGGCACTCACGGCTGTGGCTGGCAGTTCAGGGTATTTCCAGGGAAGTCTAGTTGCCTATCAGAATGAGGTGAAGGAGCATTTCCTCGGAGTCTCATCCGAAACGATAGCAAAGCATGACGTCGTCAGTCGTGAAGTAGTGGAGGAAATGGTGCTGGGTGCTTGCCGTATGTTCGGTACTGATTATGCTATAGCCACGACGGGTTACGCAGGCCCAGGAGGAGGTTCGGCAGATGTTCCTATAGGAACGATATGGATTGGCGCAGGGAATGTGGAGCACATGGAAACGTTGTGCTTGCACGAGTCATCTACGCGAGAGAAGAATCTACAGCATGCCACAGAAGAGGCGCTTCGCCTCTTGCTCAATCAGTTGTAAATGATGAAAGAAGTCCGTTTTTTCTATGTCCCAGACGCTCCCGATGTTCAGGAGTTACCCGATGAAGAGGCTCAGCATGCCATTCGTGTGTTGAGGCTTGGAGTAGGGGACGAAATGATGTTGATGGATGGAAAAGGCACTTTCTATCGGGCGGAAATCACGGATGCAACGAAAAAGCATTGTGCTTATCGAATTGTGGAAACGATGCCCCAGGCTCGTCAGTGGTATGGTCATTTGCATCTGGCAATGGCCCCGACCAAGAATATGGATCGAACAGAATGGTTGGCAGAAAAGGCTACAGAAATAGGCTTCGACGAACTGACTTTCCTTCGCTGCCAGTTTTCAGAGCGTACCGTTCTGAAGGAGGAACGCATCGATAAGATTCTCATATCGGCGATGAAACAAAGCCATAAAGCAGAGAAACCACAACTCAACGGAATGACCGACTTTAAGGAGTTTATTTCGCGTGATTTCAAGGGGGACAAATACATTTGCCATTGTTATGACCAGCCCGATTTGCAACCTAAACAGATGTTGAAAACGCTATTGAAACCTCAAGAAGATGCGGTCGTCTTGATTGGTCCAGAGGGTGATTTTAGCATCGAAGAAGTGCGTATGGCGGAGCAGGCAGGTTTTGTTCCTGTTACATTAGGAACAAGTCGATTGCGTACCGAAACAGCGGCTTTAGTTGCTGTTCATCTGATGCATTTTGTAAATGAAATTTGAAAGAATAACAAGTTTAAAACCAAATAGATATGAAGAAAACTTATATTTTTTATATTGCTCTTTTCTTGATGCTCGGTTTAGCCTCATGTAGCAAGAAAGACTATATGACGGTCATCCCTGCTGATGCCACATTTGTGGCTCAAATCAATTTGGCTGAGATAGCGGAACAGGCTGATTTGCAAAATGCTCCATTAGTCAGCACTTTGAAAGGTTACGTGGGACTGATTGCCAGTGGTGAAGAGAAGGAAATAGTAAAGGCTGTGCTTGATGACCCCTCTATCATCGGTATTGACTTTACCGCACCCGCCTATGTGTTTGAAACTATTGATCACCGATGGGGAATCGTGCTTTGCGTAAAGGATGATGACCATTTGGATGAGACCTTTAAGGTATTGTCCAAACAGCAAATTGCCAGTAAACCGACCGAACGTGATGGGTTGATGTGGACGTCGTTGCTTGACGATATTAATATCGCTTACGATAGTCAGCGTTTGCTCATTCTCACGGCACAATCGGGAAGTGCTGCCCCCAATGCTCTGAAACGGCAAATGACTCAACTTTTTGAACAAGACAGAGAGTTAAGTTTCTTCGAGACAGATAATATGAAAAAATTAGAGGATGCAGATGCTCCTCTCACCATTTATTCACGCATGGCAGCACTACCACAGGATATGGCTCAACAGATGGCTGGTTTTCTGCCTAAAGGCGTTCGTAGTACGGATGTCGAAGTCTGTATGTCTGCTGATTTTAAGGAGGGTAGTGCGGTTTTGCGTGCAACAATGTTCAGTGATAATGAGAAGGTTCAGCAACTCTTTGAGCAGGCTGATGATAATATGCATAAGATACAGGGCGATTATCTCGGAGCTGCTTCCGACAATTTTTTTGCGTGGATCTCGGTCGGTTGTCGAGGTGAATGGCTTCTGAATCTGCTGAAACAGAGTGAACAAGCAAAGCAAACTTTGTTTATGCTCGAACGGGGCATTGACATAGAGCAGATGTTGCGCAGCATCGACGGTGACGTAACTTTCGTTCTGCCTTCAGAACCAGCCGCCGAAGGTATCTCCAATACCGATTTTGTGGCGATGGCAACGGTGAAGAATAGTGATTTCCTATCTGATGTCGCTGACTGGCAGCGTTCTGCGCGTGACTATGACATTACGCTTTCACAAAAAGGAAAGAATCAATATCTATTAAAGGCACAGGATATGCAGATGGAGTGGGGTGTTGATGGCGAAACGTTGTATTTTGCTACACCTAATGCCATGTTGCAGAAGGCTTTCTCACAGAACAGCAACTTGCTTTCTGCTTACGAAGATGAAATCAAGGATTCGCAGTTCTTCGCATTTGTTAATCTTCAGGCATTGCCATCGCTTAGTGCCAAAGATATTCCTCTCAAAGCTATAGTGATGAAATCAGAACGAACAGGAGAAGTGGAGATTCGATTGGATGGCAAGAACCCGAATCGTAGCCTGTTGGCGCAAATGCTCGACATGTTTGCAGGTCTGATGAAATTATAAAAAAGACAATTCATGAATACGATTAAACTTCGCAATACGCTTCCCGAGGTTTTCGCACAACGCACAGACATCCAGAGCGATGTGTGGCTTAAAGAGGTGGTTTTTGAGAAAGAAAAGACTTATTTGATAGAGGCGAACAGCGGCACAGGCAAGTCGTCTCTCTGCAGTTATATCTTTGGCTATCGTAAAGACTACCAAGGCGACATCTTTTTCAACAATGTCAACATTCATGACCTAAGCATCCGTCAATGGGTAGAGCAGCGCAAAGGACATCTCGCCCTTATGTGGCAAGAACTGCGTCTGTTCCCTGAACTGACGGCGATGGAGAATGTGCTCATTAAAAACAAATTGACGGGATATCAGAAGCGTACGACCATCGACGATTGGTTTGAACGTCTGGGTATCGCAGAGAAGCGCGATGCACTCGTCGGACGTATGTCATTTGGCCAACAGCAGCGTGTAGCGCTCATTCGTTCCCTTTGTCAACCTTTCGACTTTATTTTTGTCGATGAACCCATCAGTCACCTGGACGACTCTAACTCACGTATTATGGCTGACATGCTGATGGAGGAAGCTCGTCGTCAAGGAGCCGGTGTTGTGGCAACCAGTATTGGCAAACGCATTGAACTTCAATACGATCAACATTTGAAATTATGAAACTCGTTTGGAAACTTCTCCGCCAGCATATTAGTGTTCCACAGTTTGCAGGCTTTTTCCTGGCCAACCTCGTAGGTATGGTCATTATCCTGTTGGGCATTCAGTTCTATAACGATACACAGGCCATCTACCAGAGCGAGGATAGTTTCATGAAAGAAGACTATCTGATTGTAAACAAGAAGATTGGTGCTGTGACCACCATCACAGGCAAGTCAAATGACTTCAGTGATGCCGAATTAGCAGATGCAGCTGCTCAGCCTTTTGTTCAAAAAATCGGAACATTCTCTTCTTCGTCGTTTGATGTCCGCGCCAGTTTTGACATCCAAGGTTTTGCCCGCTTTTCCACCGACATGTTCTTTGAGTCAGTTCCTGACGAGTTTGTTGATGTGAAAACAGAAGATTGGGGATATGTCGATGGGTCTCCTACTTTGCCCATCATCTTGCCAAAAGACTATCTTGACCTCTATAACTTTGGTTATGCGCAGAGCCGCAATATGCCTAAACTCTCGGAAGGTATTCTTGGCGCCCTGAAACTGAGGATAGATATTGACGGTAATGGTTATAAAGACAGTTACGACGGACAAATTGTCGGTTTCAGTAGCCGTTTGAATACCATCCTTGTGCCGCAGGCATTTATGGACTATGCTACTCGTCGTTATACGGAAAACGGAGAAATCTTGCACACACGATTGATTATGCAGGTAAATAATCCGACAGACGACCGTATCACGACGTATTTGCAAGACAACAACTACGAGACCGACCAAGACAAGCTGGATGCTTCCAAGACAACATTTTTGCTGCGCATCATCGTGGCTGTGGTTATGTCGGTGGGACTTGTCATCTGCATTCTTGCCATTTATATACTCATGCTCAGCATTTATCTGCTGGTTGAGAAAAATAGTACCAAGCTCGAGAATCTCCTGTTGCTCGGATATAGTCCAGCACGAGTTTCACTTCCATACCAGTTGTTGACGGTTGGTCTGAATGTACTTGTTTTCATTCTTGCGTTTGCACTTTTGCTGGTTGTACGCCATGTGTGGCTCGGTTTGTTTGCCGACTTCTTCCCCGACTTTACATCGCCGTCACTCATGCCTGCCGTCATCGTTGGTGTCGTTCTGCTCATAGTTGTATCGATTCTCAATATCATTGCTGTTCATCGTAAAGTCATGTCAATATGGAACCGCAAGGATTGATACAACTCTACTCAGAGACCTTTGGAAGGGCACCTCAACAAGTGGAAAAGTTGCCTGCCAGTGGCAGTAATCGTCAGTACTACCGCATGGATGACAGCATTGGATGTGTCGGCACTTCGACCGAGGAAAATGCAGCGTTTTTCCATCTTGCACAACGCTTCGAAACGCTCCGTCTGCCTGTGCCTCATGTATATGCCATGAGTGCTGACCAGACGTGCTATCTGCAAGAAGACCTTGGCGACCCCAATCTATATGGCTTCTTACAACGTCAACGAACGGACGATGGGCATTATAGCGACTTGGCAATCACTATGCTTCGTACTGTTATGAGCGACTTGCCTCGCTTTCAGATGGAAGGTGCCTCGGAAGATGTCTATGCCTATTGCTATCCACAGAAATACTTTGATGAACGTACTGTACACTTCGACCTTAACTATTTCAAGTACAACTTTTTGAAACTTGTTGGTCTAGAGTTTAATGAAGTACAGTTAGAAGACGATTTTGACCATCTTTGCCACGACCTGCTTGCTGTCGAGGAACAGGGGTTTATGTACCGGGATTTTCAAGCACGCAATGTGATGCTAAAAGAGGATCGTCCTTACTATATCGACTTTCAGGGTGGCCGACGTGGACCTGTGTATTACGATGTTGCCTCTTTTTTGTGGCAGGCTTCGGCACATTATTCCGATGAACTGCGTGAGGAACTCATTGATGTGTATTTGAAGGCATTGCAGCGCTATGTCCGCATCGACAAGGAAGTGTTCATGCAGCGTCTCCGCCTCTTTGTCTTTTTCCGCACGCTTCAGGTACTGGGTGCATACGGATATCGTGGACTTTGGGAACGCAAGCAACATTTCATCAACTCCATTCCTGCGGCTCTTGAGAACTTGAAACAGTGCATTGATTGGGGCGTTGCCGATTGCTATCCCTATCTGCGAGAGACATTGACGTCATTGCTGACCTATAAAGTGGCCCCCTTCCATATTTCTCAAAATGGGGGAGAGCCCCATATCCAAGCCTCTTCTCCTTTAGTCGTTCGCATTTATTCCTTCTCCTACAAGTCACCTGAAGGAATTCCACAGGATGAGAGCGGCAACGGAGGCGGTTACGTGTTCGATTGTCGTTCGACTCACAACCCTGGTCGTTATGCTGAATACAAACAGATGACAGGACTTGACCAACCTGTGATTGATTTCTTGGAAAAGGATGGAGAAATTCTGTCTTTCCTTGACAGCGTTTATCGTCTTGCTGACTTCCATGTGCAACGCTACATCGACCGCGGATTTACCTCGCTCATGTTCTCTTTTGGTTGTACGGGCGGTCAGCATCGAAGTGTCTATAGTGCTCAGCATTTAGCCGAACACCTCCATCAGAAATTTGGCATCGAGGTTCATCTTTGCCATCGTGAACAGCATATTCATCAGATACTTAAATGAAACAGGCCTTTATTCTTGCAGCAGGTCTGGGTACGCGTCTCAAGCCATTGACCGACACCATGCCAAAGGCGCTTGTGCCCGTATGTGGAAAACCTCTTCTTCAGCATCAGATAGAACGGCTCACAGAAGCAGGTTTTACACGCATCGTCATCAATGTCCATCATTTTGCCGACCAAATCGTTGACTTCGTTGAGAAGTACAAAGTACAAAGTACAAAGTACAAAGATGTCGAACTCTTAATCAGCGATGAGCGCACGGAACTACTTGAGACGGGTGGTGCCTTGCGTCATGCGGCCCATCTGTTTGACCCAGATGTGCCCGTTCTTGTTCACAATGTGGATATCCTGCACAACGTGAATATTGCAGAGTTTTATGCCCAACATCACGCAGCGGCTACACTCCTTGTCAGTCATCGTGACACGAGTCGTTATCTCGTTTTCGACAATGACCATCGTCTCATTGGATGGACCAACATCAAGACTGGGGAGGTAAAGGGAAAGGCACTATCGTTGGGAGAGAGAGGAAAACTTCTTGCTTTCTCCGGCATCCACGTCATCTCTCCGTCTTTGTTCACCGCGATGCAGGCGTGGCCAGCGCGTTTTTCCATCATCGACTTTTATCTTGAAGCCTGTCAGCATAGTGTCATCCGTGGGGTGGAAGTCCCTGGATTTCAGATGGTCGATGTGGGCAAACTTGATACCTTGGCCACGGCGGAAGAATTTATGAGTTCTACACGTGTGTAAACTAATAAAAATTGCACCGCAGTGCAACTGAAAACGCACTGCGGTACACCTATAAGCGCACCGCAGTGTAAATTTCGTTGCACTGTGGTGCCTTTTTTTGTCGTTTTTGAGAGGTCTATTTGTTCTTTCTTTTGTAACTCTTGTTTAGCCAAGGCACTCTTGCGGGGCATAAAAAATGTGAAAAATTCTTTTTCCATTTTGTTATGTGCTCACTTAATCGTATCTTTGCACGAATTATGTGCGTACGCGTACGTGAATGTAGTAAGTAAGCAAATAAACATAGAACAATGAAAAAATCTTTTCTGATGGCTGCCCTGCTGATGGCAGGTGGCAGCATGATGGCGCAGACAACGGACGATCCCGTTATTATGCGTGTGAACGGCGTGCCTGTGACACGTTCTGAATTTGAGTACAGTTTCAATAAGAACAATGCCGACGGTGTGCTCGACAAGAAGGGGGTAGAGGATTATGTCCCCTTGTTCGTTGATTTCAAACTGAAGGTCGAGGAGGCCAAGTCGTTAGGTATTGACACGTTGCAAAACATCGTCACCGAACTGGAGGGATATAAGGAGCAAATGGTGCTTCCGACACTGGTCGATTCGGACTTTATCGAACGTGAGGCATTGAAGACTTACGAGAATACAGCACAACGCTTTGCTGGTCAAGACTTGCTGACGGCCAGCCACATCCTTGTGCTGATGCGCCAGGACGCTGATGCGGCGGCTCAGGCTGCTGCCAAGGCGCGAATTGACAGCATTTATGCCGTGTTGCAGGGTGGTGCCGACTTTGCTGAAGTGGCAAAGACCTGCTCTGACGACCGTGGTTCGGCTGCCCGTGGCGGTGAACTGGGGCAGTTTGGTAAGGGAATGATGATTCCTGACTTTGAGAAGGCTGCCTACGAACTTCAGCCAGGTGAGATGTCTGCTCCCGTGAAAACGACGGTGGGTTGGCACATCATCAAACTGGCGGACCGTCATCCTTTTGAACCGTATGAGTTCCACCATGACAAAATCATTAAGTTCCTTGAACAGCGTGGCATCCGCGAAGCCAGTGCGAATGCTCTGATTGATTCACTCTCCAAGAAGGAGAATGTGGACCGTAAGGTCATCATCAACCGCTTTTTCGACGAGTTGATTGCCAACGATACCGAGTCGAAGTTTCTGGCACAGGAATACTATGACGGCACTCTCATGTACGAGGTCAGCAAGAACGACGTGTGGGACGAGGCTGCAAGTGATGAGGCTGGTATGGAGGCTTTCTTCCAGGCAAATAAAAAGCAGTATGCCTGGGACGGCACCCGATTCCGTGGTATTATCGTTCGTGGCAAGGACGACAGCGTGTTGAAGAAGGCCAAGTCGCTCATTAAGGGTGTGCCCGAACAGGACTGGCCCACAACGATTGTGAAGGGTCTGAACACCGACTCTGTGAAGGTTGTACGTGTAGAATACGGCCTGTTTAAACAAGGTGACAACAAGGTGATTGACAAGCAGATTTTCAAGGTGAAGGATGCCGAGTTCAAGCCTTTGAAGGACTATCCTTCCACTTTGGCGATTGGCAAGAAACTCAAAGCCCCCGAGACTTATCGCGATGTGAAAGGTCAGGTGACGACAGACTTCCAGAACATGCGTGAGAAGGAATGGGTGGAAGGTCTGCGCAAGAAATATCCTGTCGTTATTTATGACGATGTGGTCAAGACCGTAAACCAGCATTAAATCGAAAAGTAAAAAATGAGAAATAATAGATTGATCTTCAGTCTTCTCTGTCTGATATGTGCGCTTTGTGACGTCAAGGCCCAGAACAACGTGATTGACGAAGTTGTTTGGGTGGTCGGCGACGAGGCCATTCTGAAGTCGGACGTCGAACAGAGCCGCATCGAGATGCAATCGATGGGACAGCGCATGGAAGGTGACCCTTATTGCGTCATTCCCGAACAGTTGGCCATCCAGAAACTGTTCTTGCATCAGGCTGCCATCGATAGTGTGGAAGTAACGGACGCAACAGTGCTGCAGAAAGTGGAGGCCCGTGTCAATTTCTACATTCAGCAGATTGGTTCGAAGGAGAAGATGGAGGAGTATTTTGGCAAGACTTTGCCGCAAATCCGTGAGACGCTTTTCGACCTGATCAAGAACGAGGAATTGATTGAAGAGGTGAAGTACAATCTTGTAAAGGACATCAAAGTAACTCCTGCGCAGGTACGCCGCTTCTTCAAGGAACAGCCTGAGGACAGCATCCCGTTCATCCCGACGACTTACGAGGTGCAACTCATGACGCTTTCTCCCAAGGTGGCTCCCGAAGAAATAGAGCGTGTGAAGAATCAATTGCGCGATTATACCGAACGTGTCAATTCGGGTCAGACGCAATTCTCCACCCTTGCACTGATGTATTCCGAAGACCGCCTTTCAGCCTCGCACGGAGGCGAGTTGGGATTCTCGTCGCGTACTGACTTTGTACCCGAGTTCTCGGCCGTGGCTTTCAACCTGACGGACCCCAAGACGGTGTCGAAGATTGTTGAAACCGAATATGGCTTCCACATCATTCAGATGATCGAGAAGCGTGGTGACCGCATGAATGTGCGCCATATTCTGCTAAAACCCCGTGTGAGTGATGATGCATTGGTAGAGTCTCTCAACCGCATGGATACTATTCTGATGGACATCAACGATAAGAAATGTACCTTTGACGAGGCCGTCTATGCTTATTCTTCCGACAAGGATACACGCAGCAACTACGGCATCATGGTCAATAAGTCGCGTGAAAGCGAATATGGAGGTACACCACGTTTCGAACTGAAGGACCTGCCATCCGAAGTGGCGAAGCAGGTGTCGAAAATGGGTGTTGGCGAAACGTCTAAGCCTTTCATCATGGTCAATGACAAAGGCAAGGAGGTTGTTGCTGTTGTACGCCTTAAAAATCGTATTGATGGGCATCGTGCCACGATGCAAGACGACTATCAGCAGTTACAGGACTTGCTTCTGATGCGCCTGAACGAACAGCGCGTTGAAGAGTGGATTCGTGAGATGCAGGCCAAGACCTACATTCGCATCAACGAGGATTGGCGTAACTGTGAATTCAAATACCCAGGTTGGATTAAAGAATGACGAAGAAGAATCAGATGCGTAACACGGGTGGCATGAGACTTTTACTATGTGCCATGCTGACGCTTGTGGTGTGCGCGTCGCTGGCATTTCCACCAGACGACCGCCCCAAGCGTAAGGCAAGCGATACGCGTATTCATCTGATTCACTCCGACGTGCTGTACAAGACGCCTTCCGACCCTCATGCAGAGATTCTTGTGGGGCATGTGAAATTGAGTCATGAAGGGGTATTCCTCGATTGTGACAGCGCCAAGTATTACCGAGAGGACAACTCTTTCGATGCTTTCGGTCATGTGGTGATGGTGCAGGGAGACACCTTGAAACTGGTTTGTGACTCGCTCTATTACGATGGCTTTGAACTGATGGCGCGTGCTCGCAGCCATGTCACTTTGTACCATAAGAAGTCGAAACTCGTCACGGAGAATTTGGATTATGACCGCATGTATGGTGTGGGTATGTATCTGGACGGCGGAACGCTTTACGATGCAGATAATGTGCTGACGAGCGACTGGGGACAATATACGCCAGCATCGCACGAGGCTTTCTTTACCGATAATGTGCAGTTGACGAACCCCAAGTTCACTTTGGTTTCAGACACCCTCTTCTATTATACTGACACAGAGGTAGCACGCATCATGTCGCCGACCAACATCACGAGTGAGGACGGAACGTTTGTCTATGGTGAACGTGGAACGTACAACACCAAAATGGATCAGGCCTTTCTGCTTGATCGTTCATACATCATCAAGGATATGCGCAAGATTGTTGCAGACAGCTTGCATAGCGACAAGGAAACGGGAATTGATGAGGCTTTTGGCAACGTCATCATCACAGACGACGAAAACTATTGCATGCTAAAAGGCGACTATTGCAAGTATTACGAAGAGACAGGCAACGCCATGGCAACTGATAATGCTGTTGCGATGGAGTTTTCTTCTCCCGACACGCTCTACGTGCATGGTGACACGTTGAAAATGTTCACCTTCAACTTGAATACAGATTCCGTCTATCGTAATCTCCACGCCTATCATCATGTACGTATGTTCCGTAATGATGCTCAAGGTGTTTGCGATTCGCTTGTAACGCTTGAACGCGATAGTTGTACTTATATGTACGGTCAACCTATTTTGTGGAATGAGGACCAGCAGATTTTTGGCGAAGAAATCCGTATCTACAATAACGACAGCACCATCGAATGGATTCATGTCATCAATCAGGCAATGACGATTGAAAAGGTCGATTCCGTCAGTTACAATCAGGTGCAGTCAAAGGAGATGTTCTGCTACTTCGTCGATGGTGAGATTGAGCACAACGAGGCGCATGGCAATGTCTTTGTTGCTTACTTTATAGAGGAGGATGACGGCAGTCGCATCGGCATGAACTATACGGAAACCAGCGAGATGCACATGTTCATGGAGAACAAGAAAGTGCAAAAGATTTGGATGCCTGCAGCGACCGGGACGACATATCCTGACTTGCAGATACCTGCCGAACGCCGCTATCTCAGCAATTTCGCTTGGTTTGACTATATCCGTCCTCTTAACAAAGATGATATTTTCGTCTGGCGAGGCAAGGATGAAAAGAATATTCTAAAGAAAACGGAGACACGTTATGTGCCTCTCCAGTCGTTGAAAGACATAGAGCGACGGCGTTGACGACTTACGTCTGTTCTCTCTGATTTGACCAAAACAAAGCACAATCATATATGGGACTGTTTACCACACGAAAGCCACGAGGCTTTCATCACAACTACATCTACTATGACCCACGCAAGGAGCGACTTCAGAAAATAGAAGAAAATGCCAAGCGTGAGTTAGGTTTGTTGCCTCCGAAGGAATTCTCTCCCGAAGACATCAAAGGTCGGTTTGTGGATGCCACAACCCATCTGAAACGACGTAAGGAAAAGGAGAAAAGTGGCAGCAAACCCTTGAAAAGCGGCATTCTCATCATGATTATTATCGCTTTGATTCTGGTCATGAAGTATTTATATACAGGCGAAATCTTTTAATAAATAGCGTTATTGAACGACATCATTCATCTTCTCCCCGACACCGTTGCCAACCAGATTGCTGCTGGTGAGGTAGTGCAACGCCCGTCATCCATCATTAAGGAAATGGTGGAGAACTCGATTGATGCCGAAGCCACAGAAATTCAGGTGCTTATTACCGATGGAGGTAAGACCTGCGTGCAGATTATTGACAACGGTAAAGGTATGTCCGAGACGGACGCTCGTTTGTCGTTCGAACGACACGCTACATCGAAGATAGAGAAGGCAGAAGACCTTTTTCAATTGCATACGATGGGATTTCGTGGCGAAGCCCTTGCCTCCATCGCTGCTGTTGCACAGATTGAACTTAAAACTCGTCGCAAAGAAGACGAACTGGGCACGCATATCCGCATTTGTGGGTCTAAGATTGAACTGCAGGAACCTGTGATGTGTCCTGTAGGTGCAAATTTTTCTGTATATAATTTATTTTATAATGTACCCGCGCGAAGGAAGTTCCTCAAAACGAACAAAACTGAACTGACCAACATCGTCAGCGAATTTGAACGCATGGTGCTGGTTTATCCGCAGATTGCATTCTCTCTTCACAGCAATGGTGCAGTTATCAGCAAACTTCCTCCTACCTCTCTCCGCCAGCGCATCGTCGATGTGTTCGGCAAGAAAATCAATGCTGACCTCCTGCCTGTTGAGGCTGAGACTTCGTTGGTCAACATCTCCGGATTTGTGGGCAAACCAGAGGCGGCTAAGAAGAAGGGCGCTCATCAGTTCTTCTTCGTCAATGGACGTTACATGCGTCACCCTTATTTCCATAGTGCTGTAATGCATGCCTATGAGAACCTGATTCCTGCAGGCGAACATGTATCCTACTTTATCTACATGTCAGTCGAAGCCTCCAGCATCGATGTCAACGTGCATCCTACGAAGACTGAGATAAAGTTCGACAACGAGCAGGACATCTGGCAAGTCCTATCTGCCGTCGTCACTGAAGCTTTGGGTAAGTTCAGCAAAGTGCCTTTCATCGACTTCGATGTTGAAGACCGCCCCAACATTCCAGTCATAGGAACAACGAACGTGACGGGCAAAATGCCAGTAGCGCCACCTGTCGCCTATAATCCATTCAAGACAGATTCATATCGACAAAGGCAGCAGTCCGATTGGGCATCGCTGTACAAAGGCGTAGAAAACTTCCATCTCGAAGGGAATAACCAAAATCGTGGTAGTGAAAGTTTGGTTGATAGCGATGAGGAATATATCGTCAATAGTTTGATAGGGCAGTCCGGTCAGACGGAACCTACTTCACTTTGGCAGAACGGACAATCTGCAGATACGGAACAATCGCTGTCTGACTTCGTTGATATCGCTTTGCTCCCACATTTTCAGTATAAGGGTCGTTTTATCGTGACGCCTTTCACGACAGGATTGCTCTTGGTGGACCAGCATCGCGCACACGTCAGAATCCTCTACGAAGAACACTTGAAGCGTATTCAGGAACAGAAACACGTGTCACAAGGACTCATCTTTCCTGAACTCGTTCAGTTTACCGCCAATGAGAACATAGTTGTCGAATCCATCCTAACCCAGCTTGAGTGCATCGGCTTCGAACTGACCAGTCTGGGAGGTGGTACCTATTCTATTCAAGGAGTTCCTTCTGGCATAGACGGACTTAACACATCTACTTTGTTGCACGATCTTGTCTATGCTGCCATCGAAAGCGGACTCAGTGTGAAAGACAAAGTGGACAGTGCCTTGGCACTTGCAATGGCTCAGTCATCTGCCATTGTCTATGGACAGGTTCTTTCTGATGCAGAAATGTCTCAGCTACTCACGCATCTTTTCGAAATCTCCTCACCGATGCGTACTCCAGACGGAAAAATTGTCTTTCAGGTCATTCCGCACAAGCAGATAGAGAGGATGTTTTAGTGCCCAGAAT
>R23__coassemble_276_pt1 | contig 37266 bp, 35 predicted proteins | sample R23__metabat2_high_PE_006 | metagenome-assembled genome bin R23
AATTATATTTGATAAATTTGGACAAAATTTGAATAATTTCCCGACGAAGTCGGCTATAGAGATTTTCCGCCGCGAAAAATTTTGTTGTCGTTTCATAAATGAGTTAAAGTAAAAATCATGCAAAGTTAATGTTTTTCTGCCGTTACGTGAAAGTTTTGACAGTTAACTTTGAGCATTTGGCTGAAAAACATTAAATTTGATTTCACCGAAGGTACTCTCGCTCGAAAAAACTCAAGTAAAGTTGGTTTTTTGCTCGCTTAATCGTACCTTTGCAACAGTTTTAGCATGATGGACGAAGAACGTCATACGAATGACGGCTTTGAAGGCAAGTCGGCGGGGCAGATGCTCGCCGAGGTGGGCCGCCTCCTGTTGCTCCTGCTGCTGAGTTTGTTGAAGTGGTTGGGGCGACTGATTCTGCGTGGTCTGAAACTGCTGCTCAAACTGGTCTGCAAGGGCTTGCTCTGGCTGATTGACGCGACGGGCCGTGGCATCGAGCGTCTGCGTGCGTTCTGGAACGACAACGACACTCAGGAGAAACTGCGCAAGATGCGCGAAGGCCTGGTGGCTGCGGGCGAACAGTTGTGGCTGTGGACGGTCGTGGCAGCGAAGGCTACGTGGCGCGGACTGGTGTGGCTGGCACGCAACACAGCGAAGGGTTCTGTGTGGCTGGCCAAGAAGACGGTGCAGGGCATCATCCATCTGGGACCGACGCTCAAAGCCCTCGGACGTGGTCTGAGTCGTGCTGCCTGTGCTGTGGGCCGATGGCTGAGACGTTTGTGGCGTGGGCTGCGTAAGGGCCATCTGAACCGTGTGCGTGCCTGGCGACGTTTCCGCCAGAACAAGGGTTTCAAAGGTTTGCTCATCGACTTGGGCAACTGGCTGAAGGGCCAACTGCACGATTATATCGAGGAGGAACCGGCTCAGAATCTTCTGGAGGCGAACCCGAACGACGAGGATGAAGACGAGGACAATCCCTTCAAGGGGTTGGAGAAGGTGGAGAACCCGTCGAAGGTGCAGACGTTTGGCCACCGCATCTATCAGGCTATGAAACGGATTGTGGAGGATTGAAGCCTCTCACACAAAAATAAAGGAGTTAAGGAAGTTAAAGGAGTTAAAGGACGTTTGTTATGCCAACCGAAACTCTTTGTTACTTAACTGCAATGAGAAGAGAATACTTGCAAAACATATAAGGAATTAACGTAGAATATAGAATATGAAACGACTGACTATAGCCTTGTTGTCATTGGTTCTGTGCCTCGCCGCTCATGCGGTGATGAAGGAACGTGACCTTGCCCGCACACTGGGTGTGCTGAAACTGGAGTTGCACCAGAACTACTCGAAGCAGAAAGAGTTTATGGCGCGCTACGAGATGATGAGCAAGGGACAGCACGAGAAACTGGTGGACTATATGAAACGTAGTGAGCAGATTGGGCTTATCCTCTACTCGCAGCGTACGGACTTTACGTTCGACATGGCGTATGCCTGTCAGCAGGCTACCGACTTGTACAAGGAGTTGCACGCGACGAACATCCCTTATGAGCAGGTGAAGGAACGGTTGCAAGCGGAAGTGGCGCGTTACGACAGCCTGATTATTGCCCTTTCTGCCCTGCCTCCAGCATTGAACGACAGTCTGACTACCGACAAGTTGGAACGACTGGCCAATGAGGTGGGGGACAGCGTGAGGGTGGATGATCAGGAGCAGCCCTACGAATTGACTGCTGCCGAACAGAAGGACCGTGAGCAGTGTCTGACCTATGCCAAGGCGCTGCGCAACAACCTGATGCGTCTCATCAATTCGATTTCGAAGGACAACATCTACTACCAGGAGGTGTCGAAGCAGGTGGAGCGCCTGAACAACTATGCCCGACAACGCTATGCTGACTTGCAGAACAGTATCTACAAGAATGCGGGCAGCAACTATATCACGGTGCTGGCGAGACTGCCTTTCTATCTGCGGATGGTGCAGCGCGACTTCAACGACAAGTATATGCCGCTGAGCAGCAAGGACACTTATTCCGAATGGCGCGGACCGATTGTCTTGGGTGTCAGCGTGTTCATGCTTTTCTACATCCTTATCGCCACATTGCTCAGTTATGCCATCATGAGATGGGCGCCGTGGCTGATACGCAAGTTGTCACCGAAGTCTGCCCAAAAGTGGGAGACGAAGGTGGCACACCGCATCATCAGTGAGGAGGAATACAGGCACAAGAAACCGCTCATCACACTGGCGGTGGGTGTCGCCTTGTTTGCCCTTGCCATCATGATTGTGCAGCAGTTCATGTACCGCAACCTGTTCATCATGGCGGCAGACCTGATGATTAACATCGCATGGCTGATGGAGGCAATCTTGGTGTCGCTGCTCATCCGTCTGAAAGGTGAACAGGTGAAGGACGGACTGCGACTCTATCTGCCGTTCATCACCATGGCGTTTATTGTTATCATCTTCCGTATCGTATTGATACCGAACTCGTTGGTGAATCTTATTTATCCTCCGCTTCTGCTTATCTTCGTCTTCTGGCAAATCTCACGACAGGGTAAATTCCGTGCCCGTCTGCCACTGAGTGACTCGCTGTATGCTTCCATTTCACTGGCTGCGATGATTGTCGGCTGCATCTGTTCGTGGATTGGCTACACCTTGTTGGCTGTCCAGATTATGATTTGGTGGACGTACCAACTGGCTGCCATTCAGACCATCACCTGTCTGTATGACCTGACGTCGATGTATGAAGAGCGTGTGCTGACGCAGAAACTGATGAGCATCAGCGAGAACCGTGTGGCGGTGCAGGAGGAAGACCTGCCCAAACTTATCCGCAAGGGCTATTTCTTCGTAAACACTTGGCTTTTCGACTTGGTGCGCATGACCATCATCCCTGTGATAGCAGTGATTTCGGTGCTTGCCTGCATCTACATGGCTGCGAAGATATTCGAGATGACTACCATTGTGGAGAAGATTTTCTTCTACAACTTCATTGACGAGGAAGGAGTCATCCAACTCTCACTCTTCAAACTGTGTCTGGTCATCTCCCTCTTCTTTGTGTTCCGCTATCTGAACTATGCCATCCGTTCGTACTATCATCATTGGTATCTGAAGGCAAAGAAAGACGCCGACAACTTCAACGAAACCTTGGCTCGCAACGTGATTGCCATCATCGTTTGGGGTGTGTACTTCTGGTTGACACTGGTGCTGCTGCAGGTACCGAAGAGCGGCATTTCCATTGTCACAGCAGGTCTGGCCACAGGTATGGGTTTTGCCATGAAGGACTTGCTGGAGAACTTTTTCTACGGCATTTCGTTGATGACCGGACGCGTCAGGGTAGGGGACTATATCGAATGTGACGGAGTGCTGGGACGTGTGGAGAGCATCTCTTACCAGAGCACTCAGATTGCCACACCCGATGGCAGTGTGATAGCCTTCCTCAACTCGGCGCTGTTTACCAAGAACTTCAAGAATCTGACCCGTAGCAGTGCCTATGCCATGGCGAAAGTGCCTGTGGGTGTGGCTTACGGAACAGATGTGGAGGCAACCCGCAGCATCTTGATAAAGGCTGTGGAAGGTCTGCGTACGAAGACAGATGATGGGCGCGATCTGATTGACCCTGCCAAACCCGTCGGTGTGTCGCTCACTGAATTTGGCGACAGCAGCGTCAACCTCACCGTCTATGCCTGGGTGCTGGTTGACCAACGCATCAGTTTCCTATCACGTACCCGCGAACTTATTTATAATACGCTTCGTCAGAACAACGTCGAAATACCATTCCCGCAGCGCGATGTCTATATTCGTCAGATGACGACACCGCAGCCATAGTTTCTCAACAACGAATCTGCAGAAAATTGTCGGTCATTGTATAGAAAATCCGTCGTTTTTCTCTCTTTTTGAAAAAAAAAGCCCGAGAAACGAAAAAAAAATGGCTTTTGTGACAACATTCTTAAAAAAATGTATTACTTTTGCGTTCGCATAGTGTAGTAATAACTCAAAAAACATACTTTATGGAAATTAAGAAATCAAAGAAAGCCGACCTTGAGCGGACGAAGACCACCGGTCTATTGATCGGTTACATCTTCGCATTGGCCATCATCTTTGCTTGCTTCGAGTGGACCACACACGAGTATGCAGAGACCGAGCCAGTTGTGTATGCTGCGTATGCAACGATGGAGGAAGAAGTGGTGCCTATCACTCAGCCTATTTTCACCGCTGCCCCCCCACCACCAGCCGACACGCCTCCAGTAGCAGAAATCCTTGACATTGTGAAGGACGATGTGGAGATTGAAGAAGAGACAATTCAATCGACTGAGGATACTCATGAGGCCATCTCTGGTCCGTCGGCACCTGCTGCCGGTCCTGTGATGACAGGTCCTGCCGTTGTAGTTGAAGAAGTGGACGAAGACCAGATTTATCAGGCTGTCGAAGTGATGCCCCAGTTCCCTGGTGGCGATGCAGCCCTGATGAAGTGGATGCACGATACGATGAAATATCCGTCGTATGCCCAGGACAACAACATCCAGGGTACGGTGCTCGTTGGTTTCGTTGTCAACAAAGACGGTTCGGTCGTTGAACCTAAGATTCTGAAGTCCGTTGATGCTTCGCTCGACAAAGAAGCCCTGCGTATGCTCAGCGTGATGCCGAAGTGGTCGCCTGGCAAACAGCGCGGTAAACCAGTTCGTGTACGCTATCAGGTGCCGATTCGCTTCCGTCTTGGCTAATTTGCACTGGCGACAAAACCCAGAGACAATTAAAAACAGAAACATACAAAGAGTCGCACAATGGTTGACGTTGTGCGACTTTTTTATTGAAATTCTTTGAAATCAAGTTATGTTCACACAAGAAGAACTTTTGGCGAAGGTCAATGCTGCCATCGAAGGACTGACCTATAATGCGCAACCTGCCGAACTGTACGAACCGATACGCTATGAACTTTCGCTGGGTGGAAAACGCATCCGTCCCGTACTGATGCTCATGGCCTACCAACTCTACCGCTTCGATGTTGATACCATCCTGCCACAGGCCCTGGCGCTCGAAACTTACCATAACTTCACGCTCTTGCACGACGATGTGATGGACCGTGCTGAGATGCGTAGAGGTAAACCCTGCGTTCACAAGGTCTGGGGCGACAATGCCGCCATCCTTTCGGGTGATGCCATGCTCGTTCTGGCCTATCGCCTCATGACTGAACAGCGTACATCCGACACACAGAAGCCGCAGGACCGTCATTTGTTCGAGGCATTGCAAACCTTTACCGAAGCCACACTTGGTGTGTGCGAAGGCCAGCAATATGACATTGACTTTGAGCACCGTGATGATGTGACCGTCGATGAATATATGGAGATGATTCGCCTGAAAACTTCTCTGCTGCTGGGTTGTGCTTTGAAGATGGGTGCTCAGTTGGCTGGTTCCAGCGCTGCCGATGCTCAGTCGCTCTATAACTTTGGAGAAAAAGTCGGTCTTGCTTTCCAACTTCAGGACGACCTGTTGGATGTCTATGGCGACCCTGTCATTTTCGGCAAAAAAATCGGTGGCGACATCCTCTGTAACAAAAAGACATTCATGCTTCTGAGCACACTTCAACTTGCCGATGCTGCTCAACGTCAGCAACTCGAGACCTGGCTGAAGGCTGAAACCTTCGATGCAGATGAGAAGATTGCGACCGTCCGTGCCATCTATGATGCGGTAGGTATCCGTCGTGTTTGTGAGCAAAAGATTGAGGAACTCTTTGCCGAGGCCTTGCGTTCTCTTGATGCAGTCAGTGTGAAAGTGACGTTGACACAGCCGCTGCGTGATTTTGCCCATCAGTTGATGGGGCGTCAGTCGTAGCCACATCCTTTCCTTTTACACCTTATTATATATATGATTGATACGCACACACATTTGGACGGAGAGGAATTTGTCGAAGACCTTGAACAAGTGTTGCAGCGAGCACAAGAGGCTGGGGTAGAGAAGATGTTCCTTCCCAATGTGAACGAATCGACTTGGCCCCGCCTTTACTGCCTGTGTCAACAGCATCCGCAAGTGCTTTATCCCATGATTGGATTGCATCCGGAAGATGTGAACCCCACACAGCGCGATGTGAAACAGGTACTTGACGACATGGAGGCATTGCTTCAGACGAGGATTCCTGTTATCGGTATTGGTGAGGTGGGGCTTGACTTTTATTGGGATGAAACCTATCGGCAGGAACAACTCGAGGCATTTGAAAGGCAGGTAGAGTGGGGTGTCCGCTACCATTTACCGCTTATGATACATGCCCGCAATGCCCATCGCGAATTGGTAGATATCATTGCTCGTCATGCTGAAGAGGGTTTGCGTGGTGTGTTCCATTGTTTTACGGGAACAGCAGACGAGGCACGGGAACTACTTGCGTTCGATGGCTTTCTGCTGGGAATAGGCGGCGTGCTTACTTTCAAGAAGTCGAAACTTCCCGATGTGCTGCGTGAAGCAGTACCCTTGTCTCGCATTGTCCTCGAAACCGATAGTCCTTACATGGCTCCTGTGCCACATCGTGGTCAGCGAAATGAGAGTGCATTTGTGGTTGAAGTGGCTCATCGTTTGGCCGACATCTACGAAGTGAGTGTGCAGGAGGTGGAGCAAGTGACGACAGAAAATGCCAAAAAACTCTTTCTTGCAGATTAACGGCCCGTTTTTGCTCTCAAAACCATCGGTTTTACCCTCAAAACACATTTTTTTTCATAATTTTTTCAACTTTGCAGCATTCTACAACGTTTCATTCAGAAAAAATTAGTATTTTTGTTGCGGATTTTGTGGCTATGTCATAAAAAAGTCGTAACTTGCACCCGATTTTGAAGAATCACCATGGTGTGCACAGGTAGAAGGAGAGATGCTCGAGTGGCTGAAGAGGCACGCCTGGAAAGCGTGTAACCGTCCAAAGCGGTTCCCGGGTTCGAATCCCGGTCTCTCCGCAAAGGGAACACGAAAATGCCCTGACGAACGTAGATAAAAACTATATCATAATTATTCAATCACTTAATTAAAATCAAAATGAAAAAAGTATTTGCAATCATTGCGATGATGGGAGTCATGACTTTCGGTATGACTCAGTCGGTTTTTGCTCAGGACGAAGAGGCTGTTGATACAGCCGCTGTTGAGCAGGTAGATTCTGCTGCAGTTGACTCTGCCGCTGCACCCGCAGAAGAAGTAGAGGCTCCGGAACCACAGGTCGAGGAAGTCGGTATGTACAAGAACCTCAAGACAAAGTTCATTGAAGGTAGTGCAGGCTTCATGGCACTCGTAGCCATCGCCCTCGTTATCGGTCTCGCATTCTGCATCGAGCGTATCATCTACCTCTCGCTCGCTGACGTAAACGTGAAGAAGATGGTCGAAGGTGTTGAGGACAAAGTGCTCAATAAGAACGACATCGAAGGTGCTAAGGCTATCGCTCGCGACACTCGCGGTCCTATAGCCTCTATCTTCTACCAGGGTCTGCTCCGCATGGACGAGGGCATCGATTCTGTTGAAAAGTCAGCCGTTGCCTATGGCGCCGTTCAGGCCTCTAACCTTGAGAAGGGCTGCTCTTGGATCACCCTGTTCATCGGTATGGCACCGTCTCTCGGATTCTTGGGAACTGTGATCGGTATGGTACAGGCCTTCGACGACATCCAGGCTGCAGGTGACATCTCGCCGACAGTCGTTGCCGGCGGTATGAAGGTGGCCCTTTTGACAACTATCTTCGGTATCGTGGTAGCCCTGATTCTCCAGGTATTCTACAACTACATCCTTGCTAAGATTGAGAGCATGACCGCTCAGATGGAAGACGCTACCATCTCGCTGCTCGACATCGTTACGAAGTACTACGCTAAGAAGTAATCCTTAGCCGCTTCAAGATCAATAGTTTGTAAGAATATCGTTTAACTTTTAATTTGGAGATAAATCACATGAATATTGAGAAAATTTCTGGATGGGTGCTGAAAGGACTGATGGGTCTCATCATCCTCGTCTTCGCGCTCTTCATGCTCATCGGCTTCGACACGCCGTATGAAGAGAATCCGAAGATGAATGCTCCTGTTCTCACAGACGCCGTCATCGTGCTGAGTCTCGCAATGATTGTTGCTGCCATCGTCGTTACCGTATGGAGCGCATTCAAGCAGTTCAAGACTGGCAACACTACGTCGAAAGACGAAGGCATCGCCGGCAAGACAGGCCTTTTGGCTATGCTCGCCTTTGTTGCCTCCATCGTTATCGGTCTGATCGTCGGCATCGCCAACTCGGGCGAACACATGCTCATCAACGGTAAGGACTGGAACAATCCTTTCGACATTATCCTCACCGATACGTCGATGATTTCCATCGCTATCCTCACCGTTCTCTCCATTGCTGCCGTTGTTTACAGCATGGTTGTCAAAAAGAAGTAATCACATAGAAAACATTTGAGTGACTATGGGAAAGAAAAGAAAAATGCCAGGACTGAACACCAGTTCAACGGCCGACATTTCGTTCATGTTGCTCATCTTCTTCCTTGTGACAACATCGATGGACACTGACCAGGGGCTGGGACGTACACTCCCGAAGCCCCCTGAAGATGACCAGTTGGACAACGAAATCAAAGTCAAGGAACGTAACATTCTCAACATCCGAATCAACAAGGACAACTACCTGATGATTGGTGATGACTATGTGACCGTTGCTGACGTGAAGGAGAGAGCAAAAGAGTTCATTGCCAACAAGGAGAACAATCCTCACCTCCCCGAACTCAAGCCCAAGAAGATCAACCTGCTTGGAACGCGTATGGTTACTGAAAACCACGTCATTTCCGTTCAGACCGACCGTGGCACGAGTTATGGTGTTTACTTCCAGGTACAGGATGCTCTGGTGGCAGCCTACAATGAACTCCGCGATGAACTGGCTAAAGAAGAGTTTGGTGTGAAGTACGAATTCTGCACAGCAGACGAGCAGAAAGCCATTCGTGAAGTGTATCCTCAGAAGATTTCTGAGGCCGAACCTAAAAAATATGGACAAGCATTATGAGCAGATTTAACAAAAACGGCGGCAGGGAAATGCCGGAGATGAACACCTCATCTCTCCCCGACTTGATCTTTACCATTCTCTTCTTCTTCATGATGGTTACGTCCATGCGTGAGGTGACGTTGATGGTGAAGTTCGACAAGCCGACGGGTACGCAACTGGAGAAACTGGCTCGTAAGTCCTGTACCTCGTTCATTTACATCGGTCAGCCGACCGAGGCAATGCGCGCACAGGTAGGTTCCGGCACACGTATCCAGTTGAACGACAAGTATGCTGAACCCTCAGAAGTTTATGACTATGTAAACTCTGAGCGCAGTGAACTTGCTGAGGTTGACAAGCCATTCTTTACCGTTTCGCTGAAAGCCGACCATCAGACCCCTATGGGTATCATGACCGACGTGAAGCAGGTGCTTCGTAAGGCTTACGCCCTCAAAATCGTTTACTCAGCCAACAGACCACGCGAATAGAATCCTTGCCGCTGGTTTAACATACGGAGGAGTGGCTTGTGAATGCAAGCCACTCCTTTTATAATGAAAAGATATGAACCTGATAGCTTTAATGCGTAAGATTGCCCCCTACGTCCGTCCTTACAAATGGATGGTCGTGGCTACACTTGTGCTTACGCTGATTGGTTCGTTCATTGCACAGATTAATGCCATTGTGCTTGACCGAACGGTCGATGCCATCAATGATTTGGTGGTGCCCGAAGGCTTTGATTGGAGTCAGGCTGTACGTATCCTCACCATCATTACCATTATTCTGCTGGGAAAGGAGGTCGTTGCTGCCATTATTCGTTTTGCTCAGAATTATTATGGTGAACGAATGCGCATCATGGTCAGCAAAGACCTTTCACAGGCTGTGGTCGATCGCATCCTTACTTATCGTATGGCATTCTTTTCCCGTTCAGGTAACGAAACAGGAAAACTGCAGACGCGCATTGACCAGGGCGTGGGTAGTCTGTCAACCACCGTGCAGAGTGTTTTCATCGACTTACTGCCTCTCTTCACCAGTGCTTTGCTGGCCCTTATACTCATGTTCGCCGCCAATGTGTATGTAGGTCTGACAGCCTTATTCATCGTACCTATTTACATTTGGATAACCATTGCGCAGGCACGTCGTCTGAAGGGATGGCGCAGCAATATGCGAATGTTTCGTGAACTCAAGTCGAACGGCATCGTCGGCATCATTGAGAGCATGAACGTCGTCAAGTCGTTCAATCGTGAGGGCATTGAAAGCAAGAAGCAATGGGACATTCAGACACAGTTTACCGATAATCAGATGAAGGTGCGCAAGACCTCTTTCTACTTCGATGGCATGAAGAGTCTCGTGCAGCAAGTCGGTACGGTTCTGATTATCATTCTTACCGCTTACCTTGTTCTGATTCAGTATCCAGGTATGACCATCGGTAAGATTATGTACCACGTCATGCTCTTTGCCAATGTGACGGCTCCCATCACGCAACTTCACCGCATCTTCGACACGCTCAACGACGCACTCATCTATGCCGAAGGCTTCTTCAACATCTTGGATGCCAAGGAAGAAGTCGAACCCACAGGCACAGAACGCCCAGCGCCCATTACGGGTACTTTCACCCTGCGTGATGTGGACTTCACCTATCCCAACGGAACAAAAGCCCTTCACAGTATCAACATGACCATCGAGGCGGGCAAGATTACCGCTCTTGTCGGACTTTCGGGTGCCGGCAAGTCAACGATTGTGAATCTGCTGGACAAGTTCTACGTTCCCGATACGGGCGAAATCCTTCTCGACGGCATCAATCTGACCGACTACGACACTCACTACTTGCGTGACAATATCGGTTTGGTATTGCAGAAGAACCATATCTTCGAAGGTACGATTGAGGAGAACATCCGCTACGGCAAACCAGACGCCACGGAGGCAGAGGTCATCGATGCCGCCAAGAAAGCCTTCATCTACGACCAAGTCATGCGTCTGCCAAAGGGTCTTCAGAGCCAGGCTACCGCGCTTTCGGGAGGTCAGCAGCAGCGCATCGCCATTGCCCGTATGTTCCTCAAGAATCCGCCCATCATCTTCCTTGACGAACCGACCGCCAGCCTTGATGCTGTGGCAACAGAACAGATTAAAGCCAGTATCGATGCCATCAAGCAAAACCGCACAGTCATCATCATCAGCCATAACATCTCGCAAATCATCGATGCCGATGTGGTCTATGCCTTGCGCGACGGACGTGTGGAGCAATCGGGCAATCCCGATGAACTCTATCAGAAGGGTGGCGTTTATAAAGAGATTCTCGATGCATCGGCCCGCAGCCTGAACATCGACAAATTGGCCAGTACTTTGGGCCACTAACACTCCTTTAACTTCTAATCATTTCGGCAACCAAAACTTAAATACCATCAATCATGAAACAATATCTTGACCTTCTTGACCGCATATTGACCGAAGGTGTGAAAAAGGAAGACCGCACAGGCACAGGCACCATTTCCGTGTTCGGCAATCAGATGCGCTTCAATCTGGAAGAGGGTTTTCCGCTTTTGACAACGAAAAAGTTGCACCTCAAGTCCATCATCTACGAACTGCTGTGGTTCCTGCGTGGCGACACCAATGTGCATTACCTTCAGGAGCATGGTGTGCGCATTTGGAACGAATGGGCTGACCCCGACGGCGGTTTGGGACATATCTACGGTTACCAGTGGCGCTCATGGCCCGACTACAATGGCGGACACATCGACCAGATTACGCAGGTGGTGGACCAAATCAAGCACAATCCCGACTCGCGTCGTATGATTGTCTCTGCTTGGAACGTCGCCGACATTAACAACATGAACCTGCCGCCATGCCACATCCTCTTCCAGTTCTATGTGGCCAATGGTCGTCTTTCGTGCCAACTCTACCAGCGCAGCGCGGACACCTTCTTGGGTGTACCCTTCAATATCGCTTCTTATTCGCTACTGACGATGATGATGGCGCAGGTTTGTGGTCTCCGTCCTGGCGACTTCGTCTATACTACGGGCGACACGCACATCTATCTCAACCACATCGAGCAGGTCAAGTTGCAACTCACCCGCACACCTCGTCCGCTGCCGACCATGAAGATAAACCCCGACGTCAAGGACATCTTCTCGTTCCAATACGAAGACTTCACCCTCGAAGGCTACGATCCGTGGGACCATATTAAGGGTGTGGTGAGTGTGTAACGGCCTCTCCCTCTAACCACAAAGAACTAAGTATTATGCGAATATCCATCATCGTTGCCATGGCTGAGAATCGTGCCATTGGCTTTGAAAACCATCTGCTTTATCGTTTGCCCAATGACCTCAAGCGGTTCAAGGAGTTGACCACAGGCAATACCATTATTATGGGACGTCGCACGTTTGAGTCTCTACCCAAAGGCGCGCTGCCCAATCGTCGTAACATCGTCCTCTCGACGACAAAGACCGACTACGAGGGAGCCGAAACCTTTGCTTCGCTCGACGAGGCATTGGCCGACTGCACAGACGAGGTCTTCATCATCGGTGGTGCCAGCGTTTATGCCCGTTCCCTTCCCCGTGCCGACCGTCTTTGCCTTACCTACATCTATGACACACCCATCGAGGCCGACACTTTCTTTCCCGAGATAGATTTCACACAATGGAAAGAGGTCTGGCGCGAGGAACATGAGGCTGACGAACGCCATGCTGTTCCGTATGCCTTCGTTGACTACGAAAGAGTCTGAAAGCTTTCTTGACTACGAATTGAACGAATTGTTCGAATTAAATTTAATAGGAACTCCTTCCCTTTCCGGGTAGGAGTTTTTTATGCCCCATCAGCAATTAAAAGATTTTGTGTCCAAAAGATAATTACTGTGTCTGGCAACGCTGAAAAAGTATGGGGGCGTAGTTGTGAAAACTGTGGCACAGTGTGGCGAAAAACGGACTGTGGACCGTGCTGACACGGACCACAGTTCGCACAAATCTGTACCGCAGTACATTTTTAATCGTAAGTCACATCGACTAAAAGTGCCTAAAAAACACGTCAATCTTCGTGAATCCTGACGTCAATCCAAATAAAGATTGACACAAAGATTCACGAAGATTGACGTAATTATAAGTTACGCGCGCGCGTTGCGTATGATGTCGAGGCAAGAGCGGCACATGTCGGTGACGTACTGCCAATCCTCGGCGGCAACCTTGTCCTTGGGGAAGAGTTTGCTGCCCATGCCTACGCAATAGACACCAGCACGGAACCAAGCGGTGAGGTTTTCCTCGGTCGGAGCAACGCCACCCGTGACCATAATCTTCGACCACGGCATCGGGGCCTTGAGACCTTTGACAAAGGCAGGGCCATAGACGTCGCCAGGGAATACCTTGGTGAGGTCGCAACCGAGTTCCTGCGCCTTGCCGACTTCGCTGACAGAACCGCAGCCAGGGCAGTAGGGGACGAGGCGGCGGTTGCAGACGGGAGCCACGTCGGGATTGAACAACGGGCCTACGATGAAGCAGGCACCGAGTTGGATGTAGAGGGCTGCTGTGGGTGCATCTACCACGCTGCCTACGCCCATCGCTATGTCAGGACATTCCTTGGCAGCATACTTGACGCACTCGGCAAACACTTCGTGGGCGGAATCACCGCGGTTCGTGAACTCGAAGGCACGTACGCCTCCGTCGTAGCAAGCCTTAATGACCTTTTTTGCTACTTCTGCATCTTTGTGATAGAAGACGGGCACCATGCCGGTCTCGGCTATCTTGGCCATCACAGCCAGTTTATCGAATCGAGCCATAAAGAGGACTAGGACTAATTAATAATATTTGTCTAAAAAAGTGACTGCTCCCCTCCCTTCAGGGAGGGGCAGGGGGTGGGTCTCTTGTTATCTCTGCACTCTACCGCTGGCATTACCTTTGGCAAGTGCTTCCACTTCGTCGATGCTGACGTGGTTGAAGTCGCCTGGGATAGTGTGTTTGAGGGCAGAGGCGGCTACGGCAAACTCGAGGGCTTCGCCCTGCGTGGGCTTGGTGAGCAGGCCGTGGATAAGTCCACCAGAGAATGAGTCACCACCGCCGACGCGGTCGATGATGGGATTGATGTCGTAGCGCTTCGACTGGTAGAACTCCTTGCCGTCGTAGATGAGGGCTTTCCAGCCATTGTGCGTGGCAGAGAAACTCTCGCGGAGGGTCGAAACGACATACTTGAAACCAAACTCTTCGCGCATCTGACGGAAGATGCCTTCATAGCCGGCGGCATCGGTCTTGCCTCCCTCGACGTCAGCATCGGGTTTGAAACCGAGGCAGAGTTCGGCATCTTCTTCGTTACCGATGCACACATCTACATATTGCATGAGCGGACGCATGATGCTGATGGCCTTCTCACTCGTCCAAAGTTTTTTGCGGAAATTAAGGTCGCAACTGACAGTCACGCCGTGACGCTTGGCGGCAATACAGGCCTGACGCAGACATTCGGCACTAGCATCGCTGATGGCAGGCGTGATGCCTGACCAGTGGAACCAGTCGGCTCCCTCGAAGATGGCGTCGAAGTCAAAATCCTCGGGCTTGGCCTCGGCGATGGACGAATGGGCACGGTCGTAGATGACTTTTGAGGGACGCATCGAAGCGCCTGTCTCTGCGTAATAAAGTCCGACGCGGTCGCCTCCACGAGCGATGAAGTCGGTGTTTACGCCATAGCGGCGCATGGCATTGACGGCAATCTGACCGATTTCATGCTTCGGAAGTTTGCTGACAAAGTAGGCATCGTGCCCGAAATTTGCTAGGCTGATGGCGACATTGGCTTCGCCTCCTCCAGGGATGATGTTGAACTTTTCCGCCTGTACGAAGCGGTAATTCCCTTCGGGCGAGAGACGTAGCATGATCTCGCCCATTGTAATCACTTTTGCCATGATTTGACAAGTATTTAGGTTATTGGTAATCGCTTTGTGAACGCAAAGTTACGAATTTTTGTTAGGTTTCTGCACTCCGTTTCCTTTTTTTTCGTAAATTTGCAGGCAAATTCAAGAAATGCAATGGAATTAGAGTCAAAAATCCGCATCAAGGACATTGCCGAACGAGCAGGCGTGTCGGTCGGAACGGTGGACCGTGTGATTCATGGTCGTACAAATGTTTCGAAGGCAAGTTATGAGAAAGTGCAAAAGGTCCTTGACGAAATCAACTATGTCCCTAACCACTATGCCAGCGCGCTGGCAAGCAACAAGACCTACTACTTTGCCGCCATCCTGCCGATGCACGAAGTCGATAGTTATTGGGCGAGGGTAGAGAAGGGACTGATTGATGGCTTGCGTCGTTTTTCAGACTTCAAGATTACGTTCAAGATTTTCCGCTACGACCCGTTCAACGATGCTTCGTTCGAAGCGCAGGCGCAACTGCTGGTCGAGTCGAAACCCTTTGCCGTGATTATCGGCCCTATCTTCAGCCATGGTATCATGACAAAGTTCATCGACAACCTGACCGAGATGAACACACCGTATGCTCTTATCGACTCCAACTGGCCAGAGTTCCATCCCGTAACCTTCTACGGACAGGACTCGGTGCGAAGTGGAGAGTTTGCTGCAAGGATTACGCAGATGGCTGCTGCTGGAGCGAAGAAGATTGCGTTGTTCAAGATTATCGGTGAAGGTCGTGTGGCCAGCCGCCAGCAGTTAGATCGTGAGGCTGGTTTCCGCAGTTATATGAAGGAACACTGTCCAAAAACCGAGATTGTGGTTCTCAACTTGTATGTTTACGATCAGCAAGGCATGAAGGAATTGCTGCGCAAGTTCTTTACGGAGCACCCTGACATCCATTATGGTCTGACATTCAACTCAAGCATTCACAAGGTGGCAGAATTCCTGCGTGAGGAGATGCCGAAGCACAAGCATGTGTCGCTCATGGGGTACGATGCCATCGACGCCAATGTTCAATGCATCAAGGACGGAAGTGTCGATTTCCTCATTGCCCAGCACCCGCAGAAGCAAGGTCTCAACTGTCTGCGTACGATGGTCAATGCCTGTGTCCTCCATATGAAGCAGAAAGTCGAACACTACGTCTCCATCGAATTGCTGACGAAAGAGAACATCGATTTCTATAAGGATTAAGTCTCCATGCTTCCTCCTGTCCCCATCCGAAAGAGGGGGAGAAACATACTTATAAAGGCATCGCCCTGCAACCTTCTATCGTTTTGAACGATGAATCGTTGCAGGGCGATGAATATTTGTGTTTCTTAACTTCCCCTCTTTCGGAGGGGGCAGGGGGGAGGCTTTTACTTCAAGATATTATACAGCAGCGATGCTACTGAAATGACGATGCTGACGGAGGTGAACCACAGCGAGGTTTCAGTACCGATCCCAGAGTTCTTCGACTTCGTCTTGTTCGGAGTAACGTAAACGATGTCGTTCTGCTGCAGCTGATAGAACGGAGATGCGATGATGTTGGCATCGTTGAGGTCAACCTCGTTGATGGACTTACGGCCCTGTGCATCTTCGCGGATAATCTTCACACAGTCGCGACGACCGTAGATGGTCATGTCGCCTGCCATTGCCAAGGCCTCGAAAATGTTCATCTTACCATTTGTGGCTGTATAGACACCAGCACGAGCAACTTCACCCGTCACCGTAACCTTGTAGTTGGACATGAGGACCGTGACGATGGGTTTCTGCTTCAGGTAAGTCGGATAGATGCGATTGGCAATGTAGGCTTCCAACTCAGACTTGGTACGTCCGCCAACAGAAATCTCACCCAGCATGGGGAAGTCGATGGTTCCTTCGTTGGAAACGAGATACTGCTGAAGGCTACGCTGACTACTTAGGTTGCGGATGGTTCCGTTCGGATTGCCTGTCGGGTCAACAGGAACCGTGAGGTTGAACATGCGTGTGGCGTTCTCGTCCTCAGGACAGTTGACGGTAATCTGCAGGATGTCCTTGGGCATGATGCGTGCGTCGTAAAGACTGGTTGCCATGGTCAGGTCAACGTCTTGGCTGTTCTGAATGTAGGGAACATGTTTGTACGATGTACAACTGCTCAACACAAGCACCGTCAGCATGGCCAACGATGCAAAGAATTTGATGTTACGTTTCATAAGTTATTGGTTCTTTTGAGGTTTCGGAGTGCAAAGGTACGACAAAAAGTTAAAAGTTAAAAGATAAACATTAAAAAAAAGAGAAAAAGACACAAAAACATGAATTATGGAGCAGTGGTTTCTATCGTATCTTCTACATTCACGGGTTTCTCCACTTGTACAGAGTTCGTGTCATCATAGCCCTCTGGTGGGGGTAATGGTCCATAAACAAGTCCTGGATTGCAACCCACACAAGAAGAGAATCCCAAGGCGGTGAGCACTGAGATAATGATGATATTGAAGAACTGTTTCATATCTATTTGTCGATATTGGGACGGAAGTCTGATGTCGGCGGACCGTAAACGAGTTTTTGCCTTTCAATTTCGCGACGGCGTCGTTCGGCTTCTTCCATGAGTCGGCGCTGCTCGGCTTCCCGAGCCTTCTGCTCTTTTTCGGCTTCTTCTCTTGCCTGACGTTGTTGCTCTTGTTGTTCCTTGATTGCTTGCTTCTGTGTACCGCAACCGCTGAAACCAATCGCTGCAATCAAACTTGTGCAGACGAGTAAGAGGATGTTTTTGAAAGTCTTTTTCATAATACTTTGTATATGAGGGCTTATAGTTGTTTTATTTGATTTGATGTCTAAGGTTGTGTGAGGCGCTTCAGGTGACAGAGAATGAGGTTGCCGTCTTTGTCGCGCAGGTGCATGGCATTGCCCTGACAGTAACGCCAATGTTTGCATTTTGCACATTCGCCTGTGCGCATCCACTTGCGGTCGCGATGAGGAAGGTAGCGGTTTTCCCAAACGTCCATAAAGTCGTCCTCGTAGATGTTGCCTTGGTGATAGTCGGCACGGATGCTGGCACAGGCAGCGATGGCACCATCGGCCATGACCGAACCAACCGTGATGCCTGCCTGGCAATGGAAGAACTGGTCACGCACATCACCTTCGTAGTTGCCGAAGTAGCCTTCGCACCCAAATGCCGCATGGATGCGACCTTCTTTGCGTGTCTGCTTGATAAAGTCGAGCAACTGACGGAACTGAACGTTCGTCAGTTGGAGTTCGGGATCATGTGCAGCACGTCCGACCGGAAAGATGGTGAAGAGACGCCAACCTTTCAAACCTTTGTCAATGAGGAAGTCACGAATCTCAGCAAGATGGTCGAAGTTGCGCTGGTTGACGCAGGTGACGACGTCGAAGGCAATCTGCGGATGCTTCAACACCGTGTCGATGGCAGCGCTGGCGCGTTGAAAACTCAAGTTATGTCCGCGCAACCAGTTGTGCTCTTCCTCAAGGCCATCAAGGCTGATGGTCAACGAATGCAGGCCAGCATGACACAGGGCGTCAAAACGCTCGGGTGTGAGCAGAAGGCCATTCGTCACCATGCCCCAGGGAAAGCCACGTTCATAGATTTCTCGTCCAACGATTTCAAGGTCGTCACGCAAGAGCGGTTCACCTCCTGTGATAATAACGAACACGTCGTGTGGATTGCATTTTTGTGCTACGCTGTCGAGCACACGGAGGAAATCTTCTCGAGGCATATCCTTGACTCCCGCCAATTGCTTGCAATCGCTACCGCAATGGCGGCAATGCACATTACAACGCAGCGTACATTCCCAGAACAATTGTCGCAGGGGATGTCGACGATTGATGTCGGTCTGAAGGAAGTGCGCCAGTTCGAGGCCGATTCGGTGACGAATATCAAGATGTTGTGCGTTCATGTCATCTTGTATCTGCCGCAAAGTTATACAAAACCACTGATACTGCAAAATTTTTAACAGACTTTTCGTCGTCGCCCCTTGTACAGGGATGTGGAAAAAGGTCTTAAAGACTATGCCCATTATGACGGCTCAGAACCTCAAAAAATGCACCGCAGTGTGTCGATATTTGCACTGTGGTCCATACAGACACGAACCACAGTGCGCGCCAAGTTGTACTGCGGTGCATTTTTTGTCGTAGGTAACACTTCCGCAGAGGCTGACTGCTCTATCCATAGAACATAAACGACATAAAACGTATAAAAAACGCATCTGCCCTCGTTTTTTTCTTGTTTATATTTCGCAAAGCCAGATAATTTGCGTACATTTGCAAAGAATATGGGCTGTCGCTTGACGGCTCATGGAAAGAGTATGTTTTATTCATTTAATCAATAACAATTTTTAATCAATCAGTATGAAAATTTCTCGTATTGACCATCTGGGCATCGCCGTCCAGAGCATCGATGAGGTTCTCCCGTACTTTGAGAACACTCTCGGACTGAAGTGCTACGCCATCGAAGAAGTAGCCGACCAGAAAGTGAAGACCGCCTTCCTGAAAGTGGGCGAAGTGAAGCTGGAACTCCTGGAGCCGACGAGCCCCGAAAGCGCTGTGGCTAAGTTCATGGAAAAGGGTGGCAAGGGTGTTCACCATGTGGCATTTGCCGTTGAAGATGGTGTTGCCAACGCTCTGGCTGAGTGCACCGAACAGGGCATCCGTCTCATCGACCAGGCTCCACGTCCAGGTGCAGAGAAGATGTCGATTGCTTTCCTGCATCCGAAATCGACAGCAGGTATCCTCACCGAACTTTGTGAACCTCAAAAATAAAATATAAACGCTATGAGTAAGCAAACAGAAAGAATACAGGAACTCATTGAGCTCCGACAGAAAGCGCGCTTGGGTGGTGGCGAGAAAGCCATCGACAAGCAGCATGCACGTGGCAAGTTCACGGCTCGTGAACGCCTTCAGATGCTCCTCGACGAGGGCAGTTTTGAAGAATTCGACATGTTTAAACTCCACCGTTGCACGAACTTCGGCATGGAGAAGAAACAGTATCTGGGCGACGGCGTCGTAGTCGGTAGCGGTACGATCAACGGTCGCCTTGTCTATGTCTTTGCACAGGACTTCACGGTCAACGGCGGTTCGCTCAGCGAGACGATGGCCCAGAAGATTTGCAAGGTGATGGACATGGCCATGAAGATGGGTGCTCCCGTCATCGGCATCAACGACTCGGGTGGCGCACGCATTCAGGAAGGCATCAACGCCCTGGCTGGTTACGCAGAGATTTTCCAGCGCAACATCCTGGCCAGCGGTGTGATTCCGCAGATTTCGGGTATCTTCGGCCCCTGCGCCGGTGGTGCCGTCTATTCTCCGGCCCTGACCGACTTCACGCTCATGATGGAGAACACCAGTTACATGTTCCTCACAGGTCCTGCCGTGGTGAAGACCGTGACAGGTGAGGATGTGGACCAGGAAAGCCTCGGCGGCGCCAGCGTTCACTCCACAAAGTCGGGTGTGACACATTTCACCGCTGCGACTGAGGAAGAGGCCATCGCCATGATTCAGCAACTGCTGTCGTATATTCCGCAGAACAACCAGGAGGTGACTCCTATCGTGGAATGCACAGACCCCATCGACCGTATGGAGGACCGTCTGAACGAGATTATTCCCGACAACCCCAACCAGGCTTACGACATGTACGAAGTCATTTCGGCCATCACGGACAACGGCGAGTTCTTCGAGGTTCAGCCGCGCTATGCCCAGAACATCATCGTCGGCTTTGCACGCTTCAATGGCCGCAGCGTTGGTATCGTTGCCAACCAGCCTTCGAAGTTTGCCGGTGTGCTCGACTGCAACGCCAGCCGTAAGGGTGCACGTTTCGTGCGCTTCTGCGATGCCTTTAACATTCCTATCGTCAGCCTCGTGGACGTGCCTGGATTCCTGCCGGGTACAGGTCAGGAATACAACGCCGTCATCCTGCATGGTGCCAAGCTGCTTTATGCTTACGGAGAAGCCACTGTGCCCAAGGTAACGGTAACGCTGCGTAAGTCATATGGTGGTAGTCACATCGTGATGAGTTGTAAGCAACTGCGTGGCGACCTGAACTACGCATGGCCGTCGGCCGAAATCGCCGTCATGGGCGCTAGCGGTGCCGTGGCAGTGCTCTATGCCAAGGAAGCCAAAGCCAAGAAGGAAGCCGGCGAAGACGCTGCTGCCTTCATCGCAGAGAAGGAAGAAGAATACACCAAACTCTTCGCCAATCCTTACAACGCTGCGAAGTATGGTTATATCGACGACGTGATTGAGCCTCGCAACACACGTTTCCGCGTGATTCGTGCCCTCGAGCAACTCGCTACGAAGTCGCTCACGAACCCTGCCAAGAAGCACGGAAATATTCCACTCTAAAAGATTGCTCGCATGAAGAAATATGTTTTATTTGCTTTTGTCTTGATGGCATCTTCTGCAGCCATGGCACAAGGTGCTCACGACTTCAAAATCAATGAAGTGCAAGTGAGCGGTGCTGCGTGCTGTCAGCAGAAAGCCGAGGCCGACACAGCAGCCGTGCGCTGTGATGCCGGACCTATGGATGGCTATCGTGACGAATACGGAGACATGCCTTCGTGGATTGAGATTGCCAACACGTCGTACTCGTCGCACGACATTCGCAGCTGCTATCTGACCACGAACCGTGACGTCCTCAACAAGGACCTCTCCGCTCCTGCGCGCATCGAAATGATGTCGCTAATTCCGAAAGGCGACGCCCGCACCAATCTTGCGGCCAAGCAACGCATTGTGTTCTTTGCTGACGGAAATGTGAATCGTGGTACGCTTCATACGAACTTCACGCTCAAACCCGGCGAAGAGAACTGGATTGCTCTCTACGACGGTAATGGTGTGGATCTGCTCGACTCTCTGACTGTTCCTGTTCTGGAACCTGGTCACTCCTACGCACGTGTATATAATAAGGATAAGGATGCTTTCGTCTGGATTGATGCAGCACCCGAACAAGTGACACCTGACGCTCCGAACGAGTTTGGCGACAACACAGACGACAAGACTGCCGAGTGGAAGAAGAACGACCCGTACGGCATCGCCATGACTATCATCGCCATGAGTATCGTGTTTGGCTGTCTGATTCTCCTCTTTGTCTTCTTCTACATCTTTGGTTGGGCGCTTAACCGCATTTCCATGCTGAAGCGTGTACAAGGCATCAAGCAAATCTCTGAGGCTGGCGAGAAGATTGTCGTCATGGCCAAGGAGGGTGCTGAAACCAAAGGCATTGAAATAGAGAACTACGCTGCTGCCATCGGCCTTGCCCTCTATGAGTACATGGGCAATCAGCACGACGTTGAGAGCGGTGTTATCACTATTCAGCATCATGATACCACATGGGAGAGCAAGGACCACCTGATGCGTCATCTTCCCGAAATTCATCACAACCACTAAAAATCAAATCGTATGAAAGAATATAATTATAAAATCAAAGGTGTTGACTACAATGTGAAGATTAACGGCATTGAGGACAACATCGCCAAGGTTGAGGTCAACGGCGTTGAGTTCGATGTCATGATGGACAAACCCATTGCTCAGCCCAAACCTGTCGTTCGTGCCGTTGCTGCACCCGTTAAGACTGTTGAAGCTCCGAAGGCTGCACAGGAGGCTGTTGCTGCTGGTGTTTCTGCTGTGAAGGCTCCGCTGCCTGGCACCGTAAAGGAAATCAAGGTGAGCGTCGGACAGGACGTAAAAAAAGGTCAGACCGTTGTTGTGCTCGAAGCCATGAAGATGGAAAACAATATCGATGCAGAGCGTGACGGTAAGGTCAAGGAAATCCGTGTCAACAAGGACGACACCGTTATGGAAGGTGCTGTTCTCGTAACAATCGAATAACTAATCCCCAAGAAAAATGTTATTAGAATCTATAGGACTTTGGAGCTTCATCACGCAGAAGTTTGCCGACTTTCTCACCTACACAGGCTTTGCCAATGTAGAGTGGGCGAACATCATCATGATACTGGTTGGCGCTTTCTTCATCTGGCTCGCCATCAAGAAAGACTTCGAACCGCTGTTGCTCATCCCGATTGGTCTTGGTATCATTGTGGGAAACATACCGTTCAAGGCTGCTGGTCTTGAAATCGGACTCTACGAGGACAACTCCGTCCTGAACTTCTTCTATCAGGGTGTAAAACTTGGTTGGTATCCGCCGTTGATTTTCCTCGGCATCGGTGCCTTGACCGACTTCTCTGCGCTGATAGCAAATCCGAAACTCATGTTGGTTGGCGCTGCCGCACAGTTCGGTATTTTCGGTGCATACATCATTGCTTTGGCAATGGGTTTCGAACCGAATCAGGCAGCTGGTATCGCTATCATCGGTGGTGCTGACGGCCCGACGGCTATCTTCCTGTCCAGCAAGTTGTCGCCGAACCTCATGGGCGCCATCGCTGTGTGTGCCTACTCCTACATGGCTCTTGTGCCTGTGATTCAGCCGTTCATCATGCGTGCTCTCACGACCAAGAAGGAAAAACTCATCAAGATGCAGAAGAGTCGCGAAGTCAGCCAGACAGAGCGCATTCTCTTCCCGATTGTGGGTCTGCTCATCACTACGTTTATCGTTCCGTCGGGTCTGCCGCTGCTTGGTATGCTCTTCTTCGGTAACCTTCTGAAGGAATCGACAAAGACAACGCGCCTTGCCAAGACTGCAGGTGCAGCGCTCAACGACATCGTGGTCATGCTGCTGGGTCTTACGGTCGGTTGTTCCACACAGGCCAGCGAGTTCCTTACGCTCGACACGATTCTCATCTTCGTGCTGGGTGCTTGCGCCTTCATGATTGCTACTGCCAGCGGTGTATGCTTCGTGAAGTTGTTTAATCTCTTCCTGCCTGAAGGAAAGAAAATCAACCCGCTCATTGGTAATGCAGGTGTTAGTGCAGTGCCGATGGCAGCGCGTATTTCCAACCAGGAAGGTCTGCGTGCCGATCCGCACAACTATCTGCTCATGCACGCCATGGGCCCGAACGTGGCCGGTGTGATTGGCAGTGCCGTTGCTGCAGGTGTGCTGCTCGGCTTCCTGTCGTAGATTATAGATTTTTAATCTATCAAGGATTTTAAGGATATAACGGATTTATTTGAACAAAGAATAATCCATGTTATCCTTAAAATCCTTGACTTTTTTATTTCCTCACAAACATGAAAAGAAATTTCTTTTCTTTGTTCTTGCTCCTGGCTGCTGTTACAATCCATGCGCAGGTTCAACCAACCACTGCTTTGTTGGGTTCGTGGACAGGCAAACTCAATGTTGGCGCTATATCGCTGACACTTGTGCTGAACTTTGAGCAGAAGGATGGATATGTGGTAGTCACGCTTGATAGTCCTGACCAAGGTGCAAAAGGTATAGCTGCCTATAAGGACTATCTCAGCGACGACTCTGTGGCAATTCATATCGATGGCGTTGCCATTAACTATTGCGCCAAGTTGAAAGACGACAAACTTGTCGGCACCTTCACACAGCATGGACAGTCTTTTCCGCTTGTTCTCGAAAAAGGTACATACGAGGTGCAACGTCCGCAGGAACCCAAGGCTCCGTTCCCCTATAAGACAGAGGAAGTGACGTTCCGCAATGAACGTGACGGTGCAACATTGGCGGGCACGTTGACTTATCCGCTGGCCTACGACCCACAGCAGTCAAAGAAGACTCCCGTGGTGTTGCTTGTGTCGGGAAGTGGTCAGCAGAACCGTGATGAGGAACTGATGGGGCATAAGCCTTTCCTCCTCATTGCTGATTTCTTTGCTCGCTATGGTATCGCTACGCTTCGTTACGACGACCGTGCCACAGGTGCTTCTGTGGGTGGAGAGGTAAAGAACGCCACCACTGAAGACTTTATGCGTGATGCAGCTGCAGGCATCGACTATCTGCGCAAACTCAAGAAGTTTGGTCGGGTAGGGGTGCTGGGTCATAGCGAAGGCGGGACCATTGCTTTCCTCCTGGGAGCCAAGAAAAAGACCGACTTCATCGTTGCGCTGGCGGCTCCTGGCGTAAAGGGCGACACGCTGCTGGTGGCTCAGGGCAATCGCATCCTTGAACTTTCTGGACAGCCAGCTACGATGACTGTTGAAAGTTTTCGTCAAGATCCAACTGTTCAACAGATGACTTGGATGCAGTGGTTCTGCGACTATGACCCATCTGCCGATATCAGCAAGACGCGCTGTCCTGTCTTTGCGTTGAATGGTGACCGTGACTGTCAGGTGATTGCCTCGCAGAATCTCCGTGCCATTGAACGCTTGCTTCCGAAGAATCCGCTGAATCAGTGCAAGGAATATGCTGAACTCAACCACCTCTTCCAGCATTGCACAACGGGCTTGCCTACCGAGTATTCTACCATCGAAGAAACTCTTTCTCCCGAAGTGCTGAAGGATATGGCACAATGGATTAGGAAGGTGGCGGAATAAAGGCTTCTTTTGCCACTCAAGAAAAACGCCCTGCAACACATCAATGTTGCAGGGCGATTCTTTTATTCTGAGAGATGCTTTAGAAGAACTTGTAGCGGAGGTCCTTCACGTTGGCCTTCATGTAGAGGTCGTTGAGCAGGCTCTGTGAGATATAGCGGAAGTTGGAGTTTGCTGTCTGAGCAACCTCAGCCTTCTCGTCATACTTCTCTTCCGACTTCTTCTTGTCGAGTACCTGAAGCATGTAAACGCCGTTGTTACCCTTGATAGGACCAGCGAACTGACCCTTCTCCGTCTTGCTGACGGTCGAACTGATGGCGGGTTCGCTGGCCATGGTTGCGCTGACGAATGCAGGAGCAGCGAATGTGATGTGGCGTACGGTGTCAACCACGGCACCTTCAATCTGCTTGGCTGCGTCGATGCTCTTCACGGCCTTGTTGTCGGCGATGAGTTTCTCAATCTTCTTCTCGTTCATGAGTTCCTGCTTGATGCTCTCTGCGACTTTCTCCTGAGTGGCGTAACCTTCCTTGTTGATGCCTGTGAGTGCCACAACAAGCAGGTGGTCATTGTCGCCACATTCGTAAAGTTGAGATACGTCGTTTACCTTAGCCTCGTCAAAGAGCCACTTCACGGCGTCACGTGTGTTGTGAATGCCAGCGATGTTGTGCTGTGCGCTGGGGATGTCGGTGATGGGGCGTACCACATAACCGTTCTTCTCGGCGTTGGCTTCCATCTGCTCCAGGGTCGGGTTAGCAGCGATGAACGAACTGAACTTGTTGTATTCGGCGCTGTAGGTGTCATCCGAGAAACGAAGTTCCTTGACGATGGCAGCCACGTTGTACTTTGTCACGGGATTGCGCTGGTCTTCCACCTTGAGGATGACGGTGTTGCCGTTGGTGAACTTCAGTTTACGCACCTCACCGCGGTTCATGGAGTAGAGTGCATTGACGAAAGCTGCGTTGTCGGCGTCGAGAGCTGCATTCTGGTACTGGTCGCTGCTGATCCATGCGGAGTCGCCCTGCTGGTTGTACTTCTTGGCCATGGCCTTGAAGTCTGCACCTGCGCTGAGTGCCTTGTAGATGCTGTCGGCCTTTGTGTCGGCTTCCTTCTCGTCGTTGGCTACGACAGCCAGTTGACGGAACAGTACAGAGTCGGGTTCGGTCACCTTGGCGAGCACCTTGAACGTGTAGTACGTGTTGGTCATGGCGTCGTAGGTGGGCTTGAGTGTCTGACCTACAGCCACAGAAGTAGAGTCGCCGTCGAGACGTGCTGAGATCATCTGCGGGAAAGCGTCCTTCTCTTTCTTTGTGTCAGAGTAGGGATAGAGCGAAGCGTTCTGACGAACCACGTTGCCAGCCTCAGCCGAACCTTGGGCAGCAGCCAGGGCCGTGTAGATTTCCTGCATGTTCTCCTCGAGAGCCTTGCGGTCAGTCTCGCTGGCAGCCACGGCGATGTCGATGACTTTCACGTCGCGTGTCTCCGTGAACTGGCGATACTTCTCCTTATCGGCGTTGTACTTGGCTTTTACCTCGTCGTCGCTGACGCTTACCTTGTCGTCGGCAACGCTGCTCAGAGGCAGACTTACCAGCAGCACGTCGCTCTCAGTCGAACGGGCGTCGAAGGCCATCTTGGCTTCCACGGGGTTGGACATAATGCAACCTGAGAGCAGAGCCTGATACTTACCAGCCAGTGCCTGGCTGCGGATCTGCTTCTGGACGAACATATAGTACTTGTAGATTTTCTCATAAGCCTCAGGCACCTGCTGACCGCTTTCCTTCAGTTTCTGATACTCTGAAAGGAACATGTTCAGTTGGGCATAGTCGAAGCGGCCTGTCTGCTGGTTTGCAAAGACGGGAACCTGCAGCAACTGGCTTGCACCCAGACGAATCATGTCTGCCACCTCGGCATCGGTCACCGTCAGACCCAGTTTCTCACACTCGGCCTCGATGAGTTGATTCTGTACATAGGTCTGCCAGGCCATGTCCTTCAACTGGTTGTTTTCGTCTTCGGACGAAGAGGTCTTCTGCTGGGCAATTTCCTGCCAAACTTGGAATTCCTCGAACAGCGACTGGTATTCCTGAATGCTGACCGACGAGCCGTTGACTTCGCCGACTGTTTGTTTTGCCTGATTCAACAGGCCTTCACCGCCTCTGAGCAAGTCTCCAATCACGAAGAGGAACAGGGCGATGGCGATTGCAGAAACGAGCAAGACGCCCTTGTTTCTGATTTTTTGTAATACTGCCATTTGATTTTTTGATTTATTGATTTGTTGTTATTTGTCTATTTTCAAGTTGCTTCTCGGGAGAATGCCCGTAAAAACGCACAAAGTTACGAATAAAATATGAATTATCAGTTATTTGTCACACATTTTTTGCAGACTTCACGTTGGTTTTGGCAAAAATGGTCTGAAATAGAGTCTCTTGGAGTGAGAAATACCCATCGTATCTACATTGGTTCTTCTGTCGCCGCAAAGACATGGTTCAGGTGTGGGAAAAACCGTCCACAGTTCATCGACAATTCGTCCACAGTCTGTGCCGACACCGTCCACAGTCTGCACAAAGTCAGACCGCAGTACAAATTAAAAAGAAGTAACATGGGCGGGAAAATGAAGGGATTTCCAAGTTAATATGCGGAAATCTTAAAGTAGATTTCGTGTTTGCCTACGTGTTAAATAAAGAACGCCCCACATCAACATGCGCTTATTTGGACATGGCGGGCTTGGGGCGCTTCAATTGTGTGGGTTGAGAGGGAGATTGCAATTGCGAGGGGTTGAACGGACGATCCAGTTTCGGTTCGTTACGTGGTCCTGTGTTGCGGACAGGTGGTATGCCGATGGAAGGCTGGTCGTTTGTCGGTTCAGTCTCTGCGTCTGACTGCTCACCCATGCGTCGCTCGTCGGCATGGGGCGTTTCGTTCTCATCGACGGGGAAGGCTCCGCTGGTGGAGTGGATGCGATATTCGGTCATCTCCTCGTTCGACGAGAAGTCGTATCCGTCGAGTTCCTGTTCGATGCCTTGTATCTTCATGTAGGCAGGCGAGTAGATGCGGTGTTCGACGGTGTTCCAATAGAGGAGCGAAGTCTTGAAGGTCTCGTCTTTGAGGTTCTTGACGACAACACGTCCACGGAGTTCCCAAAGTCCGAGTTGGTCGAAGTAGTAGGCGGTGTCGCAATTAATAAAAGCCTCGACATGGTAGTTCTCGTCAAAGTTCTCGACGAAGAGTCCTTTCTCGAAGGCCCAGTAGGTGGGTTGTTTTTTGTCGTAGATGAACCAGTCCTCGCTGATGATTTTGTAGCGGATGATGCCAGAGTCAGAGATGAGGGTCGATACACCGATGCTCTTGAGCACAGGCAGCGAGTCACGGTTGACAATGGCGGGTGCATCGTGATGGTCGTCCGAAGTGCAGGAAAGCATACTTCCCCCAATCCCTCCCAAGGAGGGGAGAAACAATACTAAAAAGAGGAGATGCTTTCTTTTCATGGACTTGGGTTCCTAGGCCCCCTCCAACTCCCCCCCCAAGGGGGAGGGTTAGATGTGGGGAGTGGCAATTATTGTACTCTCCACTTGGTGAACCAGCGTTCGCTGAAGGTCAGTCCGACGGAGAGACGGAGGTAGTTCTCGGTGAGGGTGTTCTTCAGTCCTGTCTGCGAACTGAGGTAGGGAATGTCGCTGTGAACCCACTGGAAGGCTACGTTGAGCCGTGGTGAGTTGTACCAGACGTGACGGTTTCTGATGGGGATGGAGAAACCGGCCGTGATTCCGTACTCATAGGGCTTGTCAGAGAGTGTACCTGTACGAGCATAGGATTGCGAGTACCAGCCGCCGAAGCGGTAAGAGGTGTATTGCAGCAGTTTGCGTCCTACGGCATCAGGGGTGTATTCGCCGCCCAACGAAATCTTCATGCGGTCGTTGAGTTGTCCCTTGGTTGAGGTGTAGGTGCCGCTGATGTCGGACGGGAAACGTGCATCACCCCATTTCTCAAGCGAGAAGTCGGCTCCGACACGCCACTTCGTCGTGTGCTTCCAAGCAATGCCGACGTCGATGGAGTGAGGCAATTGGAAAGCGTTGCGCAGGGTGTCGCCGCTGACATTGGTGACGGAGGTGTTGCTGGTTTGTGTGGTGCGAATGGCTTGGTTGTTGATGTCATGGCCAAGTCCGTAGGTGGCACCGATGGTGAGTTCGTCTTTCTTCGTGAGAGGCAGCGTCAGTTGCATGCCGAAGTCGAGTTTGTAGGTGGCAATGTCGGCGCTGTAGGTGCGCTGAAGGGAGAACGCCGTGCTCTGATTGAAGGTGTTGGCCGATGTGTGCGTATAGTCACCAAAGAGATAGGAAGCGTTGGCACCCAGCGAAAAGCCGCGTATGGGTTGCCAACCTGCACCGATGAATACCTGATGCAGTCCGCCGCTACCTGTGAAGGTGTTGGTGGAGGTGATGCTTTCACTCCCGCTGACGGTTGTAGCTGGCGACGTGAAGTTGTAACTGATATTGGTGTAGGGCAGAAGACCAAGAGTGACGCCAAGTCCACGCTTTGCACGGAACTGGAAAGCGAAATAGTCGAAACTGGCATTCTTGGCGTTTTGCTGCATGTTGCCCATCTTGTAGTTGCCGTTGAAAATGGAGAGACCCAGGTCGAAGAGGGCTGTGAGCGAATCGACGGCGGAGTAAGAGGCAGGGTTGCCCACGTTGATTTGCTGTCCGTCACGGAATCCTTGTGCCACACCGCCCATGGCTTTGTTGAAACCCATCGCACGGTCGGCCATCATGCCGAAACCATAGCGTGAATAGGGCGAGTTGATACCGTTCTGGGCAAACAGGAGGCCTCCCCCGACACCTCCAAAAGAGGGGAGAAGGGACAAAGCCAGTATGAGTATTCTTTGTTTCTTCATTGTTTTAAATTGTACTTCAATATGAGGTCGAGTCCTTTGAAGACGAGGAATTCGTCTGCAAAAATACGACTTTTTACGCTTTCTGAAAAATTTTCCATGTCTCCACCCGTGAAAAATACCAAAAGTTTAGGGTATTTTAGTGAAAATTCACAGATGAAGCCTTCGATTTCGTGGCGTACACCGTCGAGCACACCGTGAAGGATTGCCGTCTGGGTAGTGGTGCCAGGCTCCCCTCTGTCTCCCTCGGGGAGGGGTTCTACCAAAGGAAGATGTGCCGTATGCTCGTGGAGTGCAAGGAATCGGAGGTGTATGCCTGGTGAGATGTTGCCGCCGAGGTATTGTCCGTCGGCTGTGACGAGGTCGTAGGTAATGGCTGTGCCTGCATCGACAACTAGGACGGGACGATGTTCACCCACACGGTTCATAATTTCGTAGTAGGCACCAATGGCTGCGGCAAGGCGGTCAGGACCAAGGGTCTCAGGAGTCTCGTAACCGTTGCGGATGGGAATGGGTGTCGAGGCATCGAGGCGAATGACGTATGGAATGCCGAGTCCGTCAATCTGCCGCTGCATCGCAGGTGTCACATCGATGGTGGACGAGACGATGCAGGCCGTCACCTCATCTTGGCCGATGAAGTCACGGAGCCACTTGAGACTGCTTCCCTCAACCCTTTGGTGACGGAGCGGAGCCGTTGCCGCGAGGCTTTCTGCCTCCTTGACGGCGTGAAGAGCCGCCTTTGTGGCTGTGTTTCCGATGTCGATGGTCAGATGAACCATGATATTTACGATTTGCAGATTTACGATTTGCGGATTTTCCCTTTTCAATTACAGGCTTTTCGCCGCAGCCTTCAGGCAGGTCGGGCTTGTCGATTTCACGCTCGATGAGTTTCTCAATCTTCATGAGGCTGGGGTAGTCGTGAGGGGTGACAAGTGTGACTGCCATGCCGTCGCGGTTGGCTCGTGCTGTGCGTCCGATGCGGTGGACGTAGTCCTCGGGGTCGCGTGGTGTGTCGTAGTTGATGACCATCTGGATGTCATCGATGTCGATGCCGCGACTCACGATGTCGGTGGCGATGAGGATGTTGATGTGGCCGTTGCGAAAATCGCGCATGATGGTGTCGCGCTCTTGCTGGCTGAGGTCGCTGTGCATGGCTCCTACGCTCAGGCCTTTCATGCGGAACGTGCGTCCGAGTTCGCGCACCTTGGTCTTCTTGGCGCAGAAGATGATGACGCGGTCCACGGTTCCTTCCACACCCTCGAACGGACAATGCTCCATGACGCTTCGTACGATGTTGTCCTTCATGCCGTCGTAGCAAATATAGGCTATCTGACGGATTTTCTCGGCGGGCTTCGATACGGCAATTTTCACCTCGACGGGATTGCTGAGGATGTTGTTAGCCAATTTCTGAATGTCATCGGGCATGGTAGCCGAGAACATGATGGTCTGACGCTCCTTGGGCAGGTAACTGGCTATCTTCATGATGTCGTCGTAGAAACCCATGTCGAGCATGCGGTCGGCCTCGTCGAGGATGAAGAAAGAGATGTTTGAGAAGTCTATCTTGCCCGTTGCCAGATGGCTGATGAGACGTCCTGGCGTGGCGATGATGATGTCGGCGCCAAGGGTGAGTCCGCGGCGTTCCTGCTCGTAGCGTGCGCCGTCGTTTCCGCCATAGACTGCCACGCTCGAAAAGGGCATGAAGTAGGCAAAGCCTTCGACCTGACGGTCAATCTGCTGTGCCAGTTCGCGGGTCGGAGCCATGATCAGGCAGTTGCAGGCATCTTGAGGGTATGCTCCTGTGTTCAGTTCGTTGAGAATGGGCAGCAGGTAGGCAGCTGTCTTGCCTGTGCCTGTCTGGGCCACGCCGATGAGGTCGCGGCCTTCGAGCAGTGGTGGAATGGCCTGCTCCTGTATGGGTGTGCACTCCTCGAAGTTCATCGCATCGAGGGCGTCGAGCACGGTATCATCTAAGTTTAATTCGTCAAAGTACACTTTGGAATGGGGTATTTTTATCGTTATTTCGTTATTCTATCGTGGTGCTTTCTTATAGAAATAGTAGGCAATGAAGGCATAGACGATGTTGGGTAGCCATGCTGCCAGACCTGGGTGCATGTTGGCATTGATGGCAAAGGTCGATGAGATGGTCTGGAACATGATGTAGGCAAGGATGAGACCAAGTCCGATACCCAAAGCGATGCCCATGCCGTTCTTGCGTTTGCGGGCCGAGATGGAAACTCCGATGATGGTGAGGATGAAGGTGGCAAAAGCCGAAGCACCTCGCTTCCAGTATTCGACCTCAAACTCCTTGATGTTGGCAAATCCGCGCTGTTTCTGCCGTTCGATGTAGGTAGCGAGTTCAGGCGTGGTGAGGGTTTCCTGCTGACCTTTGGTGATGAGGAAGTCCTGCGGCTCCATGTGGATGACGGAGTCAATGCGTGTGCCTCGTGTCAGTACTTCTCGGCGGCCTTGAAGGTCGCGAATCTGATAGTTGTTGATGATCCAGTGGTAGGGCTCTTCGGAGAGTGAGTCGTACTGAACTGACATGGCTTGCAGGTGGCTGACAAGTTTCTTGTTCTCAAACTTGTCGAGGGTAAAGTCGTAGCCCGTCTTGTAAGGGTTCTCGTAGCGGCTGATGTAGGCAATCACGCCTGTATCGACCTCCAGTTGCACATTGGCGGCATAGTTGGGGACGTTGCGTCGCTTGTAGGTGTTCTCAAACTTCACGCGCTTGACATTGCCGCGAGGGATGACATAGGCACTGAGCAGATAGGTCATCACCGTGAGCAGGGCTGCCGCAATCATGTAAGGACGCATCAGTCGCCTGAAACTCACGCCAGTGGACATCATGGCGATGATTTCGGAGTTCTCGGCCAGTTTCGTCGTGAAGAAGATGACGCTGATGAAGACGAACAGTTGGCTGAAGAGGTTGGAGTAGTAGGGGATGAAGTTGAGATAATAGTCGAAGAAAATCTCTTTCAGCGTGGCGTTTCGTGTGAGGAACTTGTCGATGTTCTCGTTGATGTCGAACACCACGGCGATGGAGATGATGAGAATGATGGAGAAGAAGTAGGTGCCGAGGAACTTGCCGATGAGGTAACGGTCGAGTCGTGATACGGGCGAATGTGCCTTCAGCCATTCCATCGCGTCGTCCCACTTACGGAGTTTCGCGTGGATAGCCTGAGCACGTCGTCCGAAGACTTTACGCATTACTCTGTCAATCAATCTCATAGTCTTCTTCCCAGTTCGTCAATGATACTGGCTTTCCACGTTATGAAGTCACCTGCGATGATGTGCTGGCGAGCTTGTCCTACGAGGTTGAGGTAGAAAGCGAGGTTATGGATAGAGGCAATCTGAAGCGCCAGCAGTTCCTGTGCCTTGAACAGATGGTGAACGTAGGCGCGGGTATAGGTCGAATCGACATACGACGTGCCTTCGGGGTCGAGTGGGGTGAAGTCCGTCTCCCACTTCTTGTTGCGCAGGTTGATGGTGCCGTGCCAAGTGAATAGCATGGCGTTGCGGCCGTTGCGGGTAGGCATCACACAGTCGAACATATCGACGCCTCGTTCGATGCCTTCGAGGATGTTCTGCGGCGTGCCGACTCCCATCAGATAGCGCGGCTTGTCCTTCGGCAGAATGTCGTTGACCACCTCGATCATCTCGTACATCACGTCGGTCGGTTCGCCCACGGCCAGACCGCCGATGGCGTTGCCGTCCATGCCCAGCGAAGCCACCTTCTCGGCGGCACGTACTCGCAAATCCTTGTAGGTACAGCCTTGAACAATGGGGAAGAGGCTCTGCTCGTAGCCATACTTCGGCTCCGTCTCACGGAAACGGGTGACACAGCGGTCGAGCCATTTCTCCGTCAGGTCGAGCGACTTCTTGGCGTAGTCAAACTCGGCCGTGCCAGGAGGACACTCGTCGAAGGCCATCATGATGTCGGCACCGATGCTGCGCTCGATGTCCATGACACGTTCGGGGGTGAACATGTGGCGCGAGCCGTCGATGTGGCTGCGGAACTCAGCGCCTTCCTCTTTCAACTTGCGAATGCCTGCCAGCGAGAACACCTGAAAACCGCCGCTGTCGGTAAGCATCGGACGGTCGAAACCGTTGAACTTGTGCAGACCGCCTGCTGCCTCGATGACTTCGGTGCCAGGGCGCAGGTAGAGGTGGTAGGTGTTGCCCAGGATGATTTGTGCCTTGATGTCGTCCTTGAGTTCATGCAGATGCACCGCCTTCACGCTGCCGAGTGTTCCCACAGGCATGAAGATGGGCGTTTCGATGGGGCCGTGTCCCGTCTGAATCAGACCGGCACGTGCATTCGACTTCGGATCGTTATGTTGTACTTCGAATGTCATATTCTTTTCACTACGAATTACACGAATATAATTATGAATGTTTGGTCTGACAAATAATCCGTGAAATTCGTAGTCTAAATGTATTTCGTTAATGTAGTGCAAACTTCAGGACTTCCTCCACACGTTCGACGTAGTGGAAGGTCAGTCCTTTGACATACTTCTCGGGGATGTCCTTGATGTTCTTCTCGTTCTCGCGGCAGAGGATGATGTCGGTGATGCCGGCTCGTTTGGCGGCCAGAATCTTCTCCTTGATGCCACCCACGGGCATGACTTTGCCACGCAGGGTGATTTCGCCCGTCATGGCGAGTTTGCTGCGCACCTTGCGATGGGTGAATGCCGAGGCAATGGAGGTGGCAATCGTGATGCCTGCCGACGGACCGTCCTTCGGCACAGCCCCTTCGGGCACATGGATGTGGACGTTCCACTCTTCGAATGTCTCGGCGGGTATGTTCAGCGCGTCAGCGTGTGCCTTGACATATTCCATCGCCAGCATCGCCGATTCCTTCATCACGTCGCCCAGGTTGCCCGTCAGCGTGAGTTTGCCGCCCTTGCCCTTGCTCAGCGAGGTCTCGACAAAGAGGATTTCACCGCCCACGGCTGTCCACGCCAGTCCTGTCACCACGCCGATACTGTCGTTGTTCTCGTACTTCTCACGGGTGAAAAGTTCGGTACCGAGCAGTTCCTTGATGTCTTGGGGCTGGAGCGATTTGGGCGCTTCCCGCTTTTCTTCTCTCGTCTCGCGCAGGGCTATCTTGCGCAGCACCTTGTTGATTTTCTTGTCCAGTTCGCGCACGCCGCTTTCACGGGTGTAGTCCTCGATGATTTTCTCGATGGCAGCCTTCGAGAACTTCACGTCCGTACGCTTCATGCCGACGTTTTCCAGTTGTTTCGGCACGAGGTGGCGCTTGGCAATCTCCAGTTTCTCCTCGGTCAGGTAGCCACTCACCTCGATGAGTTCCATGCGGTCGAGCAGCGGGGCAGGAATCGTACCGATGTTGTTGGCCGTGGCGATGAACATGACGTTCGACACGTCGTAGTCCATATCGACGTAGTTGTCGTGGAAAGTCTTGTTCTGCTCAGGGTCGAGCACTTCGAGCAGGGCCGAGGCAGGGTCGCCATGAACGGCGTTCTGTCCCACCTTGTCGATTTCGTCGAGGATGAACACGGGGTTTGACGAGCCGGCCTCTTGCAGACCCTTGATGATGCGGCCGGGCATGGCACCGATGTAGGTGCGGCGGTGTCCGCGTATTTCCGCTTCGTCCTGCACACCGCCCAGACTCACGCGCACATACTTGCGCTTCATGGCCGTGGCAATGCTGCGTCCGAGCGAGGTCTTGCCGACTCCCGGAGGACCGTACAGGCAGATGATGGGACTTTTGAGGTCGCCACGCAACTTCAGCACGGCGAGGTATTCGAGGATGCGCTCCTTCACTTCTTCCATGCCGTAGTGGTCGCGGTCGAGGATGCGCTCGGCGGCTTTGATGTCGATGCGGTCCTTCGTCATTTCGTCCCACGGCAGGTCAAGCAGCACGTTCAGATAGTCCAACTGTGTGCTGTATTCGGGACTCTGAGTGTTCTGACGCTCAAGTTTTTCCACTTCTTTGTTGAAGCGTTGCTGTGTCTCTTCGCTCCATTTCTTCTTGGCGGCACGTTCACGCAGTTTCGTGGCTTCGTCGTCGTCGGTCTCGCCCAATTCCTCCTTGATGTTCTCCATCTCTTTGCGGAGGAAGAACTCGCGCTGTCCACGGCTCAGGTCCTCATGCGTTTGCATCTGGATGTTGGCCTTGAGTTGGGCAAACTGGTACTCGCGGTTGAGGATGGTGAGGAGTTTCTTGGCACGTTCGGCGATCAGGGTCTCTTCGAGCAGCATGACATGTTCCTGGTTGGAAATGGGCAGGCTGCCGCACACGAAGTTGATAAAGAATATGCGGCTCTGCAGGTCGTTGAGCGAGAACGACGATTCGATGCGCATGCCGTCACCGCGCTGCATGAACTTGTCTGCCAGGTCGCGGCAGGCCTCGATGGTGGCACGAAACTCGCGGTCGCCTTTCTGGGGCTCCACTTCGGGGTAACGCTCGACGTGGCCCATGAGGTAGCGGTCGGCATCGTGCGCCTCGGTCAGCCGTACGCGGCTCAGTCCCTGCAGGAAGGCTGTCTGCGAGCCGTCGGGCAGTTTGAGCATCTTGACCACACGTCCCAGCACGCCTGTGCGGTAGAGGTCTTTCTCGGTGGGGTGTTCCTCGTCCTCCTTTTTCTGTCCGAAGACGGCGAAGGTCAGTTTGCGTTTCGACGCGTCGGAGAGCAGCGCCTGTGCCGATTCGCGGCTAACATTGACAGGCAGTAGTGTTTGTGGGAAGAGCATCATGTTGCGCAGCGGCAGGATGGGTATCTCCTTGTCTTCGATGCCCACGTCGGCCGTTTCCAGTTCGGCTTGGTCGAACTTGGCAATCACCTGTACGCTTTCGCCGATGCTGCTGAGCAGGTCTTCCAGTATCTTGTCTTTCTTCATGTTCGTCAGTAGTTCTTTTCCGTAGTTCTTTTTACCTTTTATGCACAAAACGACGCCAAAGTTACAACAATTTCTCGAGATTAGAAAATCGGGAATTGAAAAACACGCAAAAAATACCCATATTTTAACCATTTTTATATACTTGTTTCGCTGTCTCGCCCTTGTCTGTTTCGTTAACCTTCATCCAAAGGATGAGTCGTCCGACGTTTTAAACTTGAATTTTACCATTGCCAACTCCACATTGCAAATGAAGGTGTTTGACGGGGTAGGGGGCAAGGACTACCAAAACATGCGTTAAATTTAGTTAAATATTATAAAGGGGTGTCAAAGACTCACATGTGTTTTAATAGAGGC
>R23__coassemble_278_pt1 | contig 37104 bp, 27 predicted proteins | sample R23__metabat2_high_PE_006 | metagenome-assembled genome bin R23
AACGAGGCGTAAAGGCACATTTTATATGGTATGCCAAATCTTTTGCTAATAGTTATAGTCAAAAAGTAGAGGAAAAAATTGAGGGATATAAATTGGGAGATATAATTTCAATATATCCTCCTGTAAAAAATATAGCAGACCAGTATTGTGCAAGTGATCTTTTTTGGTTGGCATCTTATTACGAAGGATTTCCAAATGTTTTGTGCGAAGCAATGGCTTGTGGTCTTCCTGTTGTATGTAGTGATGTCTGTGATAATGCAATCATAGTGGGGGGTGAAAAACAAGAATTCTTATTCAGTCCAGATTCTCCCAAACAGATGGCTGATAAGTTGGAGCGATTGCTAAATATGAGTAATAAAGACAGATGTGAAATAGGTGCCAGGAATTCATCTCGGATTCATGAATTGTGTTCCAAAGATGCTTTTGTAAAGAAATACATTGAAATTATTGAGAAGGGATGAATTTGGAATGAATAAGATACCTTTAATTATTGGCCCGAGTCTTCATTTACATGGAGTGGGAGGTGTGACGATTCATGTCCAACGTTTGAGAGATTTCCTAGAAAACAATCATTATTGTTTTCAGTTTAAGGACTATAAAACAAATAGTTTTTTTTCTCTCTTATGTGAAATCAAGAAATCTCAAGTTATCCATTTTCACGTTTCAAATCCATTTTATCTTTTCATACTTGTTTTATCGGCAAAAATTCTTCGAAAGACAGTCTTGTTGACTCTGCATGGGAACTATGGCCGGTTTGGGTGGTTCAAGAACCTCCTGGTTAGGAATGCGATATGCATGGCAACGGTTCCGATTGTTATAAATGAAATGTCATTTCAAAGTTGTCGATCGATTAATATACACACACGTTTGATACCAGCATTCATCCCGCCGCAGAAAGATGAGGGCTTACAAAAAGAGATAGTGGACCTATGTGCTAGGATTCATGGGGAAGAGAAAAAAATAGCTGCCACGAATGCGTCAAATACCGCATTTGATAAAGTAGGGAATGATATCTATGGCATAGACTTTCTTGTTGAATATTTTAAGGAGAATACAAACATGTGTTTGATAGTCTCAGATCCAACGGGTAATTATAAAAAACGTTTTTCAGACATTAACTCAGAATCTGTTTATTTTATTGATTGTCCACATTCTTTTTATGAGCTACTTAAACATGTTGATTTTTTTATACGTAATACATCAACAGATGGGGATGCTATTTCTGTAAAAGAAGCATTATATTTGGGTGTACCTACATTGTGCTCAGATGTTGTTGATAGGCCCAAAGGAGTTAAATTGTTTACTTATAGTCATCGAAAATCGTTTGAGAAGTGCTTGATGGGCGATTTTGAGGGGAATTACAATATAGAAAATGGCGCAGATGCGATACTACGACTCTATCAAGATTTTTCGCCCATTACAACCTCAAATCATTCGTGTGGAAATTAGATTATTGATATGCTTATACATTGGTACAAATTAGGCCATTGGTTATGGCGTCATCATGTTCCATTTTTGCCAAATCTTATTTGGCGATGGCAATATCTATTATTTAATAGTTCAGTCCCTGCTGGTTGTATAATCAAAAAGGGAACTAAATTTGCATATGGCGGAATAGGAGTCGTTATCCATAGTCGCTCAATTATTGGTGAAAATTGCTTGATTGGTCAAGGTGTAACCATTGGTGGTAAGAGTGGATGGTACGAGGTCCCCATTATTGGGGATAATGTGGAAATCAGTGCTGGTGCAAGAATTATTGGCCCTGTTCGAATCGGTAACAACGTAATTATTGGCGCAAATGCAGTTGTTATTAAAGATGTACCAGATAATTGTGTGGTAGCTGGAGTGCCAGCTCATATTATTAAACAGAATCTTACGGAAAAAGATTTTGAGCAGATGCATCAATATAAACAGAGAGGTGATTTTAGCTTTGGAATGACACCTGTTGCTGGATAATCTTTACAATGTGTTATGACTTTGGCCATTGAACTCATAAAAGTTGCGATAGGGAAACAAGATGCGTTGTCACGTGTGCCTACCGCTGAGGAGTGGGTGGAGATACTGGATTTTTCTGTCAAACACACGCTGGTCGGTGTGATGTATAGTGGGGTGGAGAAGCTGCCCAAGGAACAACGGCCACAAAAGCAGGTGCTCCTGAACTGGTATTTCACGGTTGAGAAGGTCAAAGAACGGAATGTGACGATGGACCGTTATACGAGTTGGGTCGCAAAGAATTTCAGGCATGATGGATGGCAGAGTGTGATTCTGAAGGGGCAGGGGATAGCCCGTCTATATCCGAATCCGCAGCTCCGAATGTCTGGAGATGTGGATGTGTGGGTAAAGGGCAATAGGGACGAAATCATCAAGTATTTGCAGGCGAATGGTATGAAGGGCCGGATTGTTTATCACAATACGGAGTTCACCATCTTCAAGGATGCTACTGTTGAGGTGCATTTTACCCCTTCATGGATGAACAATTACTTTACCAATCGGCAGTTGCAGAAGTTCTTTAGCGGTCATCAGGATGGACTCCAACAAAACGTAATGACGCTCGTCGAAGAGGACGGGCCTGTCTGTGTGCCTACAGATGCTTTTAATCGCGTTTTTATATTGCAGCACATCTATCGGCATTTGTTTGGCAGCGGCATTGGATTGCGTCAACTGTTAGACTATTATTATGTTCTGAAAAAAGGGTGTACGCAGGATGAGAAGGCTGAAACGATTGAAACCTTGAAACAACTGCATATGCTCAGATTTGCGGGTGCCGTCATGTATGTGCTGGAACATGTATTTGGTCTGGAACGCAGCCTTATGTTGGTTGAACCGAACGTCAAGGAAGGTGGGTTTTTGATGAGCGAAATCCTGCAAGCGGGCAACTTTGGACGGTATGACGAGCGAATCCAGATTCCTGAGCACGAGAACAAACTGCATAGTTTCTTTCGTATCAGCAAGCAGAATATGCGTCTGTTGATGCACTATCCAGAAGAGACGTTGTGGAATCCTGTTTATCGTGCATGGCATTTCTTCTGGCGATTGTATAAGGGATATCCCATTCAATGAACTACAAACTGGTTTTTGAAACTGTGCGGCATCTGAAACCGACGCAATTGTATTATCAGTTGCGCCATCGGTTGTTTCACCCACGGTTCAGACCTTGTGCTTCTCCAATTGACAGGGTGCGGGCTCAGATAGTTCCATCCATCGAAAAACCTTTGAACCAAGAAGGTGATACCGTGGAGTTTTTGCACATTCGTGACACGTTCCAGTCATGGTGTATGACAGAACACGGAATGTTGTGGGCTTATAACCTGAACTATATGGACTGGCTGTGTCAGGGAAATATGACCCAGGAAGAAGGCGAACGATGGATAGATGCATTCATCAACGATTTTGTGGCGAATTCTATTGGACAAGACGCTGCTCCGACGGCTTTGCGTTGTGTCAATTGGATGAAGTTCTTCATGACGCATCCCAATAGCGCGACCCAAGAACGTCTGGATTCTTTGTATAGTCAGATATGTTTGTTGTCACGAAAGTTGGAGTATCATCTTCTGGGCAATCATTTGTTGGAAGATGCCTTTGCGTTGTTTTTTGCCTCTGTTTTCTTTCATGACCATCGACTTTATAAGAAAGCGTCCAAATTGTTGTTGGAGCAATTAAAGGAACAGGTGTTGGCAGATGGTGCACATTTCGAACAATCTCCAATGTATCATTGCATCATGCTTGACCGTCTGTTAGATTGTTATAACATCTCCACACATAATGTGGTATTTGCAGAACAGACCGTTCTGAACGAAAAACTAAAAGATACGGCGGAAAGTATGCTGGGACATCTTATGGCGATTGTGTATCAAGATGGCTCCATCCCTTTGTTGAATGATAGCGCGCAAGGTATAGCGCCAACTTCGGCAGAACTGCTGGAATATGCTCGTCGTCTTCAATTGGAACCGCGTGCCTTGCCTTTACGGGAGTGTGGCTATCGGAAAATGCAGAGCGAGGAGATGGAGGCTATTGTTGACATTGGTAATATTACCGCCACCTACCAGCCTGGTCACACGCATGCCGACACTTTCACTTATGAGTTGCGGGTCGATGGCAAACCTTTCATCGTCGATACAGGCATTTCCACTTATGATAAAACGTCTCGCCGACAATATGAGCGAAGCACAAAGGCACACAATACCGTCAGCATTAATGGAAAGAATTCCAGTCATGTATGGGGAGGATTCCGTGTGGGAAAGCGGGCGCGAGTGAAGGTCGAAACAGACTCTCCCTCAAAAATTACCGCAGCCCATGATGGTTTTGGCAAACTGCATACCCGTAGTTTTACGTTGAATACTGAAGGCTTTTCTGTGGAAGATACCATAGATTCCGATAGTCCTGCTGTCAGTTATATCCATTTGGCCCCGTCGTTGAAGGCATTAGTTGTCAATTCCGATAGAATTGAGGTTGGAAAACATGTTATCAGTTTCCACGGTGCAGAAAAAATTGATATTGTTCAAGATTTCGCATCGACCGCCTATAACTGTTTTGAGAAGATTGATGTGATAGAGATGCATTTCCATCATCAACTATCCTACACCATTCAGTAATGAAGATTTTATTCCTGTCATATTACTTTACGCCTGACCTTAGTGCTGGGTCTTTTCGCAATTCCACTCTGTTTACTGAACTGAAGTCACAGTTGGCGGATGGTGATTTCGTGCATGTCATCACGACCATTCCCAACCGTTATGGTTCTTATAGTGCCGAATGCCAGCAATGTGAGGAGGGCGCAAATTACCGTATTGACCGTCTTACGGTTCCTAAACACACCAGTGGAATGTTGGAACAGGCGAAGGTGTTTGTTTCTTATTTCAAGGGCGTGAGGCGGCTTGTGAAGCATGAGCACTATGATTTGGTATATGCTTCATCTTCACGTCTTTTCACGGCATTCTTAGGCCGATTGTTGGCATCCAAGTTCAAGTGTCCTTTATATCTTGATATTCGAGATATTTTCGTTGACACCATGAAGGATATCTTCAAGGACAAGAAATGGATTCAAGTACCTGCTGTCTGGTTGTTGGGGCTTGTCGAACGCTATACATTCTCTTCTGCCACGCACATCAATCTCATCTCGGGCGGTTTCAAGGGCTATTTCTCTAAGTATAGTAAACCGACGTTTTCAGAATTCCCCAACGGCATTGATGATATTTTCATTGAAGCAGGCAACACGACTTCTTCTGCCCCCACAAAGCCCTATTATATTACCTATGCTGGCAATATAGGCCAGGGACAGGGACTGGAAAAGATTGTGCCAGAGGCGGCCTTAAAGCTGGGTAAAGACTATGTGTTCCGCATCATCGGTGATGGTGGAACACGTAAGTTGCTGGAGCAGGCATTGGCCTCGAAGCAGATTAAGAATGTGGAGTTGTGCAATCCTGTCGCCCGTACAGAATTGATCAAGTATTATCAGGAGTCGACATTTCTCTTCTTCCACCTCAATGATTTGGAGGCTTTCAAAAAGGTTCTGCCGTCGAAGATGTTTGAGTATGGTGCTTTCGACAAGCCAATCATTGCGGGTGTCGCTGGATTTGCGGCCGAGTTTGTAAGGACCAATTTGTCGAATTATATTCTATTTAATCCTACTGATGTGGATGACATGGTGAAAAAAATACAGCAGTATCAAATTCATTTTGAGAGAAGAGAGGATTTTATTCGTGCTTTTTCTCGTCGTTCTATCAATCAAAGAATGGCCGAAAGCATTCTCAAAGTAGGAAAACGGTAGTTCCTTATGCAAATTATTACTCTATCAACAATTATTGCTTTTTTAGTCGCACTCCTTACTTTTCCTTATGCCTTGAAATTGGCAGAACGATACAATATTGTGGACAATCCTGATGCCCGCAAATTGCAGCGTGTCCCAATTCCTTTGTTGGGAGGTTTGGTCGTTTTCTGTGGTGTCTTGGCCGGGGTTATCTGTTATTATGGTTTTGAGAAGTCCCCTCAGTTTCCTTTAGGTATTCTTGGTATGATTATCATGCTGATTGTGGGAACATGGGACGATATGCGAGGCCTGTCTGTTAAAGTACGTTTTGTAGTCGAAGTATTGACCGTTCTGGGGCTGATGATGTTTGCTCGTGCGTCGATAGATAACCTACACGGATTATGGGGGGTGCATGAAATGCCAATAGTGGTCACCTATATCCTATCTGTTGTTGCGGGTGTAGGTATCATCAATGCGATGAACCTGATTGACGGCATTGACGGTTATTCGTCGGGTTACGGCATGTTTGCCTGTTCCTGTTTCGCCCTGTTGTTCTGCTATAATGGAAAGCCGGCGACCATGATGATTGCGTTGGTCACAGCCGCATCGCTTCTTCCCTTTTTCCTGCATAACGTCTTTGGAAAGAAAACTAAGATGTTTATTGGGGATGGTGGTACGTTGATGTTGGGTGTGCTGATGACGATGTTTGTGTTCTCTGCGCTCACTTCTCGCAGTAAATGTATGTTTTTAGATAGGCTCAACTTCAGCGTGATAGCCTATGCTTTGGCCATACTGAGCATCCCTGTTTTTGATACGCTTCGAGTGATGATTGCCCGTATCACACGAGGCAAGTCACCGTTCAGCCCGGATAAGACGCATCTGCACCATCTTTTTATCGATATGGGCTTTTCGCATTTGGGAGCCGCATTTACGATTATTGCATTGAATGCTGGAGTGGTGTGGTTGTGGTACCTTGTTTATAAACTCGGGGCACCGATGGACATTCAGATATATGCTGTTGTGGTTATGGGAATTCTTGTTACCTTCGTTTTTTATAAATTCATGCGAACACAGCAGCATAGTGGGCCTGTCGGAGAGGACGGAGAGCCTGAGGGAACAGCTGTTTGGAAGTTTGCCCAGCGTATTGGTGCTCTGAGCCATATAGAGAAGGGGGCATTCTGGCTGTTTATGCGCAAGTTGGTGGACAACGAACTTTTCAAGAAGGAGAAGGACTAGAACGCGATTTGTTGTTATAAGAAAAAGAAAATCCGTCGATGTGGATCGGCGGATTTTTTTGTTTGTCAGTCCTTGAAGAGTTTCTGGGCGAACATCGTGAGGTAGATGCGCCAGTTGCGCCAGATGTGGCCGCCGTCGTTTTCGAAGTATTCGTAGGGGTAGCCCTTTGCGTCGAGGTATTCGCGCAGTTCGTTGTTCATCCGCATCAGGAAATCTTCCTTGCCGATGGCAATCCAGAAGAGACGGGGTTTTGAGGCAAAGAGCCGTGTCATCTGCGTATCGAACTTTTCGTCGTTCAGCCGTACCTGTGCTGCTGCCGACTGGAGACCATAGTAGTCAAATACGTCGGGATATAGACGTGCGATGCCGAATGTGTGGCCGCCACCCATCGAGAGGCCTGTCACGGCGCGTGCCGAGCGTTTCTTGATGGTGCGGTAGTGGCTGTCGACGAAGTTGACGATGTCCATGAAACTCTCCTCCATGTTGGCCTTGGCGCCGCGTCGGTTGAAAGCGTTTCCGTCGGGTGTGTACATGCCTTCGTGCCACCATCCCGGGGCTGCGTCGCAGGTGGGATTGCCATTGGGCATGACGACAATCATCGGTTTGGCTTTTCCTTCGGCAATCAGGTTGTCCATGATCTGCGAGGTGCGTCCGAGGTCGCCCCACGATGTCTCGTCGCCGCCGTGTCCATGCAGCAGATAGAGCACGGGAAAACGCTTTTTGCCGTCGTAGGTCGGTGGCAGATAGACGGTCATGCGGCGCTGCTTGCCCAGCGTCGGACTGTCGTACCAGACACGTGCCAGTGTGCCGTGAGGCACGTTGTTCACCTGGTAGAGATGTCCCTTGTCGTCCGAAGTCCGAGTGACGATGAAGATGTTGCTGAGCGTTGAGATGTCGCGGTTGACATAACTGTTCGCGGGGTCGACGACGCGCATCCCGTCCACAGAAATGCTGTAGGAATAGAGTTCGGGTTGCAGCGGCTGGGTGGTCACCGTCCATACGCCGTTCTCCTGCTTGGTCATTTCGAACCGTTTGCCGTGGATTTCTTCAAAGTCGCCGTTGACGCTCACTTTCTGTGCCTCTGGGGCATAGACGTTGAACGTGACGCTTCCGTCATCGTTGACGACAGGCGATTTCACGCGGGAACGCTGTCCCAGTTGCTGTTGCGCATAACTGCCCACTGCCATCGTGCAGCAGAGCAGCAGAAATACAATTCGTTTCATCTTTGGAATGTTTTAGGGGTTTTACTTTGTGTGATATAGTTGTTTCTGAACGACTGATATGCTTGCCATGTTTCTTGGAAGTGTTCCGCACCATCGCCGTGACTGAAAAACACGGCCTGGCACTCTTCTTTGTAGGGTGACCAATTGCCGCAAATCGTTCCGTCGCAAGCGATGACGGGTTGGAAGATGCCGCTGTTGTTGTGGGCACGGTGCCGATGTTCGGGAGGAAGCACGATGTCGCGACTCTTATAGCCAATGAGATATTCGTCGTAAGGAGGAATCAGAAGCATTTTGCCCTTTCTGAACCCTCGTGTGCGGCAATTGTCGGTCATGTAAAAGTCACGGCCTTTCCATTTCTCCACATGAATGGCGTCGCCCACGAGTGCGATGCCCTTGCGACAGTCGCTGATGTTCAGGCCCGACCACCACACGAAATCCTCCAATGTGGCAGGTTGGCGACTTTGGAAGTATTTGCGGGTGAATCGCATCAGGGCTTCGTCACGGTCCATCTTTGGCGTCGGCTTCACTTTGTCGCAGGCGAGTGCATAGGTGGCTTTCATCGGCAGGAGGTCACCGCTGCACAGAGTGCCCGACATCTCCGCCATGCGGATGTGATAGGACAAACGATGGTCGTCCATCCGTATGCCATTCTCGGCCAACGCACGGACGAAATCCTCTTTTGTCACGCTGCGCAAGTCGGCTGCAGTCTGGGCGAGGATATCTCTGACCCGCATCATTTCGTCATCGGGAATGGAAATCTTATTGCTGCTCATCCATCCTTTCGTCACGGCCATCGCCTTGGGTGCGAAGAGTTCTGTCATCGCCCGGTAGTCTTCGGCAGCCACCAACTGCCAGGTGCCACGCATCAGGTGCAGGCGTATGATCCTTCCCTCGTCAAAGGCCTTCTTGAAAGCCTCGTGCGACGGTTTGCGTGTCCTCATAGCCACGGCCCAGCGCATCATGCGGTATTCCTGTGCCTGCATGGCCCCCATGTGGCTGACCACATCGACAGGGTCGCTGAACAGAGGCGCAACCAGTTGTTGGTTGAGAAGTCGGATGGCAACGGGATTCATATTCGTCGGAAAACGCTTGAATGGAGTGATGTCGCAAAGTTAGCAAAAGTATTTGAAATGTGAAAAAGTTTCGAAAAAAACGCACCGCAGTCGAAATAAATTTACACTGCAGTACGCCTATAGCCGCACCGCAGTGCAAATTTAGTTTCACCGCAGTGCGTTTTTTTGTCGTTTTGAGGGTGCAAATTTTTACTTTCTAGTGGTTCGAAAAATAGAAAATGGCATTGTTCGGATTTTCATCAAATCTAAGCAAATCATCAATAGGGCTGAATGTTTTCGACCCTTTACGCCCCCTTAATGTATCAAATCTGTAATATTGCGTTAAAAAGCATTAAATATTGAGTGTCTGTTAGCAATTCTCCGTAATATGTCCTAACTTTGCATAAAATAACCTAACTACAATAAAAAATTTTATGAAATCCTTACTGATGAAAACAGGTTTGTATTGCCTTTTGACGATTGGGGCCTTCATGGGCACCCAATTTCTTTGTGCACAGAATCCTTCAGGAACTGCCGATGTCCCCCACGCTTCCATGTATCTTCAACCATGGAACAGACAGGCGGTAAAAGTTCCTTTCGCTACAGCCGACCCTGGTACGCCAACTCTTATCCATTGGGGTATGGACACGGCATGGGACGACGAGGGCAACGTGTTGCGCGGCATCAACTTCATCGGGCGCGACCGTCTGACGTATGGACGTATCTCGTTTCAGGTGATGGATGCCGTCAATGACGATGGCACGCTGTCCGACCGACAGAAGAATTTTCTGAACGCGCGCCTTCGCCATATCTCGCTCACTCATCCCGAGGGACTGCTTCTCAATTCTGACCCTGTTGACATCAATACCAGTATCTATACCCATCACCCCGAGGCTTGGTACAAGGTCATCAAGGCCACACTGAAATATGTGCAGGACTATGGTCTGAAAGTAGTCTCTATCGCACCCTTCAACGAGCCGGACGTCACAGCCAGCAACCAGGGGACAAAAGCCGACTTCAAGGCTGTGGCCAAGCTGATAAAGGAAGACTCGTTCTTTGAGGGTATTCGCATCTGCGCCGGCAATACCTGTAACAATGACGGGGCGACGGAGTGGTATGACTATATGAAGCCTTACGTTGACGAAGGAAATACGCACCAGTTGGCGGGCGACTTCAACCATTATGCCGACTTCTACTCGCACGTGAAGGCCGATGGCAACGTGGCGACCAACGACGAACTGCACAATGTGATGGAGGGTATCGTCGGTGCCAACTATGGGATGGAGAACGGTATCTGGTGGGGTACTGTCGGCCCGAGTCGAGGCGATTTCTGCCTGGCCACCAGCGAGGGTGGTGCACGTCTGGGCTATGGCGAGAACCGTGCAGCCTGGTCTGGTGCGGCTGTCTATCGTCTGCCTGATGGCAGAATTAAGGCTTTTGCCGGTGTGAGTGAGCGCCAGGCCTCTCCCTGTAGTTATGAATATGTGTGTCGGGACAAACCCGTCTATTTTGACGGTTATGGACCAGCCTATTCTTATGCCATCTCGTTGCCGGGCGGCTATCGGTATGGCGATACGTATCAGAAGAGTGCTGAGCGAAGTGTTCAGGTTTGCGATGGAGCAGACGTGCCGCTCTGTCCGCTGACCAACGGCAACTACATCATCGTCAACAAGAAGAGTCAGAAGTTGCTGACGATTCAGAACGGTGCAACGAACAACTCGGCCCCCGTCGTGCTGTATGACAATAAGCGCTATGCCTATCAGCAGTGGACGTTGGAGCAACTGTCGGATAATGCCGGCGACCTTACTGGGTACTATGTCCATAGCGTCCGAAATGCAGAAATGAACATAGAGACGGGAGGTTTCCAGGTCAATGTGGGCGGTACTGTCAGCGTCTATCCTGTGACAAATGCAGAAAACCAGCGTTGGACGTTTGAATACGCAGGGGACGGATACTATAGAATCCGTAACTACCAGTCGGGCTTGTATCTCGAAGCAACCGGTGGAAACACAGCGAACAACGCCAGCGTAACACTATGTGCTGGAGCAACGGCCGACCATCAGTTGTGGAAATTCCTGCCCATTGACGCCACCTGTGAGACGAATGCCCCGCAGATACCCGTCAATCTCGTCGCTACGCCGCGCAGCCATTCTGTACTTCTTTCTTGGGATGCCAATGTCCAGGACAAGGATTTCAATGGTTATGTCGTGCTTCGCGGTGAGAAGAATGATTTCGGTGAAATCGAATATGATGTTATTGGAAGAGGTATTTTGACCAACCGTTTCCTGGACAATACAGCTCGTCCCCATCATTCCTATTATTATGCAGTGCAAAGCGTTGACTATTCGCAGAACCGTTCTGCACTGTCTGTTCCGGTCGGCGCTTCGCTTGCAGACGAGAAAGTACTGGTTGCGCGCTACGAATTTGAGTTGTCGGCAAATGACATGACCGAAAACCAGCTTCACGGCGTGGTCAGCGACCCGTCAAGCCTGGCCACTCAAACCACCGAGTATCGCTCTGGCAAGAATGCCTTGCTGCTGGATGGAGTGTCCAACTATATGTGTCTGCCCGTCTCTGCCTGCAGCCTTTCTGATGCTACGTATGCGGTATGGGTTTGCGCTGCTTCTAATTCTTTTGCCAAAAACAGTTGCCTGTATGACTTTGTCTCGGATGCCAACCACTATGCCACTCTGTCCTTGAATACAGGCGGAAATATCGTGTACCGGATGAAAAACGGCGAGACTGAGCAAACCTTGCAGACGGGCAGTCTGACCGCAGGATGGCACCACGTGGCTCTGACGATCGGTGCAGAAAATGTGACAATCTATGTGGATGGACAGCAAGTGGCAAGCGCTCCTGTGTCGGCGCGTTTGTCTGACCTCTGTCCTGTAGTCAATAGTGTTGGTGCCAACCTGTTGGAAGATGTCCCACTTATGGATGGCTTTATTGATGACCTGCGAATCTATAACTATGCGTTGTCAGCCGATGAAATCAACGACATCATCGGCCAAGCGACCGTTCAGCCGCGAGAGGCCGAAGGATGGAATCCACCCACCTTGCCCAGTAAGGATGTGACAAAAATCAGTTCGTCCGAGTCGATTCTCCTGTACAATGTCGACGCCGACGCCTTTGTTACCTATGGCATGGACTGGAACACGCAATCGCTGGCTCAGCGTCTGCCCAAAGGCGACACGACTTTCAGTTCGAAATACCGCGTCAAGGTGCAGCGACAGGAGGGCAACAAGTTGTATGTCTCCATGTACGATAAGCCGAATGCCTATGTCGGTTGCCTTGCAGATGCTTGCAATGTTTGGAGTGACCGTTCCATGTCCGAAGGCGCATTTGTCTATCAACCTCTGAACTCACTTTCGGGCACCATTTATACTCTCAGGTCCGAGAGTCAGAAAGCCTATCTCGACCTTACTTACGCCTACGGCGGACCGCTGACGACGAGCAACGGCCGTGGTTATGTCCACTGGGCCTTTATTCCTACTCGTGACATCACCAATGGAAATTACGCCAAATACAAAGAACGCAAACAAATGTTCCAACTGCAGCAAGCCATTCTTGAATCAGGAAAGGCGGCCGACTATGCCTCGGAACTGCAGCAGGCCTATTCCGTCTATAGCAATGCGAGCGCATCAGTGACTGAATTGCGCGAGGCTACCCGGCAATTGCTGCTGGCAACTGCTGGCGACCTCACCGTTCCTGTCGATGCTACCTCTTTGTTTACGAATGCTGACATGTTGGGCAATGCAACAACTGCCGACTGGACGGACACCCAAACCACCATCAGTGACGGTGACATAGAAGTGCTGCACCAGTCTTTCAAACTTCAGCAGACACAGACCGACCTTCCCAATGGCGTCTATGAGGCTGTGTTCCATTCATTCTACCGTAGTGATGGCTCAGGGCGTCAGCCTGTTGCCACTGCTGCTGCAGAAAATACCGTCAATGGAAATCTGACCACCTTGCAGGATATTAAGAAATATGAAGTCTTGCTGACCACCGAAGAAACGATGGCCGGGGCTGCACAGACACTGACCAGCGACAAGGCGCAGACAATACTCAGCGGCATCATCGTCGCCGACCATCAGATGACCCTATCTGCCAATGTCACCAGCATCAACCAGTGGCTGAATTTCCAAGGCTTCTCCCTCACCTACAAGAATCCATTAGTCACTGTTCAAGTGCCCGCATCCGGCTATACAACCTTCTATTACAGCAACCAGAGCTTCCTGCTCCCTGAAGGTGTGCAGGCATTCACCTTAAAAGAGGAAAACGGCAATATCGTCGTTAGCCGAGAGTTCACCGAAGCCGGAACTATTCTCCCTGCAGGCCAGGGTGTGCTTCTGAAAGCCGAACCAGGTACATACGTCATGGTTCCCACGATTCGGAAGAGGTCGGTTGACGCGAACAATCAATTGCGAGGCTCCGACGAGGATCAACTGACGTACGGAGGCAACTACTACTATGTGTTGAACGAAGACTTGCAGGAAACAGGATGGAAGTGGAATGCGACAAATGGCGCCACATTTGTCAATCCTGCACACCATGCTTACTTTGTTTCTCAAAGCCAGACAACGCCTCAGGACTTCTATCCCCTCGAACCAGCGACGTCTGTGTCTGAAGTAACTCTAGAGACGTGTTCTGAAGACGAACCCATGTATAATCTTGCCGGACAACGCGTAGATAAATCCTATCGTTCCATCGTCGTCAAGAAAGGCAAGAAACTGCTTGTCAAATGATGACTCTGAGCCTGAAATAACCCTCACATGTCTCCATCTGGGGACTAAAACGTATCCCGCCGCATAGTGCTGAAGTTGCACCGTGCGGCGGGATACGTTTTTCTTCTTTAGATGTGTTCAATTGACCGAAAAAAAGATAAAGATAGGCCATTTTTCCCTTCTTTTCCACACTTTTCTTCTTCCATTTTGCTCAATCGGGCCAAAATGGCTATCTTTGCATGGTAAAAAGAAAGTTTGAATTTAAGTAACGGAATAAAGAAGTGAGAAGGGTTGCATTCATTCTGATTGCATTGCTGGGAGTCTGTCTAAACCTGGTGGCGCAGGAAAGTGACAGCACGTCGCTGCGCCCGACGTTTGGAGTTAACTTCACGGCCGAGATGCAGACCGACTTCAAGAACGTCCGTTATGCCAACCTTCTCGAGCTTCATGCCGACATTCCCCTGTCAAGGTCGCTGTCCTTTCAGGCATCATCCCTCAGCGCAATGAATTCCAGGGATGACCTGGATATTCTTGACCTGCAGGGCTTCTCCAACATCGACACCCCCAACATGCCGTTTGCACTGGCGGTAGCCGGATTTTCCTGGCATCCGAACGACCGTCATTCGCTCTTTGCGGGCATCCGTCGCACCGACGAGGATTACTTCTGCAGCGAAGGTCTCAGCCTGTTTACCAACAGTTCATGCGGCATCTTCCCGACTTCCAGCTATAACAGTCTCGTTGCCTGTTACCCGAATGCCGCGCTGGGCGTCCATTATGCCTATGACCACAAGAACCTGTGCCTTCAGGCATCCCTCTACAATGGCATTGGCAACAATAAATTCAACGGTCGCTACAATGTCTTCCGTTTCTGTCCTAAGAGCGATGGCGTAATGGCCATCGGACAGGCAGAATACCGCTATCGCAACAGCCACTATTATCTGGGTGGCATCATGCATTCCAAAGAAAACATCTCATCTTCAGTATGGGCCTACGCTGAGCAGTCGCTGTCGCCCCGCCTGACCTTGCTCGCCGCCTATGGACATGCTTTCGGCAGCAAACTCTGTGATAACTTCTGTGCCCTCGGAGCCACATACAAATACAAGCGTGCGGAGTTCGGTCTGTTTTCTGATTATACCCGCATTGTTTACATGGACGAATGGGCCACGGAACTCATCTGCAGCCTCCGTCTCACAGACATCCTGACCGTCAAGCCCGTGTTGCACGTCATCACGACCAACGGCGAGACCAAGTGCATCGGAATGCTGCGAATGGACATCGGCATCTGACGCAAAATATATGTTTTGCGATTCGTTTTGTAAAGAATAAGACTATTGCTTTTTACCCGCAAAAATCTATAATGGCACAGGCTTCGCTGCCGATGGAAAGGGCAACGATGATTCCGGTGTCCGTTTGGAAGAGGGTAGGGGTTAGGTGGTCTCCAAGTTTTGCTGCAACCCGATACTCAACCCTAAGACCGCAAATTTTGAAATCCTCTGGCAGCAGTTCCATCGCCATGCGGACATAGTTGGCATTGTTCATATGGCGATTGTAGTCGATGTCAGCCCGTAACACCTTGATGGGTTCCAGCATTTCGCCCTCGGTCTTCGGCAGGATGATGCGGCGGTCTTTGTAGTTCATCTCCAACTGCGATTCCAGCGTCATAGAGGCAATGGTCTCTTCATTCACGCGTTTCAACTTTCCCGTGGACTTGTCAACGAAAGCCCCCATGCTCCACGTTTTGTAGCACGGATTGCCCTTTGCATCATAGATGAACGTGTTGCGGAACCCGAACATGGGTTTCATTTCATAGACGGAGGTCGTCACCGTCAGCGCCTCCTTGTATTCGGGAACACGGACAATTTCCACCTGCCGGGTAGCCAGCAACTGGGCCATGTTCTGCTCGGCGAAATACTGCTTTACGCCAAGCTCCGAGTCAATCCACATCTCCGAGCAGTCCTGCATCATCTGGAGGGCCGAATAGAGTTTGAGCCGTCCCTCGCTGTCACAGGTGCTTGTCGTCACTTTGAAATTTAAGCTATACATATTCTTCAGTTCTAATGCCCATCGGTTCTGGGTATAATAATCTAAAATGTTAAAACGCAAATGCCTAACTGTTAGACACTTGCGTTTTGCGTTGTGGTACCACCAGGATTCGAACCGGGGACACACGGATTTTCAGTCCGATGCTCTACCAACTGAGCTATGGCACCATCGTTGTTTTGCAGACGCTTGGGGGCATCCCTTTCGTTTGCGGGTGCAAAGGTAGGTATTTTTTGCGGAATGGCAAAATTTTTCCTGAAAAAAATTGCCATGTGGCAGATTTTTCGTACCTTTGCAGTCGGTTTTGGAAACGGGACCGCAGAAATCGGGATGTAGCGCAGTTGGTAGCGCACTACGTTCGGGACGTAGGGGTCACGTGTTCGAGTCACGCCATCCCGACCTCGGAGCAGCAAATGTGAGTTTGCTGCTTTTTTTGTGTTGAGTCGTGGGGAAAATTGCGTTTTGAGAAGGGGCGAAATATGGAAAAAAATGCACCGCAGTCCGTTTGAAAATGGACTGCGGTGTGACTATAGGCGCACCGCAGTGTAAATTCAGTTACACTGCGGTGCGTTTTTTGCCGTTCTCCAGGGGTTGGAGAAGGCGGTTTACCAGAGGTTGCCCCAATCGTCTTCGCGGCCTTTGGCGGTGGGGTCGTCTTCGTCTTCGCCTTCACCTCCGTCATGGATGCCTTCGTTGGGGGCGGAGAGTGTCATGAGGGAGGTAAAGGGGCGAAATTCCCAGTGTTTCACCTCGGGCTGGATATATGTTTTCTGTTTCATTGCAATAACATTTTTTTACCGTTAACAATATAGATGCCCTTGGTGAGCGGACCGTTGACTTTTCGACCTTGCAAGTCGTAGATTTCCTGTTGCTTCTCGTTTGCATCGATGCCGAAGATGCCTGTTGCCTTGCCTTCGTCAAATCCGAGGGTCTTGATGCCCGAGGATTCTGGCACGTGGAAGTAGGCGCGGAAGCCTTTGATCTTGGTTCGTCCTGTGGATGACTTGAAGAGGTCGTTGAGGATGTAGTAGTCGGTGCCGCCGTTGTTGGCCATGACGCAGGGACAGATGTAGTTGCCGACGAACTGGAGACCGTTCTTTTCGACCGTAAGGTCTTCGCTGGGCGTGATGTCGATGCCTTGGAAGGTGTACTCGGTGCCAGCCTGGTCGGTCTGCATGATGTAGGGCTTGTTGGCTGCAATGTCGGTGACTGCTTCGAATGTGAGATTTGCATTATCACCGTTGACGGTCACGTTGGACAGTTCCTTGACAATGGTATTTTCGCCGAATGCTTCCTGGATTTGGCTCTGTGTGAGGGCGAAGGGGAAGCAGATGGTGTTCCAGGCATTGCCACTCTCGACATTAGTCTTGGCGACGATGTTGCGCTTGAAGGTGAGATTGACGTTCTTGGCAGCCTGAGGTGCCTCGGCGGCTGTCTCATCGAGCGTGACGTTCGGGAGGTATTGCGTGAGGCGCAGGTTGTTGAAGACGACGTAATGTGCAGAACCGTTCCATACGCGGTTCGGGTCGGCAATTTTAAGCGTGAGATCGGTTTCGCCGTCGAGGTAGATGTAGAGACAGATGTCTGCATAACCTGCTGCGATGAAAGCAGCCTGTTGGGTGAGGCTCTGTCCTACATAAACGGCTGTCTGTCCGTTGGCATCAGCATTTTGGTTCATCTGATACCAAGACATGAAGGGAACCTGCTCGTCGTTGGCTGCCAGATAGGCACTGACAGGATCGGTGAAGCCGTCGTTCCACATTCTTGTATCAATGGCTTCGTTCGTATGGCGTTCAAAGGCACCAAGTTCGACTTTGTAGATACCTGCCGGCACGTTGGCAGCCGGGATGGTGAGCGTGTGGACACCCGTGGTTTCGTAGCAGCGTCCGTAGGCGTTGCCTTCACGGTTGTTGTAATCGGGATAGCCGTCTGTCGTAGAGGTGGAAGTGAAGGTCCAGTTACCCACGCCGTTGCCGAACGAGGTGGTGCCGACGGCAGAAGAACGGTCGATAGAGGTATAGTCCGTATCCAGAACCGTCGCAAAGGTCGTGGCAGTGGCGTTGATGCCTGATGCCGCAATGACGGTTTCGATATTTTGTGCTGGATATCCATTCACTTTTGCATCGCGTTCAGCCTTTGTCCAGAACTGCCATGTGCAACAGTCGGAGCCACGCTCCTCGACGGAACCGTTGCTGGCTACAGCGCGAGGATTTGTTTTTTCGGGCTTTCGAGTGTAGAGATAACCGTCATCTAGTCCTCTGTCGTGGAGATAATAGCCAGACAGTTGGGCATCGGTAGATGGCAAGACGTCGTAGATACGTGCATCGTCAGACAGCCCATCGATGAATACCCAATTCGGCCCATAAAGGTACAGGTCGCTGGAAATGAATCGAATCTTGCTGTAACCTGTGTTGCGGTCAACTTTCCATTCAAAAGGCATTCCGTAGTTGTCAACGACAACTGAAGTTCCGTATGCCTGTCCGCCGCTGATGAATCCGTCGTAATAGGGGCTATACAGATAGTACACGCCGTCGAAGATATAAGGAGTGTGGAAGGTCGTAAAGGCTTCTGCAGCGTTTTCAACACCGTCTTTCTCAATCGAACCGGCGGGGATGGTAATGGTGTAAACCTTGCCTGGCTTAAGCGTAACTCCGCTGAAGGTAACCGTGATGTTGTCAATCGTCATGTCAACAGGGATTGTCGTCTCGCCGTCGTACAGTTGTGCCTTCTTACCCTCCTTGACGGTAGAGCCTAATGAGCAACTGGCTCCGACTTCATCAAGGCTCTGCAGGTATGCATTCGAGAGGTCGTTGAAGGTCAGGTCACAGTCGCCTGTGATGCTGCTCTCACCCACCATGATGTCGATGAACTCGAACAGGTCGTCGGCAGGGATACCTACCTCGGTGTTCATGTAGTAGAAGAACTGGCGCTGGAGCGTCGAACCGGGCAGCGTCTGGATATATTCCAGCTTCTCGTGCATGTTGAGCGAACCTGTATCATCCCAAGGACGTGTGCCGGCTTCAGAGAATGTTGTCAATTCGTATTCCTTGCAGAGTTGGTCGAACGTCATGCCACACAGACCGTCGAGGAGCAGACCATAGGAACCTGTACGGTCGGCGCCGATGCGGCAGTGGAAATAGACGGCCTTGCCCTCGCGAAGGTTATTGAGCGTGAAGTTGAACATCTGCTTGTAGTCCTCCTGATGGGTGACAAACATATTGCTGTTGTAATCCTGGTTCATGTAGAGATAGGCCGCATCGCTTCCCAGGGCTGATTCCGTGGGTGATATGCCGCCGCAGTCAGCATCGTGGCGCAGGTCGATTTCAGCAGCGATGCCCAGACGACGCAGTTCGGCGAGGTCGTCGGCACTTACTTCGTGGCCGATGTTCAGTTCGCCGCCGCGGAAAATCTTTCCGTAGCGCACGCGTTTGCCGTCGAGATTCAGCCAACCACCGAGGTCGCGGATGTTGAAGGCTGTATTAGCCTTGATCATGCGCAGATGGCCTTCGGTCTGGAACTGTCCCTGAGAGAGGGTGCTGCTGCCGCCTACCACCTTGAAGTAATAGGTATTCTGCGGAATGAGGTTGGGCACTTCGCAGAGGGTGGTGCCAGCAGGGAAGGTGAAGGTCTCTGCTTTGCTGTAGTCGACATTCTTGCTCACGGTGACGGTGAGGGCAGCGTTGTTCTGTGGAACGGGGATGAAGACGCTGTGCGGTTGGTCGAGGCGTACGGGATGGCCGGCGTTGTAGGCACTAACCTTCGAGGCAACACTGGCATCGGTGTAGGTGAATTCGTTGAGGAAGCGGCGTACGCGCCAGTTCTCCTGGTTGACGACGAACGACACGTTCTGGAAGTCAACGGGAGCGAGGCTCGTAGGCTGTGTGCCATTGATGTCGAAGGTGAATCCGTCGAACTTACCCACGGTGGCTGCGCCTTCCCACATCACGGGGATGCTGTCGGGCTGTGCGGCTTTTACCAACACGTCGTTGACGGTGAGTGTCTTCGTGGCATCGACGGTGACAAAGTAAGCCTTGCCTGCTTCGATGCTGTAGGCAGGAACGAGTTGGCCAATACCGTCGCTGGTGACGCCAGCCAGCGTATAGACATTGCTGAACGCGTCTGCTGTCTTTGTGGCATCGAGGTCGAAGGGCAGGCATACCTTATTGTATTCGCCAGCGTTGAGCGTGATGCCGGTGTTGACAGTCGTTGCCTGTGTGTCCTCTGTTGGAACACCCTGTGTGAGGTCAACGGCCACACTGGGATTGCCATAATAGAGGCGGAAGTTGTCGAAGCACATCCAGTTGTTGGTAAGTCCGCCAACAATGTTGAGGCCGAGGGTAAGGTCGGCGTTGGCTGTGGTCGTTGTGCTGAGCAGGTTCCAGTAGTCGCCGATGTCGAAGGTTGCGCTGGCTCCGTGCATGGAGTCGGGAGCCATCTTCTGGTTCGAACCGCCAGCGACGCCAGCAAGATAGGCGGGCTGATAGCGAGTTTGGTCGTAGATGTTGCAGATGGACTTCGAAGCGCCACCGAGTAGGAGGTTGGCTTTCACTTCGTCCGTTCCAAGCTGATAGTTGATGACGGCTGTGCGCCATGCGGCTGAGCGGTAGAATGCCTGTGCCTTCAGAGTGTAGGTACCGGCAGGCATGTTTGCCAGAGTCTGGGTGAGCGACGCGTCGGTCTGGTTGAAGAACTCAGCGACAAAGTATTTGCCATCATGGCCTGGTGTACCTTCGGCTGTCCATCCGCCGACACCAGTGTCGAATGATGGATTCTCAATCAGTGAGGTGAGGTCGAACAGCACGCTAGCGTTGTCTGCATCTTGCAGCATGTCGCAAACGGCCTGCCAGACGATTCCGTCGTATTCAGCCAGTTTTTCTTCGGTGGTGCAGTAGTCGGAGATGGCAGCGTCGGCCATCACGGTGTCGTAGTTACCGCGGTCGATTGCCTGGTTGACGATGTCATCATACTTGCTGTGCCAATTCAACGTAGCCTGCTCAATCATGGCAGACATGTCGATACCGTAGTAGGTAACGACAAAGTTATCGAAGATGCTCCAGTCAGAGGCGTTTGTCACGCTCTTTTTCACGCCGATGCGCAGTTTTCCGTCAGTAACGACGGTGCGGATGGGTGTGTTCCAATACTGATTTGCTTTGAAGCAAGCAGCAGCACGTGCCATGCTACTGGGCACATAGATGGTCGAGCCGATGTCGTATGCTACACTACTATTGTAAGTTCCGTCGTTTTTATTTCCCAAGTCGTAATCGAAGATGGACTTGAGCGGAGCGTCAGCCGTATTGATGTAGTACATAGCATTGAGTTCGTCGGGGTTTCCGGCCTTGCGCGTGGCAGCAGCATCATGGGCGTCGTTGCCGGTGTTGCCTGTGCGGTAGAATCCTTGACACTTCAATTCGTAGATACCGTTGGGCATTCCGTTGATTTCTTGATAGACATCGAAAGTCGTGTTCCACTTTTCAAAGCAGAAGTTATCGTTGATTCCGTTGAATGCGGGACTGCCTTGCCAGAAACTCTTGTCTGTTACGCGTCCTATATAGGGGTTCATAAAGGCCCAGGTCGCATCAACGGGATGGTCGGCGTCGGCGTTGGACATTGCAGCGATGAGGTCGGCCTTGGTGACGAGTTTCCAGTAGCCCATCGAAGTGGTTGGTGCAGCGTCGACCATAGATGTTTTCGTCGCATCAGAGGCGTGGGCAACAATGTATTTATTGTCCACACTGTTGCGCATGGTGTATGTGTTCTCCAATCCGGTTACAGGCGTAAACGTCCACTTTGCATACTTCGACGAAGTAGTGAGTTTGTCCACATAGCCGTCTGAGCCGAGATAGAGAGGCGATTTGTCGGTTTCGGAAACAATGTAGGTGGGACCTGATGACAGGTAGTAGGCCTCACCACTCGAGATGAGCGTAAAGGGAATGCCGCCCTCTTTCGTCAGCGAGGCACGTGTGTCCCAGTCATTGTGTCCGTACATGAAGGCTTCTCGCCCCACGTTGTACAGGTAGAATGTGCCGTCGGCCGGCGCACTGGCCGTCCACGACTGAGCCGTCATGTTCGCGGGTATCAGAAAGACCGCCGCGAGCAGGCTCCAAAGATAAAGAAATGTTTTCTTCATAATGAAATAATTAGTTTGGTGAAGGATTGTTGTGATTTTACATGATTTCAAAGTGCAAAGTTACACATTTTTTTAGTAAATCAGTTCCATTATTTTCTCAAAAATTATCAGAAATCATTCAAAAGGCTTGTTTCCTCCCGTTTGACAGTGGGGTTTGCGGTAATGTGGCCCGATGCGTGAGGATGCTTGAAAAATAGGTTGTGTAACGTGGTGAAAACTGTTTTTTCGGCCTCTGAAATATCGCAAAAAACGCACCGCAGTGCAAATATATTTCGACTGCGGTGCGACTATAGGCGTACCGCAGTGCATTTTTAGTTGGACTGCGGTGCAATTTTTTGCCGTTTTCTACGCGTGCGCGCGCGAAATGTTTATAAGGTGGAGAGGGGGCTAAATATAAAGTAGCAAAGATATATCAGTTGTTATAAACACATCTCGCCTGTAGGGGCAGGTTTCCATGCCTGCCCGAAGGATTTTCGGCGCTCGATGCATAAATAACTTAAGAAGTCATGGACGCCCCACGGGTCGTCCCTACAAGTGGTTGTCGGGCATGCGCCCTGTAGGGACGACCCGTGGGGCGTCCATCATTGCTTTGTGGTATTGGTAGAAAACAATTCGGCATCGAGCCTCATGTTTTCTTCGGGCAGGCATGGAAACCTACCCCTACTGCGCGATGTGTGGGCTTAGACGAGCTAAGCCCCTACAAGGATAAGTGAACTTGAATGATTGAGGAGGATGTGTCCTACCGCTTCAGTCGTATTCCGACGTCGGTGATGCCTTGCGGAGCCGTGTCGCGCAGACGGTGGGTGACGTGAAAACGGTAGCGGTGCTGAGGGTTGAGGATGACGTTGCCTACTGCCTGCTCATGCTGGATGTGGGGTAGGGCAGTGCCGTGCGGGTGGTCGCGGTCGTCGAAAAGGGGAATGTCGATGTCGTGCGTCTCGACGTTGCGGATGCGCTGAATGAGACGCGAGGTGGTGTCGGCATGAACCAATGTGCCGTCGGATGTGACTTGGCGGCGGATGGTGGTGCGCAGACGCAGTGGCAGGAGTTCCTGCAGGGTGATGCGCAGGGGCAAAGTGCGATAGGGATAGGTGTCGAGGGTGCGCACGGCTACGCTCAAGCGCCCCTCTATGGAATCCTTCTCGGTCGTTTTGGGGGAGATAATGAACGTCAGGGTGTCGCTGCGCTGCCAGCCACGTGCTTCAGTGCCCTGATACTCGTGGTAAAGGTCGTTCGTGTCGTCGCAGGAGGACAACAGCCCCCCTCCAACTCCCCCCCATAGGGGGAGGGTCCAGACCCAAAGAAAGCGTAAGCGACGGATCATTGCTGTTTGTTGGATGCAGCGTTGCGATTTCCGCCACGACGCTTCTTCTTGCGGTTGCGGTCGAAACGTGTGATGTTGTCCTGGTCGAGCAGGTCGGTTGAGGCATACTCGACGGGATTGCCGTCCTCGGTGAGGGCTGCAGGCTTCTGTCCCTCGCGGTTCATTTGGATGATTTCGAAAGCACGACGCGCGCTGATGGTCGATTCGTTGACCAGTGCATGCTTGTCGGTCGAGTAGGTGATGGTGTGGGCGAGGATGTCGGCCTTGAAGAAGTAGTAGTCGCTGTCGAGCGTCTGCAGGACGATTTCGCGCGAAGGCAGCCGTTTGAGTGCCTCGACATACTGATCGACCTCGTAGTTGAGGCAGCACTTGAGTTTGGCGCATTGTCCGGCTAGTTTCTGCGGATTGAGCGATATGTCCTGGAAGCGTGCAGCCGAGGTGGACACGCTGTTGAAGTTTGACATCCAAGTGGCGCAGCAGAGTTCACGTCCGCAGGGACCGATGCCGCCAATGCGTCCGGCCTCCTGACGTGCACCGATTTGCTTCATCTCGACGCGGATGTGGAAACGCTCGGCGAGCACCTTGATGAGTTGGCGGAAATCGACGCGCTCGTCGGCGATGTAGTAGAAGATGGCTTTGTTGGCATCGCCCTGGTATTCGACGTCGCCAATCTTCATCTTCAGCCCGAGGTCGTTGGCAATCTGGCGCGACTCGATCATCGTCTCGTGCTCCAGCGCCTTGGCTTCGCGATACTTGTCCATATCGACGTTGCGGGCCTTGCGGTAGATGCGCTTGAGTTCGTAGTCGGCCTTGAGGTTGGCTTTCTTAATCTGCAGGGGCACGAGACGGCCGGTCATGGTGACGGTGCCGATGTCGTGTCCGGGACTGGCCTCGACGGCAACGATGTCGCCCTTGTGCAGGTCGAGGTTGTTGCTGTTGAGGAAATAGCCCTTGCGGGGTGCCTTGAAGGTGACTTCGACGACTGGACAGGCGTCCTGGTTGTCAGGCAGGTCGGCCAGCCAGTCGTAGGCATTGAGTTTGTCGGTATGGAGCGTGCAGCCTCGTGCGCTGAGTCGGCAGCAGCCATTGCCACATGTATAGGGTTTTTCAGTCATTTTTGGAATGATATGCGTTAAAGTTTTGAGTTATCGGTTTTTGATGAGCACAATCATCTTGAGTGCGAAATCAAAAAACACTATCTTTGCATTCGCGTTCTGTTCGATGTCGCGCTGTGCCAGTTGGAGTTCGTCCATGATGCCGATGACATTGCGCTCGTTGATGAAGGGTGCGAAACGGACGGCAAAGTCGGACTCGGCCGAGGACATGTAGTTGAGGTTCTCGCGCTGGAAGTTGTAGATGAAATTCTCGCGCACCATGTGCTGACAGTAGCGCAGCAGGGCCTTTTGCCGCTCGCGTCCCATCGCAGCGACCTGTTCGCTCCACTGCTTCATCTCCTTCACTCGGCGCATGTAACTGAGGCGCATCAGCGAGACGAAGAGTTCGAAATACTCGTCGTTGTCGTCCTGGTCGGTGATGACACGCAGGGCTGCCGTCATGCTGCCTTCGGCTGTGTGTGCAATGCGCTTGGCCTCGTCGGGTTGGATGCTGTACTGCTGCTCGAGCGTCTGTCGTATGTCATCCTGCGTGAGGGCTGGCACTTCGATGATTTGTGTGCGTGAGCGGATGGTCTGGAGCAAGAGGTCGGGACGCTCGCTGACGAGAAGGAAAACTGTGTCGGCAGGCGGTTCCTCCAGCAACTTGAGCATCTTGTTCGCGCAGACAAGGTTCATCTTTTCAGGTAACCAGACGAGGCAGACCTTGTAACCGCCCTGACTGGATTTGAGTGCGAGTTTCTGTGCAATGGCATCGCTCTCGCTCTCATAAATCATCAACTGCTGGGTCGTGGCACCGCAGGCCTGCATCCACTCGGCATAGCCCATGTATGGCGACTGCAACAACAGTTCGCGCCACTCCTGGCCGAAGTCTTCGCAGTAGGTAGGCTTGTTGCTGCCGTTCTTCTTGTAAATGGGGAATAGGAAGTGGAGGTCGGGGTGTTGCAGTTTCTCGGTCATGAGGCAAGAAGGACAATGCCCACAAGCGTGGTCGAGCATCGGCTGCGGTTCGTCGCTTGCAGGTGTCGGTTCTGGTTCGCCAAACAGTCCGCCGCCGAACATGTCGGGCTGCTGAGCCTGGGGTTCTTTGCCCTTGCACAGCAGATACTGCGCCATCGCCACAGCTAGGGGCAAGGCGCCCGAACCCTCCTTGCCGCAGAGCATGAGAGCGTGGGGCACACGGCCTTGCTGCACGTCGTCGATGAGGCGGTGCTTCACGGCTTCCTGTCCTATGATGTCAGTGAATTGCATGAATGGGGTCTTAGGTATCTTTTTGCTTCGTAGGATTAACGCAGCGAGTATTTATAGTCAATCGGCCCGTCTTCGGTCGTGACCGTGAAGACAATGTTGTCGTAGGTCGCGGCGTACTTATATGTAGGCACACTGGCGTAGAACTTCTGTGTGTATGCCTCGCTGTCGGCTGTTGGTTTTTGGTGAAGCAGACTGACATAGACGGTCTGTTTCCCGTCGCTTTCCACCTCCGTTTTTTCTTCGCAGAATCCGAACGAATGTTTGTCGACACCCACTGTCTTGTAACTCATCAGGAAGTTGAGATAGCGGTCGGTGCGCCAATGGCTGATGATGTGGACAGGTACTTTCGGCAACGTGTTGTACTTCTCGGCCGAGAGTGGGTGCATCGAGAGGACCAGTGCTGTCTGATAGATGTGGACTTTCTTGTTGTCCACTTTCTCATAGATGCACAGGCAGCGGTAGGTCGTGTCGGGTTTGGCGCCTGACAGCGGCGACTCCGTCACGCCGAAGGTCTCGCCGCGGTCGGTACGCATGCTCACCACCGTCCTTGCCGTGTTGGTGTTCAACTCGACCAGTTCTGTGATGGCGGAGGGATAGTCCTCGACGGTGTCCTCTTTGCTGCACGAGGCTATCAGACATGCCAGGATGCTGCAAAAGAGAAGTTTAGAGAGCGGCTTCATGATTGAAAACGGGGTTGGCGTACATGGTGAGGATGCACTCGCGCAAGAAGGGCAGGTCTGGCTTGTTGAGCTGGATCATGCCCATCTTTTTTTGCAGATAGGCCTCAAACCTTGCTTTTTCTTCCGAATTATAGTGGTCGGCATGCTCCGTGTTGTTGCGCAGCAGGTCGGCAGCCACGTAGTTGCCTGCATAGAGGTGGTAGTGGCGGTGGATTTCCTGGTCGATATGTTCGGCAACAGCGCGGAAATAGTCGGCCTTGGGCATGTCGGCAGGCAGGGTGTCGAGCCATGCGTTGATGCTCGGGGCGGCATGGTAGTGAATCTTGCCTTTCCATCCGAAGATGCCTGTGCGCATGTTGTCAAGGTCGTCCTGCTGGCTCTTCTTGAATCCTTCGATGTCGCGTTTGTTCTGCATCTCCTGTGCCTTCAGGTAGTCACAGGGGTCGTACTCGTAGGTGATGGCAAGCGGAACGATGTTCAGGTTGCGCAGGTCGCCGCCGATGGCCATCATCTTCAGCACACTTTCCTGGGTGCGGTCGTTGCTGTCCTTGGCACGGCCTTCGCGCTGGGCAATCCAGATGTTCTCCTTCTTCTCGTTGATGCAGAAGTGCATATATTTCGACATGTGTGCAGAGGCGAGCAGCATCTGGCGCATGGTCAGTGCGCGCTGGACGATGAACGACTTGTTGACTCGTACCAGGTCGCGTATCCACGGACGGATGAGCAGGTTGTCACCGATGGCAATCTCGACGGTGTTGTAGCCATTGTCGTGGAGGGCATAGGACAGGATTGCAGAGTCGAGCACGATGTCGCGATGGTTGGAAATGAAGGTGTGGCTGCGGTCACGTTCGCCGTCGATGGGCTGGAAGTTGGCCGTGAGGCTCGTTGCTGCCTTCTGCAGAAGTTGGTGCAGCATGGGATAGACCATTTGGAGCTGGAATTCCAGGTTGGTCGAGCAGCTGCGCATGCGTTGTGCCAGTGCCTCGAACGGTATGTCGGGGAACACGAATGCCAGCACGGCCTTGAACTCTGGGTCGGCGAGCAGACGGTCATAGACTTCGGGCAGTTCTTCTGGCAGGAACGGACGGATGTCGTCAAAATCGTGGATGGTCATGGTGTGATACTGTTTTTTTCTCGATAAAAAGGGCCCAAAATTGCACTGCGGTGTAAATTTATTTGCACTGCGGTGCGCCTATAGGTGCACTGTGGACGAAATAAATTTCGACTGCGGTGCATTTTTTGCCATATTACAAGCCTTTATTTTCAGAGGGGCAGGCTGTCGGCAATGATGTCGGTGAGCACCTGCTTCATCTCTATGCCGGCGGCCCGTACCTGCTGGGGAATGAACGATGTCGGGGTCATGCCGGGCGTGGCGTTGATTTCGAGCAGGTTGATGACGTCCTTGCCTTCGTCGTGCGTGATGATGTAGTCGACGCGCATGATGCCACGGCCGCCGAGAATCTCATAGATGGCCTTGGTGAGCGACTGGACGCGACGGGTCGTGTCGTCCGGCAGACGTGCCGGCGTGATTTCCTCCACCTGGCCGTTGTACTTGGCGTCGAAGTCGAAGAACTCGTTATGGCTGACCACTTCGGTGATGGGAAGCACGACGGTGCCTGTCCTCTTGGAGCGATAGACGCCGTTGGCGAGTTCGGTGCCGTCGAGGAAAGTCTCGATGACCACTTCGTTGCATTCGGTCTTTGCCTTCTCAATGGCAGCGGCGATGTCATCCTTCGTCTTACACTTGGTCACACCGAAACTGCTGCCTGCGCCGTTGGGCTTGACGAAGCAGGGAAGTCCGACGCGTGCGACGATGTCTTCAGGACTGACTTGTTCGTCGCGGATAAGCATGCTTTCTGCCACTTTGACGCCGAACCCTTTCAGATACTGGTTGCAGACGAACTTGTTGAACGTCAGGGCTGCCACAAGCACGTCGGCCGACGAGTAGGGGATGCCCAGCAGTTCGAAGTAGCCCTGCAGGATGCCGTTTTCGCCAGGGTTGCCGTGAATCGTGATGTAGGCGTAGTCGGGGCGGACAGTCTGTCCTTTTTCGTCTTGGAACGTGAAGTCGTGACGGTTGACGGGCGTCTTTTTCCCGTCTTCCTGCAGGACATCCCAGCCGCTCTCTTTCATCTCCACAATATATGGCTCGAACAGTTCGCGGTCGAGCCATGAACTGATGCCGGCAGCCGAGCGCATCGACACTTGGTGTTCGCTGCTGCCTCCGCCGGCGACAATTGCAATGATCTTCTTCTTCATTTTGTTTTATGTTGTTATGCGATGTTTGTTGTATAGTTGCGCCATTTGCTGACAAGCGCTTCGAGGTCGGCAGGCAGTTCGCTGGTGAAATACAGTTCCTTGCCTGTCCGCGGGTGGACGAAACCCAGGGTGCGTGCATGGAGGGCTTGACGGGGACACAGCTTGAAGCAGTTTTCGACAAACTGACGGTACTTGGCCGTCGGGGTGCCACGCAGGATTTCCTGTCCGCCGTAGCGCTCGTCGTTGAAGAGCGTGTGGCCGATGTGCTTCATGTGAACACGAATCTGGTGTGTCCTGCCTGTCTCAAGGATGCACTGGACGAGGGTGACGTAGGCAAACCGTTCCAACACATGGTAGTGAGTCACGGCCGGCTTCCCGCATTCATTGTCGGGTGGCAGCACAGCCATTTGCAGACGGTCTTTGGGGTTGCGGCCGATGTTGCCTTCGATGCGTCCGTCGTCGTGGTCGAACGTGCCCCACACAAGGGCATTGTACTCGCGCTTCGTCGTCTTGTTGAAGAACTGCAGGCCGAGGCTCGTCTTGGCGTCGGGAGTCTTGGCGATGACCAGCAGGCCCGAAGTGTCCTTGTCGATGCGGTGCACCAGCCCGATTTCGGGATTGTTGATGTCGTAGCGCGGATCTTCCTTGAAATGCCATGCGAGGGCGTTCAGCAGGGTGCCTGTCCAGTTGCCGACACCCGGGTGGACCACCAGTCCAGCAGGTTTGTTCACCACCAGCACGTCGTCGTCTTCAAAGACGATGTCGAGCGGAATGGGCTCTGCCTCGATGCTGTTCTCGTAGTACGGGCGGTCGAGCATCACCTTGATGACGTCGCCGGGCTTGACCTTGTAACTGCGCTTGACGGGCTTCTCATTCGCCATGATAAAACCGGCGTCGGCAGCACGTTGCACACGGTTGCGGCTGATGCCGCTGAGGTGTTCGATGAGGAACTTATCGACGCGCATCGGCGTCTGTCCCTTGTCGGCCTCTACGCGATGATGCTCGTAGAGTTGCGACTGCTCGTCCAGTTCCTCGTACTCCACCATATTACAGTTCGATGTCAAATCCGCCGTCGTCCACAATGCCGAACGAGTCGACCTCCAGCGTGTCGATGGGGATGCCGGCGCCGACAATGAGGGTGAGCGCACGGTCCACCGACACCATGTCGCCGCCATAGACGTTGTGGATGCCTTGTTTGATGCCGATGACGAGGTCTTCAGGCTCGCCGTCGACGTACTGAGCCGGTGCCAGATGGAAACCGAGCTGTTTGAGTTGACCTTCTGCCACACGTACGGTGACGTTGCGGATGAGGTCGGGCATGCGTACGGGGGCTTTTCCTCGGCGGTTGATGGTCAGATAGACGATGCGACCGCTTTTCACCTCGCTGCCGCTCTTGGGAATCTGCGAAAGCACAGAACCCGGAGGAAAGGACTCGACATAGTCCGAGTCGCTGACGATGGCGATGAGGCGGCTGTCGTCGAGCATCTCCTCGGCCGTATAGGCGGGCATGCCTACCACGTTGGGCACTTCGACCTTCTCACCATGATGCGTATAGACGCCGAGGGCATAGAGGATGCCGACGGGAATGGCAAGAAGCACCAAGATGGCCAAGATGACGTTGGCCCAAAAGAAAATGCCTTTTTTTCCTGTGAAATATTGTTTCATATTCTTTATTTTGAGGAGTTAAGGAAGTTAAAAGGAGTTATCACTCGCTTCGTTCGTTGGGAAGTTAAAGGAAGTTACTTTTTACACTATCGCCTTTAACTCCTTTAACTCCTCTATAAATTCTTTTCTTATTACATTCCAGCCTTGAGTTCGTTCGAGATGACCTCTTCGCCCGGGAAACCGATGTGCTTTGCCTTGACGTTGCCGTCTTTGTCGACGATGACATAGGTCGGGATGCCCTGGCTTTCGAACTGCTTCAGCAGCGTGTTCCACTGGTCTTCGGTCACATAATAGTGGTCGCCGTGGATGTCGGCAATCATGTTCTTCCAGAGTCCTTCGGGGCTGCTGGGGCCTGTGACGTAGATGAAGGTGGCCTTGCCAGCCAGGTCTGCCTTGACGGGTTTGATGGTCTCCATCGCACGACGGCAGGGACCGCACCATGTGGCCCAGAAGTCCACCAGCAAGGGCTTGCCCTTGTAGGGAGCGACGATGGCTTTGAAGATGTCCTCGCCCGTCAGTTCTGGTTCGATGGCCATGACGCGATAGCCGCCTTTCGAGGCATTCTCGGCGATTTTCTTCTCCAGTTCTGCATTCTTGGCAGCCACGACGTCGTAGAACTCGGGTGCCGATGCCTTCAGCGCGGCCAGTTCCTCTGCGGTCAGCGGTTTGTACTCGTTGAGTTGAGCCGATGCCTTGCGGGCCTGGTTGATAGGCTGCTTGGCCATGGCATCCACTTGGGCCTGGAAGGCAGGATTCTCCTGAGCAAGTCGCTCGAGAATGGCCATCGTGGCGTTATTCATGATGGTGTAGGGCTGCCAAACCGACGTGCCGATGTTGTAGGCGAGCAGGTTGTCATAGTAGTCGTCGGGCACGCTGTATTCCTTGAAATCCTTCTTTCCGTTCAGCGAGGCCAGCGTCTGCAGCGACTGGAAGATGCACAGTTCCTGTTGCCAGTCGGCCTCTATCAGCATCTTCGTCTCCGAGGAGATTTTGTGCTTCATGAGGACTGCATCGCCCTTTTTGTAGATGTCGAGCAACATCTTCTTGTATTCAGCCGGCTCCATGCCTTTTGCCTGCGACAGGGCGGACTGGAAGAGGTAGCGCGGATTGGGCAGATCGAGCAGTTCGGTGTTGGTCTGGGTGAAATAGCCGCCGAAGCCGAACACTTCGCTGGCGTTGGCATTGGCCTTCAGTTTCGGCAGGTCGATGGAGACGAAGTTGTGAGCGCCCGGATCGACAAAGAACTGTACGCGCATGTCGCCGGCCGAAAACACACAACGGCTGGGTGCCCACATCTTGGCTTCGCCGCTGAACGTACCGTCGGCGCTGACCTTCAGCGGAGTAACCACTTCCTCGCCCGTGACGGCGTCCTGGAACACCCATCTCAGTTCGGGCACGTCCTCCACTTTGGTCATACCCTCGATTTTGCCTTGGAGAACGGTTGTCTCCAGACTATAGGAGAAGCGTTTGAACTGAACCCCGGGCTTCTTGTCGTTTTTGTCGGCCATCGCTGTGTTGCAACCGATGAACAAGGCCATTGCTGTAGCAAGCATTGTCAGAATTTGAGTTTTCATTTTTAAGTTATGTTTTGATGAATAATTGGCTTTTGTCATGCCTTCAGTCCCTTGGCACAGGCATATATTCGTGCAAAGATACGAAGAATATTTGGAAAACACGCACGCGCGCACATGAAAATCGAAAATTGGCTCAAAAATGGTCCAAAAAACGCACCGCAGTGCAATTAAATTTACACTGCGGTGCGACTATAGGCGCACTGTGGACGAAATTTATTTGGACTGCGGTGCGTTTTTTGTCGTGTTTTTGTTAAAATTCGTGCCATTTATCTCGCGCCGGTAGGGGCAGGCTGCCATGCCTGCCCGAAAGATTTCCCGAAACTCGATGGGAGGAAAAACTTAAGTGGTCATGGATGTGGGAAAAAACAATCGGGACGCCCCACGGGTCGTCCCTACAGGGAGCATACTCAACAACCACTTGTAGGGACGACCCGTGGGGCGTCCATCATTGCCGTGCAGTACTGGTAGAAAACCTTTCGGCATCGAACCTCAAGTTTTTTTCGGGCAGGCATGGAAACCTGCCCCTACGGGCGCGAGGTATATATGGCGACCTCTGCATCATGACCAAAAAAGAGGACACACCCTCTGGGTGCATCCTCTTCATACCGTGCCGCTGCCGGCTGTGCGGAAAATTACTTTCCGTGGTGTTCGCTGCTGACAGACAGTTTGGCGCGACCTTTCTTACGACGTGCAGAAAGCACGCGACGGCCGTTCTTGGTCTGCATGCGCAGACGGAAACCGTGCTTGTTGACGCGCTTACGGTTGTGGGGCTGGAATGTACGTTTCATGTTTCTTCTGTTTTTTATTAGTGATTATTGATTTTTTATCGACTTTTTCCTTCGACGGACACAGACACTTATACGGCCCAAAATGCGAGTTTTGAGCCCCAAAAATGCTGCAGTCTTTCAGATTCAGCGTGCAAAATTAGTGATTTTCATTAAATTGACCAAGAAATTTAACGTTTTTGCGCTACTTTTTTTGTCATTTTGTGGAAAAAACGTAATTTTGCAAACGATTTAAGCGAACTAAAAGTCAAATTTCGAATTCTCAATTAAACAATTATGTTAGCAGGAGACATCAAGAAAAACGTGTGCCTTCGTATCGACGGCCGAATCTATGTAGTTATCGACTTCCTTCACGTGAAGCCCGGTAAGGGTAACACCGTCATGCGTACCAAACTGCGCGACGTACAGGACGGACGTGTGCTTGAGCGCACATGGATCGTCAGCGCCAAACTGGAAGACGTGCAGGTTGACCACCGCCAGTTCCAGTTCCTCTACAAGGAAGGCGAAGACCTCGTGTTCATGAATAACGAAACCTTTGAACAGGTGAACATACCCGCCAACGTCATCGACGGCGTTGACTTCCTCAAGGAAGGTGAAAACGTGATGGCTTCCATCGACGCAGCCACCGACACCATCCTCACTGTCGAAATCCCCGTCAAGGTGGTGCTCAAGGTGACTTACACCGAGCCTGGCCTCAAGGGCGACACCGCCACCAACGCCACGAAGCCTGCCACCGTTGAGACAGGTGCCGAAATCCGCGTGCCCCTCTTCATCAACGAGGGCGACATGATCGAAATCGACACACGCGACGGCTCTTATGTAACTCGCAAGTAAGCCGAGATAACAGACAATCTTCTTTTGACAAGGATTTTAAAGATTTTAAGGATGCGCTTTTCTGTACTCCTACAGGAAGTGAAAAACCTTAAAATCTTTAAAATCCTTGTTATTTATCATAGTTTCGCGTGTGTATGTGCGAGAAAAAGCGTAACTTTGCATCTTGAAATATTGTGTAGATACACATGCGCATACTGAAGCGTCTCGACATATTCATCCTGAAGAACTTCTTCACGCTGTTCCTGGGAACGTTCGTCATCAGCCTTTTCGTGGTGATGATGCAGTTCCTGTGGAAGTACATCGACGACCTTGTGGGCAAGGGCCTCGGTCTCGATGTCATTGGCAAGTTCTTCTTCTACGCCGCCGAGACACTGGTGCCCATGGCGCTGCCGCTGGCCATTCTGCTCGCCGCACTCATCTCGTTCGGCAACCTCGGCGAACGGCTCGAACTGCTGGCCATCAAGGCAGCAGGCATCTCGCTGTGGCGCACGCTGAGGCCCTTGGCCTTGCTCATGGTGCTGGTCACCGGCTGGTCGTACTACTTCCAGGATGTCGTGGCGCCCGAGGCCCAGCATAAACTCATGCAACTGCTCTTCTCGATGCGCCAGAAGTCGCCCGAACTCGATATTCCCGAAGGCGTCTTCTATGATGGCGTCGAAGGCATCAATCTCTTTGTCCAGAAGAAGAACAAGGAGACGGGTATGCTCTACAACGTCATCATCTACAATTTTCGCGATGGCGTGAACAATGCCCACATCATCCTCAGCGACTCGGCCAAACTCGAGACCAGTGCCGACAAGCAGCATCTGGTGCTCAGCATGTTCAGCGGCGAGCAGTTTGAGAACATGAACTCCAACGCCATGCAGACGAAGGAGGTGCCCTACCGTCGCGAGACCTTTGTGCGCAAGCACATCATCATCGACTTCAACCAGAACTTTGAGATGTCGGATGCCGACTTCTCCAACTCTGCCCGAACGAAAGACCTTGCCCAGTTGCGTGTGGGCATCGACTCGCTTGCGCAAATCATGGACAGCACCTCGCGTGCGTTCTCGACCGACATGCATCGCGGCACCCTTTATATCCCCAACACGAACCGCTCTGTCGCCGACGATGCCATGATGAACGCTACGCCGAGTCAGCCCAAACCTGTGGCTGCCGTGCCGCAGGAAGTGGACATCGATACGATGTTTGCCCATCTGCCCTCTTCGAAGCAAGTCACCGCCATGCTGCGTGCCCAGAACAAGGCCGTGCTGGCGTCGATTGACATGCAGTACCGAGCCGACGTGATGGAGTCGTATGCCAAGGAACTGCGCCTGCATCGCATCCAGATTTGGCAGAAGATTACGCTGGCATTGGCGTGCATCGTCTTCTTCTTCATCGGTGCGCCGCTCGGCGCCATCATCCGCAAGGGCGGCTTGGGTATGCCCGTCGTTGTGGCCGTCATCATCTTTATCTTCTACTACATCGTCAATTCGCTGGGCTACAACCTAGCGTATGGCGGCACGATACCTCCGTGGCTGGGCATGTGGTTCAGCACCGCCGTGCTAGCCCCCATCGGCGCCTTCTTCACCATCAAGTCGAACAACGACAGCGTCGTCTTCAACATGGACGCCTACACACAGTTCTTCCGCCGCCTCTGGGGCATCCGTACGAAGCGCCACATCGTGCGCAAGGAAGTCATCATCAACGACCCGCAGTATGCCGAAATGGCTGTGCTGCTGCAGCAGATTGTGGAGGAAGCACGCGACTATCGCAACACGCACAACCTGCGCCGCTTTCCGCATTACTACAAGGTGTTCTTCCAGATTGAACGCGATGAACAGATTGAGCATCTGAGCCAGCAACTCGAATACTGCGTCGATTCGCTCTCCAACAGCAAGGACCGGCATGTGCTGCGCGAACTCAATGCCTTCCCCGTGCTCGACCCACACGCACACACCGCGCCGTTCCACAACAAGTATTGGAACATGGCAGCCGGCATCCTGTTCCCCGTCGGCATCATCCTTGTGTTCCGTATGGCACGCTTCCGTGCATACCTGCGCCGCGACCTGCGCCAGATTATGACCACGGGTGAAAAAGTTTCTGAAATGTGTAAAAAACTATCATAATGGACAAAGTTAAATTTGCAACGATAGAGTCCGCTATCGAGGATTTCAAGCAGGGAAAGTTCGTCATCGTCGTCGACGATGAGGACCGTGAGAACGAAGGCGATTTCATCACGCCAGCCGAGATGATTACGCCCGACAAAGTGAACTTCATGCTGCGCGAGGGCAGGGGAGTGCTTTGTGCGCCGATAACAATTTCCAGGGCCAAAGAACTGGAACTGTCGCACCAGGTCGAGGAGAACACCTCGATGCTCGGCACACCGTTCACCGTCACCGTCGATAAACTCGAAGGCTGCTCCACGGGCGTCTCTGCCCACGACCGTGCCGCCACGATTCGCGCCCTGGCCGACCCCACATCGAAGCCTGCCGACTTCGGACGTCCAGGCCATATCAACCCCCTCTACGCCCAGGACAACGGTGTGCTGCGACGTGCCGGACATACCGAGGCGTCCATCGACCTGGCCCGTCTTGCCGGACTACGTCCCGCAGCGGCTTTGATCGAGATCCTCAATCCTGACGGCACGATGGCGCGTATGCCCGAACTGAAGAAGAAAGCGGAGGAGTTCGGTCTGAAAATCATACAAATCAAAGACCTCATCGCCTATCGTCTGGAGCGTGAATCGCTGGTCGAGAAAGGCGTCGAGGCTGACCTTCCCACCGAGCACGGCCACTTCCGCATCATTCCGTTCCGTCAGAAGAGCAACGGCCTCGAACACGTCGCACTCATCAAAGGAACTTGGACCAAAGACGAGCCCGTGCTTGTCCGTATGCACTCTTCGTGCGTCACAGGCGACATCTTCGGCAGCCAGCGTTGTGACTGCGGCGAACAGTTGCACCGTTCGATGGAGTTGATAGAGAAAGAGGGAAAGGGTCTCATCGTCTATCTCATTCAGGAAGGACGCGGCATTGGTCTGATGAACAAGATTGCCGCCTACAAGTTGCAGGAGCAAGGCCTCGACACCGTCGATGCGAACATCCATCTCGGCTTCGATCCTGACCTTCGCGACTATGGTGTGGGTGCACAAATCCTGCGCGACCTGGGTGTGGGCAAAATCCGCCTCATTACCAACAACCCCGTGAAGCGTGTCGGACTTGAAGGTTACGGCCTCGAAATCGTCGAGAACGTGCCCATCGAAATTCTCCCCAACAAGTACAACGAGCGTTATCTGCACACGAAGCAGGAACGCATGGGCCATCTGCTGCATTTCAACAAGTAGCAGCGCGCTAATACAACCATTCCAACACAGCGTGATAGATTTGGTACTGCGAACTCTCTTATTATAAAGACTGTAAATTAATTAATTCAAACTCATACAATTATGGACAACTACGTAAAGAACTACCAAGACATGTCGGGCGAAGTG
>R23__coassemble_296_pt1 | contig 36309 bp, 31 predicted proteins | sample R23__metabat2_high_PE_006 | metagenome-assembled genome bin R23
GTTGTCGTAGGTGTCGGGATGTGGGTTCAGCAGGCGGATGTTGGGACAGAGTCGTAGCAGTCGCAGCACAAGTTGCCTGTCTTCGTTCGTCCCCTCAATCTCGAAGGGCATGTGGTAGCGGTGGTAGTAGTCGATGATGTGTTTGGTGCGGTCCAGGAAGTGGATGTAGTACTGGTGGAACTCGCTGTCGCAGTGGTCGTAGTGGGTCGTCAGCGCAGGTATGAGGTAGAGGTGTCCCGCAGTCAGTTTGTGTCTGCGCCCTCCGAAGGTCATGTAGGCATAACCTTGTTCAATCCAGTAAATTCGGCTGAAACTGCTGCAGACGGGACCGAAGTTCCAGTCGCTGTTATGTTCTACATATCCCAGATTGAGAAGGGAGAAATCGAAGGTGGCCATGGAGGAAGTTAAAAGTTAAAAGTTAGAAGTTAAAAGCGAAATTCGTAGTCAAAAGTTTTTCAGTCGACCCGAGTAGTCTGCTGCAAATGTAAGGTTTTTTTATCACTTGAGCGACTTTTCTCATCATTTTTTGGGGAGTACGTCTCGCATTTTATAGTTTTTTGTCACTATTCCTGGGCATCACCCTTGTAAACGTAGTCCAAGTGCTTGGAGAAAATACGCTAAGCACTTGGCGTTTTTACGCTAAGCGCTTAGCGTTCGAACGCCAAGCACTTGGAGTTGTCGGTAAAAAAGTTTACGTGTTCGCACAATATCGACTTTTTGTTGCACTATTTGCCGTTTCCCAAAATTTTTTTGATTGAGAATTTTGGGACGTTAGCAAAAATGTGTTCCTTTGCATCGGAAATCTTTGAAAAACGGAAAAAACTGAAACACTCGGAATTTTTGTAATTTGTATTTGTATAATTCGTTGTTAATAATAAATGATTATGAAAACTTTGAAAAAGACAATCTTTGTGCTGGTCGCAGCCTGCTCGCTTTCGGCCCATGCACAAACACTGAGTGACGAAACAATCGCCGAAGGTCCTTTCGAGGCCAACTGGGAAAGCCTGGCGCAGTGGCAGTGCCCCGAATGGTTCCGCGATGCCAAGTTCGGCCTGTGGGCCCACTGGGGACCGCAGTGTCAGGCTGAGGCTGGCGACTGGTATGCCCGCCACATGTATTTCCCGGGCGAAGGTCAGTACAACTACCATGTCAGCCATTTCGGCGACCCCTCGGTCTATGGCTTCAAGGAAATGATTCGTGACTGGAAGGCCGAACAGTGGGATCCCGAAGAACTGATTCAGCTCTATGCCAGTGCCGGTGCCAAGTATTTCATGACGCTGGGCAACCACCACGACAACATGGACCTGTGGGACAGCCCCTATCAGGAGTGGAACTCGGTGAACATCGGTCCGAAGCGCGACATCGTGGGCGAATGGGCTGCGGCTTGTGAAAAGTACGGCCTGTCGCTCGGCGTTTCGATTCATGCCAGCCATGCATGGACTTGGTACGAAGGTGCTCAGGCCTACGACGGCAACCTCACCAAGGAAGAAGGTGAGGGACAGTGGTGGGAAGGTTTCGACCCGCAGGAACTCTATGCACAGCGTCATGCACACAGCACCAACTGGCAGAACGTCGGCACGATTCACAGCCAGTGGAACTGGGGCAACGGGGCTTCACTGCCTTCAGAGACTTATAAAAAGAAGTTCCAAAACCGTGTGCTGCAATGCATCAACAAGTATCATCCCCGTGCCATCTACTTCGACGACTCCGTCCTGCCGTTCTACTACTGCGACAATCAGATTGGTTACAACATCCTGGCACACTACTACAACGAGAGTGCATCGCGAAACGACGGTCAGCAAGACGTCGTCGTGATGGGCAAAATCCTCAACGACGACCAGAAGCAGCGTCTGCTCTGGGACGTGGAACGTGGCATTCCCGACCGCTGTCAGGAACTGCCTTGGCAGACCTGTACGTGCATCGGCTCGTGGCACTATGACCGTGGCGTCTATGACCGCAACGGCTACAAGTCCGCCGGCACCGTCATCCGTATGCTTGTCGATGTCGTGTCGAAGAACGGAAACCTCCTGCTCAGCATTCCTATCCGTGGCAACGGCACCATCGACGAGAAGGAACGCGCCGTCGTCCTCGACATCAAGGCGTGGATGGACATCAACAAGGAGAGCATCTACGGCACACGTCCCTGGAAAACCTTCGGCGAAGGACCGCTGGCTGAGGCTGTCAACCCGCTCAACGCACAGGGCTTCAACGAAGGGTTCAACTACACAGCCGAGGACGTTCGCTACGTCGAGAAGCAAGGCACCGTCTTTGCCACCATCATGCGCTGGCCTGCTGCAAGCAATGTGACCCTCAAGGCTTTCGGCATCACGGCTGCATCGTACAGCGGACCTGTGAAGAGTGTGAAGTTGCTCGGCTACGGCGATGTGGAATTTACGCACGATGCCGAAGGACTCACCATTGCCGTGCCTGCCACACACCCCAACGAAATTGCACCTGTCTTCGAGATCACGTTCGACGAGGATGTCAGCCTGTACGACACCCTTCAGCAGCTCATCCAGCTTGTTGAGACGCAAGCCAACGACCCCTCGATGGTAGGAACTAGCACTGGCAAGTACACCGCTGCCTCAGTTGCCACCCTGCTCGAAGCCGCTGAAGCTGCAAAGTCCGTCACTACCGATGCCGACGAGGCTTCAGTCACAGAAGCCTTTGAAACCCTCCGCACCGCCTATGCTGATTTTCTGAAAAACGGAAAAGTACCCGGAGGAAACCTCGGCACACAAGGCAAGAACCTCACCCTCGTCCATCTGCTCGAAGCCAGCAACTTCAGCGCTACCAACATGGGCAGCCGTTTTGGTTCACCTGTCAACTGGACCGTCGAGAACTTCACCGTACCTCAGCATAATACAGGCAACGGAACCAAGAACGGCATCGACAACTATCCCGGTACCCGATGCCTGATGATGGGACTTTGGGATGGTGAAGATGCCGCTACGACCAGCGACCTCACCCATGCCCGCATCTTTCGCAGCGTAACTCTGCCCGCAGGTACCTATTTCTTTGCAGCCACCTACGACCAGGACTATCAAATCAACGACCAAGCCTACATGTTTGCAGCCACGAGCGTCATCGACAACACAGCAGACATCCCTGCCCAGTCCATCGCCTACTATCCCATTAATCAGGCCACAGGCAAGGACGGCCAGTTCTACGGCCTTGAATTTACCCTCGACAGTGAGCAGACCATCGTGCTTGGCTGGCAGATAGACCTCACCCGAGGCAGCGGCACGCAGGAATTCCGTGTTCAGGCCGTTCGGCTCATCCAGCGTGGCAGTCAGGTTGAGATACTGCAAGACCCCACACAGCCCAGCCCAGTGGGATATGTGGATTTTACGACAGGCGAACTTGTTGAGGCCTGCAGGTTCGCCTACACCGCCAATGGCAGTCGCTACGGCACACCCGTCCACTGGACTGTCGAAAACTACAACATCTCGAACACCCGTCGAGGCATCGACTGCTACCCAGGCTACTCCTGTCTTTCGCTCGGCATCTGGAACGACCTCGGCAGCAACAGCGGCGACAGCAAGAACGCCCGCATCTACCGCACGATTACGCTCGATCCGGGAACCTACTATTTCGGTGCACAGTATGAAGACACCTACGGCATCAACTCCAACGATGCTGCCTATTGCTTTGTCTCGTCCGGACTGAACAACACCGCCGACATTCCCACACAGTCCATCGCCTGCTACCAGATGAAGAACGTGCCCGACGGCAACAAGACCACTTGGTACGGACTCACTTTTACCCTGACTGAGTCTCAGGAAATCTGCCTCGGCTGGCAAGTTGACCTTACACAAGGCTGGAGCACCCAGGAGTTTCGTGCGCAGAATCTCACCCTGCGCCGCTACGACAACTATATTGATTTGACGACCGACCAACTCATCGAGGCTGACAACTTCGCCGTCAACATGGCAGCAGGCGACGCTGGCAGCCGCTATGGAGCACCTATTAACTGGACCGTCGAGAACTACAGCATACCTTCTGGACAGGGACGTCGCGCCGGCATCGACCGCTATCCAGGCTATTCCTGCCTCTCGCTCGGCATCTGGGACGACCTCGGCAGCAACACGGGCGATGCCACACAGGCCCGTATCTATCGCCTTGTCCACCTCGACGCAGGCACCTATTACTTTGGCAGCGCCTACCAGACCACCTATCGTATGCCCGACCAAGCCTACGTCTTCGCTGCCACCGCCAAGCCTGGTGCCACCGCCGACATTCCTACCGATGCCACTACACTCGCATGGAAAGAAATCAACGACGTGCCCATCGAAGATGCCAACAACCGCGACGAGAAATACTACCTCATCTTTACCCTTGACTCCCCCGCCGATGTCTATCTTGGCTGGCAGGTCGATCTCACCCAAGGCAGCGCCCAGAAAGAAATGCGTGTGAAGAACGTGCAACTTGCCCTGCTCAAGGACTACATCACCCTCGACGAAACCTCCACCACCCCCCCTGTCGCCCGTGCCCTTGCCGACGTCAGCGTTAACCGTACGCTCAAGGCAGGCCAATGGAACACCTTCTGCGTCCCCTTCTCGATGGAAATCCCTGACAACTGGAGAGTCAAGCGGCTCGAATCCACATCAGTCAATGGCGAGAACATCAGCATTCGGTTTGTCGAGTCAGCCGCCATCGAAGCCGGACTGCCCTACATCGTGCGACCCGAAGGCGAGGACGACGTCACCCGATGGACCGTCACCGACGTCCGTCTCGACCCCACCGTTCACGAAACCGGTGACGAGAACATCACGTTCGTCGGCAACATGCAGAAGCAGAACGTCCCCGTCGGCAGTTTCTTCGTGTCCGACAGCCAGTTCTACCAGGCACCCGCTGACACCCCCGTCAACATCAACGCCTTCCGTGCCTGGTTCACACCAGCCGATCCTAGCAGCGTGAAGACCCTCTCTTATGATAACGACGATGACGAAGCCACAGGAATCAGTGAAATGACAAATGACAATTCTCAATTCCCCATTTATGACCTCTCTGGACGTCGTGTCAACGGGCAATTATCCAAAGGATTGTACATTCTCAACGGCAAAAAAGTATTTGTGAAATGAATACGCCCAAACCCTACCATACACCGACCGTTTGCACGACAATCTTTCCCTCTGTCCTCCTCCTGCAAACCCTCTCGAGCGACGAAATCAAACCTGGCACAGGGGAAGTACCCACCGAAGCTGACATCAAAAACCGTGAAGCCCCGTCTGATGACTATTTGTGGGCCGATGGCCTTTGGTAGCAGACCCTACCCCTACGAGTACAATGTGAGACGGCGACTGAGCCACGATGCCTTGACGCTGCGCTAGGAAATTCCAGAACGTACAGATACCGAAATGTGGCACGAAGGTTTATGGTAATTAGATTTTAAGGTTTTGCGGTTGACCATACAACCATCCAACCCTCTCCAAGAATCGAAACGTCTCGATTTTCGGGACGTTTCGATTTTTCTATCATAAAGATTTTGTATTTTTCTTGTATTGTCGTATCTTCGCAAGCGCTATGGTTTGTGGTTAAATAACCATCGGCCTAACTTCTTAACTACTGACTACTTTTAGAAACTTCAGTAAACATCAATGTTATACAACGATTTAGGAAAGACGGGCATGAAGGTGTCGAACCTGAGTTTCGGCGCCTCGTCGCTCGGAGGTGTTTTCCACGACATCCGTGAGGCGGAGGGAATCCGTGCCGTCCATACAGCCATCGACGGCGGTATCAACTTCATCGATGTGTCGCCCTACTACGGTCATTTGAAGGCCGAAATCGTGCTGGGCAAGGCACTGCGTGAGATACGGCGCGACCGTTATTTTCTCTCGACGAAAGTGGGGCGCTACGGCAAGGACGGCGTGAACACATGGGACTACTCGGCCGAACGTGTCACCCGCAGCGTCTATGAGAGCATGGAACGTCTGGGTGTCGACTATATCGACCTCATCAACGTCCACGACATCGAGTTTCAGAAGGACCTGCCAGGCGGACTGCAGAAGGTGTGCGACGAGACCCTGCCAGCCCTTGTGGCGCTGCGTGAGAAGGGCGTTGTCGGACATGTCGGAATTACCGACCTCCAGCCCGAGAACCTCGAATGGGTGATTGACCATGTGCCTGCTGGAACGGTCGAGAGCGTGCTCTGCTTCTGCCACTACAGTCTGAACGACGTGATGATGCGGACCGAGCAACCTTTCTTTGCCGAACGTGGCATCGGCATCATCAACGCCTCGCCCCTGTCGATGGGACTGCTTTCGATGCGTGGTGCTCCCGACTGGCATCCAGCCACACCAGCCCTGCGTGAGGCCTGCCACCAGGCTGCACTCTTCTGCGACCGTCAGGGCTATCCCATCGAGAAACTTGCGGTGCAGTTTGCCACGTCGTGGAATCCCCAGATAGCCACCACGCTCTTCTCGTCGGCCAACCCCGCCAATGTCGAGAAAAACATCCGTTGGGCCAGTGAACCCATGGACGAAAGTCTCGTCGAAGAAGTGCAGCGTATCATCGGCGACCAGATGGGTGTGCGCTGGGCCAACAGTTGAACTCAAAACATACGTCTATGCGCTTGGCGTTTTTACGCTAAGCACTTGGCGTTCGAACGCTAAGCACTTGGCGTGTTTTTTCCAAGTACTTGGAGAATTGAAAATTGAGAACTGACTCTTGACACTTGACCCTTGACATCAGAATGAAAATCATCGATGCACACAGCCACTTGTGGCTCAGACAGGACACGACTTGGAACGGCTTGGAAATCCGCACTACCGACCGCGGACGTTCCTTGTTTTTGGGCGAGGAACGGCAGATGCTGCCTCCGTTCATGATTGACGGACGGAACACCGCCGAGGTTTTCCTCGCCAACATGGACTATGCGCAGGTCAGCGCAGCCTGTGTCGTTCAGGAATTTATCGACGGAATCCAGAACGACTACCTTGCCGAGGTGCAGCGCCAGTATCCCGACCGCTTCTTCTGCTTCGGTATGGCTGACTACTTCCAGCCAGGCTTTGCGGCAGAGGCAAAACGACTTATGGACGAAGGTTTCCGTGGCATTGCCATCCCTGGTCACCGTCTCATCACCGACACGCAGCGTATCCGTCTCGACAGCGACGAGATGATGCAGATGTTCCACGAGATGGAGCGACGTGGCGTGTTGCTCTCCATCACCCTTGTCGACGGCGACGAGCAGGTGGACGAGATGAAGACGGTCATTGCCGAATGTCCTGACTTGAAGATTGCCATCGGCCACTTCTGCATGCCAACCATTGAGGGCTGGCACAGCCAGTTGCTGCTGGCACGCCATCTGAACGTCTATGTCGAATCGGGCGGCATCACATGGCTCTACAACCCCGAGTTTTATCCGTTCCCGACGGCGGTGAAGAAGATTCGCGAGGCCATCGACCTTGTCGGCATCGACAAACTCATGTGGGGCTCCGACTATCCGCGCACCATCACCGCCATCACCTACCGCATGTCGTACGACTTTGTGCTGAAGTCGAACGAACTGACCGACGAAGAGAAACGCCTCTTCCTCGGCGAGAATGCACGTCGGCTGTACGGCTTTGAGAACTTGGTTGAATTACCTTACATCAAAAATATGTCAGAATGAAAGCAATAGAAATACAGGGAACACGCCAAGTGCACATCGTGCAGCGCGACGAACTGCATCTTGGTCCCGACGATGTGCTGTTGAAGATTCAGTACGTCGGTTTTTGCGGAAGCGACCTCAACACCTACCTGGGGCGCAATGCGCTGGCCAAAAGCCCTGTGGTGCCGGGACATGAGGTGAGTGCAACGATTGATGCCAAGGGCGAACGTGTGCCCGACACACTGCGTCTCGGCATGGCAGTGACCGTCGATCCCTACACAGGATGTGGCTCGTGTGCTGCCTGCCGACGTGAACGCAGCAATGCCTGTGAACATAATCAGACGCTGGGCGTGCAGCGCGACGGAGCCATGCAGCAACTGCTCGTCGTGCCCTGGCAGAAGGTCATTCCTGCCGAAGGGTTGCAACAAAAGAACATTGCGCTGGTCGAGCCGATGAGCGTCGGATTCCATGCCGTGAATCGTGCTGAAGTCATTGATACGGACATTGTCATGGTCATCGGTTGCGGCATGATTGGCGTAGGAGCCATTGTCCGTGCCGCCATGCGGGGTGCGACGGTCGTGGCTGTCGATGTGGACGACGCAAAACTAGACGTGGCACGTCGCATCGGTGCGGCCTATACCATCAATTCCAAGACCGAGAACCTGCACGAACGCCTCACCGAACTGACCGACGGACTGGGTGCCGATGTGGTCATCGAGGCTGTTGGAAATGCCGTCACACAGCGTCAGGCCATCGACGAGGTCGCCTTCACAGGCCGTGTCGTCTTCATCGGCTATGCACCCACAGAGACGTCCTTCCTCACCAAACTCTTTGTGCAGAAGGAACTCGACATCCGTGGCTCGCGCAATGCCAAGCCGTCAGACTTTCGCGCCGTCATCCATTTCCTGCAGAGCCATCCCGACTTCCCCACCGACGAACTCATCACACGCATCGTGCCGATGGATGGCGCAGCCGATGCGCTCGCAGCCTGGGCAGAAGCCCCCTCAAAAGTGTTCCGCATTTTAGTTCAATTGTAACATGACACATACACCTCTGGTACCCCGCAAGTACCTGCTCACCTTCATCCTCGTCACGTCGCTCTTTGCCCTTTGGGGCTTCGCCAACGACATCACGAACCCCATGGTGGCAGCGTTTCAGACGCTCATGGAACTCACCGCCGCCAAAGCCTCGATGGTCCAGTTCGCCTTCTACGGCGGCTATGCGACGATGGCCGTGCCCGCAGCGCTGTTCATCCGCAAGTACAGTTACAAAAGCGGCATCCTGCTCGGTTTGGCACTCTACGCCATCGGAGCCTTCCTTTTCATTCCAGCCGCTTCGATGCAGAGTTTCGCCTTCTTCTGTGTGTCGCTCTACATCCTCACCTTCGGACTGGCATTTCTCGAGACGACAGCCAATCCCTTCATCCTTTCGCTCGGCGACAAATCGACCAGCACACGCCGTCTGAACCTCGCCCAGGCCTTCAATCCCATGGGTTCGCTCTGCGGCATGGCCGTCGCCTCGCTCATCGTGCTGCCCCAACTGATTTCCGACCGGCGTGATGCCCTCGGACAGACCTTCTTCCACACCCTCAGCGAAGCAGAAAAGGCCGACATCCGACTGCACGACCTGGCTGTCATCCGCAATCCCTATGTCACCATCGGCATTGTGGTCGTCGTCATCCTCGTCGTCATTGCCCTGACCAAGATGCCCCGCACCGAGAGTGAGGAACGCAAGGCGCAGGGCGAGACACACACCACGCGCCAGACGCTCTCCAACCTCTGGCACAACACCGTCTATCGCGAAGGAGTCCTCGCACAGGTGTTCTACGTCGCTGCGCAGATCATGACCTGGACCTTCATCATCCAGTATGCCGACCATCTCGGCATCGACAAGGCCACGGCCCAGATGTACAACATCGTCGCCATGTCGCTCTTCCTCTGCAGCCGCTTCATCAGCACCTTCCTCATGCGCTACATCAACACACGTCTGTTGCTCGCATTTTTCGCCATAGGAGCCATGATTTGCGCCCTTGGCGCCGTGTGCGTCGTAGGTATGGTGGGACTGTACTGCCTCGTTGGCATCAGTTTCTTCATGTCGCTCATGTTTCCCACCATCTACGGCATCGCCCTTGAAGACGTCGATAGCCGCGACACCACCCTCGGTGCAGCCTTCCTCGTCATGGCCATCGTCGGTGGCGCACTCATGCCGCCGCTGCAGGGACTCATCATCGACCAGCAGGAGATACTCGGTCATCCCGCCGTCAACGTCTCCTTCCTCCTGCCGTTCGCTTGCTTCATCCTGATTTGCATCTACGGATTCCGTTCACATAGGAAGTTAAGGAGTTAAAAGTTAAAAGATGGAATCAGCCTATACAGCCAAGAATCCCTCGGTCGTCACCACGCAGCGTTACGTTCGCACGATGGACCTGCGCGACGACCCGAAACTCATCGAGGAATACAAGAAGCGTCACAGCGAGGAGTTCCACTGGAAGGAAATCCGTGACGGCATTCGTGCCGTAGGCATTCTCGAGATGGAAATCTACATACTCGGCACACGTCTGGTCATGATTATCGACACCCCGCCCGGTTTCGACCTCGACACAGCCCTGAGTCGCTTGGCAACCCTGCCGCGTCAGCAGGAATGGGAAACCTATATGTCTGTTTTCCAGGAATGCAGCGCCGATGCCACATCGGCCGACAAGTGGCAACCCATGGAACGCATGTTCCACCTCTATGAATAGCCGCTTACAAACGCTTTCGAACCCAACCTGAAATTCAACGCCAAGTGCTTAGCGTAAAAACGCCAAGTGCTTGGCGTTCGAACGCTAAGTGCTTGGCGTGAAAATTCCAAGCACTTTCGTCTGCCCGAGAAACGTGGTCTGAATGATTGTTTTTTTCTGCCCAAACTTTGGTTTTCAAAAGGCTCTGTGACGGTTTCTTTTTCTGCGTAATCGAAAAAAATTACGTAATGCTTTGTCAATATGTAGATTATCCTTATCTTTGCAGCAGTTTCGTATGAGACGCTCCAGACCTTTGTGTCGGTGACAACTTACTCAATTATTATTTTTTAAACTTAAATCTTCATGAAAAAGAATTTGACTTGGAAGGCTTTTGGCCTGATCTGCGCTCTCGGTGCATTGACGCTCGTGGGCTGCGGCAGTGATACAAAGACAGAGTTAATCCCCATCAACGGTGGTGGCGATCCGACTCCCGAAAAGGAGGTGAACGCTACGGCTGCCGTTGTGACGTATGATGTGACGGCTCCTGCCACGTTGATGGCTACACTGGAGAAAGTGGGTAAGCAGACGCTGGTTCGCTACGTGGATGCCTCTGGTGCGGTGAAGGAAGAAACTTTTACGGGCACTTTCAAGAAGACGGTCGAAATTCCTGTGACCAGCGAAGGTGTTGATATGGCTTACGAGGTGCTCCTGTTGCCGAAGACACAGGACGAACTGAAGGCTCTGGGTGCCGACCAGAACCTGGACTTCACGGGCATGGGCACGATGAAGTTCTTCCTGAAGTATAACGACGGCACGAAGTCGGATGAATTCAGTGCCGAAGAAGTGGGTATGTTGACGTACAAATCGATGGCATGTACGGATGCTGAGAAGTTGGCTTCGGACTTCACAAGATACGTGGACCGTTTCGGTGGCTTTCCGCTCTTTGCTGTCTGCGTTTCTTACACGAAGAATTCCTCTGGCAGCTATAACGTCAACAATAGTGCTGGCGCATTCTGGAGAGAGCACGCCTATGCTCAATAAGGTTTATTCTTATTAAAAAGAAGTATCTATGAACAAGAAAGTCATCCTGTCTGCGCTCCTGATGCTGTCGGCAACAGGGTTGGCCCACGCGCAGTGGACCAACTGGGACACGCAAACGACCATCCGTGGCGTGTTCGGTGCTGCCAATGCGCTGATTGAATCGTCTGAACGTAAGAAGCAGATGGAGATTGAGGCGCAGCAGAAGGTGCAGTTCGAACAGTCGTTCAAGGATAAAATGGCCGAGGCCAAGGAACTGGAAGGCTTCGAACAGTGGGAAGATGCCTTGGACAAGTATGAGGATGCTGCGTCGCTCAACTGCAAGTACGGTTATGTGGACCAGCGCAACCTGTCGAACAAGATTACCAGTCTGTACAAGAAGGCTGGCCGCGAGGAACCCGGTCCCAGCATTCTCAACAACGACAAGGTGACGCTGAGCGACTATTCGGGCTACCGCTACATGAAGGAGAACCCCATCTACACGAGCAAGAAAAACGGTACGGGCCGGATTATTCGTGTGGCCTGCAGCGCTACCGAAACGCGCATCGAGATGGAGTGTGAGACGCTCAAGGCAAATGCCTCGGCGTCCATTCCTGGCAGCACCTATATCAAGGGTAACAAGGGTGGTAAACTGGAACTGACGAGTGTCGAAAACATCACCGTCTCTCCTGGCTCCACTGCCATGCCTTGGCCGTATCAGAAGTTGCGCTTCGCCCTGATTTTCCCGCCGCTTCCCGCCGATGCCACGGAGTTCGACTTTGTCGCACCGAAGACGGTGTGGATGTTCAAGGACATCAAGTGCAGATAACGCTGTTTCTGCGCACTTAAAAAAGAACTGAGCGCTTGGATGTGACGTCCAAGCGCTCAGTTTTTTCTGCATGTCCAATGTCTATACAGATTGCAACACCGTGGCAAGACGCTGGCAGAAGTCGTCGACGTCGGCTGTGGTGAGGCAGAGCGGCGGTAGCAGACGGAGGGTCGTGGTGCCGCTGCAGCCTGTGAAGCAGTGCTGCTCGTGAACGAGACGGTTGCGCACTTCCTTGTAAGGAATGTCGAGTTCGACGCCGATCATCAGGCCACGTCCGCGCACATCGGTGACATGTGGAAGGTGCATCGAACGCAACTTCTCCATCAGATAGTTACCGACACGGTCGGCATTCTGCACCAGATTCTCTTCTTCCATGACGTCGAGCACGGCAAGAGCCGCTGCACAGGCAAGGTGGTTGCCGCCAAACGTCGTGCCGAGTTGGCCATAGACAGGCTGGAACTTGGGCGAAATGAGGACAGCGCCCATCGGGAATCCGTTGCCGATGCCCTTGGCCACGGTGATGAGATCGGGTTCGACGCCCAGCCACTGATGAGCGAAAAACTTGCCGCTGCGACCGTAGCCGCATTGGATTTCGTCACAAATCAGGACGGTGTTGTGCTGGTCACAAAGTTTGCGCAGACCTTGCAAAAACTCTGCCGAAAGCATACGGATGCCGCCGACACCCTGTATGCACTCGATGATGCAGGCGCAGACGTCGCCCTTCGCGAGTTCCTGCTCCCAGGCGCTGAGGTCGTTGAGCGGCAGGTAGGTGACGTGTCCGTTCTGGTTGATGGGTGCAATGATTTTGGGATTCTGCGTGGCTTCGACGGCCAGCGAGGTGCGTCCGTGAAAGGCTTTTTCCAGCGACAGGATGCGGGTACGTCCCGTGTGGAACGATACCAGTTTGAGGGCGTTCTCGTTGGCTTCGGCACCGCTGTTGATGAGAAAGAGTTGCCAGTCATCGTAGCCGCTGGCACGTCCCAGACGTTCGGCCAGGGTGCGTTGCAACGGGTTCTGCACCGAGTTGCTGTAGAAGCCGATGCGTTGCAGTTGGTCGGTTACTTTCTCAATATAATGGGGGTGTGAATGACCAATGCTGATGACGGCGTGTCCGCCATAGAGGTCCAGATACTCCTGTCCGTCGGAGTCCCACACGTGGCAACCTTTACCACGCTCAATCGTGATGTCAAAAAGAGGATATACGTCGAATAATTTCATATCAGAATGCAATGGCTTTAAGTTTGAGCCCACTGGCTTCGTCGAGGCCGAACATGAGGTTCATGTTCTGGACGGCTTGGCCCACGGCTCCCTTCAGCAGGTTGTCGATGACCGACGTGACGAGGAGTTTGCCGTCGAAACAGTCGAGGTGGACGAGTGCCTTGTTCGTGCCGACCACCTGCTTGAGGTCAAGTGCGCGGTCGGAGTAATGGGTGAAGGCAGCGCCGTCGTAGAAGGCCTTATAGGCTGCAATGGCTTCCTCGGCAGACACCTCATGCTTGATGACAGAGGTGCAGAAGATGCCGCGTGTGAAGTCGCCGCGATAGGGGATGAAGTCGATGTCGGGGTCGAGTCGGCCCTGCACTTCGGCGAGGCTTTGGCGAATCTCGGCCAGATGTTGGTGGGTGAATGCCTTGTAGATGCTGATGTTGCCGTTGCGCCACGAGAAATGTGTCGTGGCAGCGGGTTTCTGCCCTGCACCTGTCGAACCGGTAATGGCATTGACGGCCACATCCTGCGTCAGCCAACCCTGTCGGGCGGCAGGCAGAAGTCCGAGTTGGATGGCAGTGGCGAAGCAACCGGGATTGGCCACATGGCGTGCCTGACGAATCTGCTCCCTGTGAATTTCGGGAAGGCCATAGACATAGTCGTGGTCGGCAGCGGCGATGCGGAAGTCCTGTGCCAGGTCGATGATGCGGACATGGTCGGGGATGCTGTGCGATGCCAAAAACTCGCGGCTTTTTCCGTGTCCGAAGCAGAAGAAAAGGACGTCCACATCGGCAAACGGCAGTTGGTCCGTGAAGCGCAAGTCTGTATCGCCTATCAGTCCTTCGTGGACGTCGCTCACGAGATTCCCGGCATTGCTCTCCGAGTTGGCAAACACGATGTCAGCCTGCGGATGCTGAAGCAGCACGCGGATGAGTTCGCCGCCCGTATAGCCTGCGGCACCGAGGATACCTACTTTAATCATAAATAATTCGCTTGGGTTTACTGAAAGAAATATACCTTTTCTTTCTCTTTTTACCTCTCCTCCTCAGGATGAGCGAGATAGTAGGCGCGGAGAGGTGTCGAGGTGACTTTGATGAAGCCCTTGGCATCTTCCGACGACCAAGCCTTGGCCGTTTCGCCGTACTCACCGAGTTTGTTCTTGACGAGGTCGTCGGGCGAATCGACGCCGACGGTCTGGAACGAGAGAGGACGCAGTTCGAGCGTCACCGTGCCGTTGACATGGCGCTGTGACGAGGTGAGCATGGCCTCGATGTCGGGCATGACGGGCTCGAGATACTGGCTCTCGTGCAGGAACATGCCATACCAGTTGGCCACCTGATCCTTCCAGTATTGCTGCCATTTCGACAGCGTGAACTTCTCCAGATAACGGTGGGCGGCGATGATGAGCATCGGAGCGGCTGCCTCGAAACCGACACGGCCCTTGATGCCTATGATGGTGTCGCCGACATGGCAGTCACGGCCGATACCGTAGGCTGCACCGATCTGCTCGACAGCCTGAATCGCAGCGATGGGGTCGTCGAACTCCTTGCCGTTGACCGAGGTGAGTTCACCCTTCGTAAAGCCCAGTTTGAGCAGTTCGGGACCCTGCTTCGTCGGATGTTTCAGATAGGCCGATTCGGGCAGGCCCTGTGCCGAGTCGAGCAGTTCGCCGCCACAAATCGATGTGCCCCAGATACCGACGTTGTACGAATACTTCAGTTTGGCAAAGTCGGCATCGAAACCGTTCTTGTTCAGATAGCCCACCTCTTCCTGGCGCGAGAGGTTGCCGTCGCGCGTGAGCGTAATAATCTCGATGCCGGGGCACATCACCAGGAAGGTCATGTCGAAACGAATCTGGTCGTTGCCTGCACCCGTCGAGCCGTGGGCGATGGCCGAAGCACCGATTTCGCGGGCATAGCGGGCGATGGCAAGTGCTTGGAAAATACGTTCGGACGAGACCGAAATGGGGTAGCAGTTGTTGCGCAGCACATTGCCGAAGACCATGTAGCGCAGCGACTTCTGGTAGTATTCCTGTGTCACGTCGAGGGTGACATACTTCGTGGCACCCAGACGGTAGGCGTTCTCCTCGTTCGTCTTTAACTGCTCGGCGCTGAATCCACCCGTGTTGGCACAGGCGGCATGCACCTCGTAGCCCTTTTCCTTGGCCAGGTACATGACGGTATAACTCGTGTCAAGGCCTCCGCTGAAGGCGACGACCACTTTCTTTTTCTGTTCCATTTGTGTATGTTGTTTTTGTGTTAAAAATATTTTTTCTTGACAACGCCAAGTACTTGGCGTAAAATCTCCAAGTGCTTAGCGTTCGAACGCCAAGTGCTTAGCGTCATCACGCCAAGCGCTTAGCGTATTTTTTCCAAGCGCATGGACGTGGTGTCTCACTCGGCCGTGTGAGGGGGCAGTCCGTCAATGCGGCGGATGCGCTCAAGAATGTCCTGCGGAATCTTTGCCGGCAGATGTTCTTCGGGGTCGAAGAGCATGGCCGTGCAGATGCAGTACTTGCGGCCTGTGCGATGCAGCACATCGACGTTCTGACATCCTTCGCAGCCGCGCCAGAACGCCTCGTCGTCGGTCAGGTCAGCAAATGTGACGGGCTGGTAGCCGAGTTGCGTGTTCATCATCATGACAGCAGCACCGCTCGTGAGCGAGAATATCTTGGCATGCGGCCAGCGTGTACGGGCCAGCGAGAACGTCATGTCCTTGATGCGCTTGGCCACGCCCAGGTGACGGAAGTCGGGGTGGACGATGAGACCCGACGTGGTGACATACTCCTTGTTGCCCCACGTCTCGATGTAACTGAACCCGGCGAAACGGTCGCCGCACAATGCGATGACGGCCTTTGCCTCGCGCATCTTCGTGGCGAGATACTCGTGGGTACGCTTGGCGATGCCCGTGCCACGGTCCTTCGCGGCCTCGGCTATCGTCTCGAGAATGGTGTCGATATACTGTTCGTGCTCCTTGTCAGCCACGAGCACGCGGATTTCCTTTTCCATGAATCCTTCGTTTGACAATTCTATCGATTAACGTTCAAATTTCAATTCTCAATTTACAGTTGTCTCATCTGGCTCAGACGGGAATGATGCCGGAAAGATATTCGCGGACGACATCGCGCGGAGTGCCTTCCTCGACGACGATGAAAATGGTGTCGTCGCCGGCAATCGTTCCGATGACGGGCGGAATGTCGGTGTTGTCGATGTCGTAGGCAATGCTGCTGGCATAGCCCGGACGGGTCTTGATGACACCGATGTTGCCCGAGAAACGCAGCGAGATGAAACCGCCCTGCTGCATCATCTCACGGACGGGACGGTGCTCCTTCACCCGGCGGTACATCGCATTGTTGGGCAGCACATAGACCGACTTGCCTGTCGGATTGGCAGCCTTGGCCACCTTCATTTGTTTAAGATCGCGCGACAGCGTAGCCTGTGTGACATGAATGCCCTCGGAGGCCAGTGCGCGCAGCAGTTCTTCTTGATTACAGATTTCCTGGCTCGAAATGATCAGCCGGATTAAGTCTAAACGAGAATTTTTTGCGCTCATGTTGTATGATAAGTTGTATATTCTGTTGCAGATAGTGCTGTATATTTCAAAAAACGGTGCAAATATACGACTTATTATGCAAACAAAAAAGGTTTTTATGCAGAAATTTGCATAAAAACCTAAAAATGAATGATTATGCGGACGATACAGCGGGTCAGAGTTCCGTCTCGCCCTCGATATAGTTGTCCATGAACATGTTTTCGCCGTCGAACACGGCATAGGTGAACTTCGAGTACCATTCGCCCAGTATCATGAGGCGTGACGTACGGCTGAGCAAGATGTCGAGGTCGATGTGGCGGTGTCCAAACATGAAGAAATTGATCGTAGGATGCGACTGCAGGTACTCCTTGGCATAGAGCACCAGTCCTTCCTTGTCCTCGCCCAGATACGGAGGCTCGCCGGTGTCCATGTGCTTCTCGCGGCTGTGCTTGGCCCAGTTCAGCGCAAAGTTCATGAACCAGTGGGGATGAATCATCTTGGCCAGGCGACGCAGCGTGTGGCTCTCGAAACAGTTATACATAAACTGCGTCTTCCAGTTGTGGTCGCGATAGTCGAGACCATGACCATGTGCCATGTAGAACTCCTTGCCGCAGATTTCCATGGTGCAAGCCTCGCGGTGCAGGATGACGCCGCATTCCTTCTGCAGGTATTCTTCGCACCACATGTCGTGGTTGCCCTGAAAATAATGCACTTCGACGCCGAGGTCGGTCAGTTCGCTCACCTTGCCCAGAAAGCGCGTGAAGCCCTTCGGCACGACATCTTCATACTCAAACCAAAAGTCGAACATGTCGCCCAACATGAAGATAGCCTCGGCTTTGTCCTTGATGGTGTCCAGAAAACGGACCAGACGCCGCTCCTGTGTGCGGTGATGCTTGAAGGCACGGCTGCCCAAGTGGGCATCGGCTATGAAATAATAGTTCTTCATCGGCAGAAATAGTTAAGATTACAGCCCCAAATCCAGTCGCGCCTCTTCGCTCATCATGTCCTTCGTCCATTCGGGCTCGAAGACGAGGTTGACGGTGGCTTGGCGTACACCCTCGATGCAGTCGAGTTTCTGCTGCACGTCTTCCATGATGAAGTCGGCGGCAGGACAGTTCGGTGCAGTGAGCGTCATGTCGATGTTGATGTCAAAGTCGTCTGTGACGTCAATCTTGTAGATGAGGCCCAGGTCGTAGATGTTGACGGGAATCTCCGGGTCATAGACCGTGCGCAACATCTCGACGGCGCGGGCTTCGATATCGTATTTGGTGGGTTGTTGTTCCATGTTCGGTGTGTTAAAGTTTACCATTCTCGCTGAAGGAGTAGTAGTCGCCGTCGGTCACGATGACGTGGTCGATGAGGCGTATGTTGACGGTGCGGCAGGCCTGGTTGACGCGTTCGGTGAGCCGGTTGTCTTCCTGGCTTGGACGGCAAGAGCCCGAAGGGTGGTTGTGTACCAGAATGACGCTGGTTGCCTCGGCCAGCAGGGCATGCCGCAGCAGGATGCGCACATCGACCGATGTCTCTGTTCGTCCGCCCTGACTCAGTCGTACACGCTTGATGAGGCGACTGGAGTTGTTGAGCAGAAAGACCCAACTTTCTTCGTGGGTCAGTTCACGAACGTCTGCGAGCATATATTCGTAGATCTGCTGAGCGGTGCTGATGACCTTGAGGTCGGTCAGCGCCTCTTCCTGAGCACGTCGCCGGCCGAGTTCCATCGCTGCTTTCAGCGTGATGGCCTTCGCCTCGCCGATGCCCTTGTACTTCATCAGTTCCTCCACGCTGAGACGGTTGAGCAGGATGAGTCGGTCGTCGCAGTCGCGGAGCACTTCCACCATGAGTTCGACGGCGTTTTTCGTCGCGCTGCCCGAACCGATGAGGATGGCGAGCAACTCTGCCTTGGAGAGTGCTTCGCTGCCTTTCGCGAGGAGTTTCTCACGAGGGCGGTCGTCAGCCGAGAGTTCTTTGATGTTCAGCATGGTGGTCTATATCGTGACACGTGATGTGTCGTTTGGTTTAGTCGTAAAAAGTTTTTTCGAAGGCATTGAACTCGCCGCGCTTCAGCACATACCGCACCCAGAGGGCCTTCAGAAAGCCGAATCCGTAGCCGAAGAGTTGGACGAAGGCGGCTTCGACGCTGAGAAATCCGATGACCAGCGAGCGGTTGCGGATGCTGCTGTCGATGAAGATGAGCAGCACGAACAGCAGGATAGGCACGAGCGGCACGATCCACAGCATGTTGGCTGGGATGCCGAGCAGCGACGTGCCGGCCATACTCAGCGTCTGAGCCCAGAGCCGCAGTACGACGGCGGCGATGAGTAGCAGAATCACAGCGACGGTGAACAGCGCCGGCAGTGCATGCACCAGCCGCGTCGTTCCGGGGTGTCGCATACCGAGGTTGATGCGTGCGATGCCTGAGTTATAGACCTGTTTGAAGAACTGGTCGAGGTTGGTCCTGCGCTTGTGCCACACCCATGCCTTGGGAAAGAGTCGGGTGGTGTAGCCGGCCTCGATGATGCGGTAACTGAAGTCGATGTCTTCGCCGAATCGCATCTTCGAAAAGCCGTTCAGTTGCTGATAGACGTCGCGACGGATGCCCATGTTGAACGAGCGTGGGAAGAACTTGTCGAGTTTCTTCTTTCCGCCGCGGATGCCGCCTGTGGTGAAGAACGACGTCATCGAGTACGAGATGGCCTTTTGCATCTGTGTGAACGATTCGTGGGCACGGTCCGGTCCGCCGAACGCATCGCAGGGCTGAGCGGTCAGTTCCTTGTCGATTTCTTCGAGATAGCCTTGCGGCAGCACGACGTCGCTGTCGAGGATGATGACGTAGTCGCCCTTGGCACGTTCCACGCCGTAGTTGCGGGCCAGACCCGGTCCGCCGTTCTCCTTTTTATAATAATGTAGGTCGAGCCGGTCGCGGTAGGCCTCGCATTCCTTTTCACAGGTGCGTTGCGAACCGTCCTCCACGACGACGACCTCGAACTCGTCCTTCGCCAGGTTTTGCCGGCTCAGGCTCTGCAGCAGTTCGTCGCACTCGTCGGGGCGGTTATAGACAGGGATGATGATGGAGTATTTCATGGCACAGGCTGCTATTCAAAGTACAGCGAGAGAATAATCATCTTCGCGTGTCCCCCGTCGAGCGAGTTGGTATAGATGAGTTGGGCGGGGTTGGTAAGGTCGTCGCGGTTCTTGTTGATCAAGTTGGTCAGTCCGTAGGCAAACTTGATTTCGGGTATAAACTTGAAGAACGGCGTATAGAAGTCGCAGCCGAAACCGACCTCGACATAGCAGTCGAAACGGTTGACGAGCAGGTTCTTCTGCTTCTTCACCGTCAGGTCGTACATGGGGTTGAGGCCAGCCACGACGTAGGGTCGGTAGTTGTTGAAGCGCTCGCCCGAGAATTTGATGTCGAGCGGCACGCTGATATAAGTCGATTTGAGGTCCTGATGGTCTTCCGAGCCGTCGAGGTTGTTCCTGAAACGCACCTTTTTTGTGCCGAAGTGCATCGAGGGGATGACACGGAAGGCAAAGTGGTTGGTCAGCCGCAGTTCGGCCAGCACACCGACGCTGAATCCAGGCTCGTACGTAGGGATGTCGGCATACCACTCGTTGCCCAGTTCGTCCTTGAATCCGTTGTTCGTGAACTCCAGGTCCTGCATGTGCAGACCTGCGAGAAAACCGTAGTGCAGACGTCGCTGGTCGATGTAGGGACGGTGCTGCACCTTGCGCTTCTGGGCCTGTGCATCGGACACGAAGAAAGCGGCAATGCCCCACAGCACTGCCACGCACATAAGTATGAGTCTATGTGAGTGCCTGTCCACCGTTCTATGCTTTTTTTCGTATGTTGATGATAGTAAAAAAACGGAAAACCTCTCTTTTTATTGTACTTTGCAAAAAAAACACCGCTATGGTGAAAATTTTTAATTTTTAATTTTTAATTATTAATTTATAATTGTACCTTTGCAGCCAGAAATACTCAAAAGTGAGTATTCACTGCTAGAGATTATTACTTTTAATTTTTAACTTTAATCTAATAAGAAGTATGGCTTACGTAATTTCTGACGATTGTGTAATGTGCGGCTCTTGCGAAGGTGAGTGCCCATCGGGTGCAATTTCTGCTGGTGACACCAAGTATGTCATCGACCCCGATACTTGTGTTGACTGCGGCACATGTGCCGACGCTTGCCCGTCGGGTGCTATCGCTCCGGGCGAATAAGTAGCCCCCCTCTAGCTCCCCCCCCTTAGGGGGAGAATAACAAAACCAGCGAGAACGATGTTTCACGCTGGTTTTATTTTTTTCTGTTGGGCTGAAATCTTTGTTACGACGTCTGACCATACTCGCCGACCGTCGGCACCATCTCCTCATTGCTCACGAAGATGCTCTCTTCGTAGGCTTTGACGGGTACGGCGACGAAGAGCGACTCGTCGACGATGCGGCGTCCGAAGTTCATCATGTCGAGGTAGGAGAACTTCTCCTCGCTCGAGAACTTGAAATGCTGGGGCAGGGCCGTGCGCAGCGTCTCCATCTCCTCGTGGCGGATGCCCACGATGAGCCAGTCGTAGCCCATCACGGCTGCCGATTCCATCATCTGCATCAGCACCAGTCGCAGGTTGCCCTTGCCCACGGGCATCGAATAGACATACAGTTGCGAGGCCTCCTGACGCAGCACGAGCATCCCATCGACGATGGCCATCGTCATGTCGTTTGTCCCACTTTTCGCAAAACTCTTGATGACTTTGATGGCACGTTCGCGCTCCTCGCCTTCGAAGTAGGATGCGATGGTCGGCGCGTCGGCCAGTGTGATTTTTCTGAAAGGTATCATAGTGTTATCAGTTGCACGTTTTCCAAAAAACTGTGCAAAGATAAGCGGTTTATTGCACACCGACAAACTTTTTGAGCAAAATATTGCAAAAAATCGCAAAAGGGACAATTTTCGCTGAAAAAAGACGATTCACACCCCGTTTTTCAAGGCCCGATTTTTGCCGTTAAGCGCTTAGCGTGAAAACGCCAAGCACTTGGCATAAAAATTCCAAGTGCTTGGCGTGATTTTTCCAAGTGCTTGGCGTTGTCGTCTGCCAGTGTCCATTTTGTAGGGTTTCCGGACTTTGAATGTGAAAAAATCGTTAATCTTTGACCTCGCGCGTGCGTATATGATAAATAATGACTATCTTTGTAGGAGAAATCATTACTCATTAAAATATCAAACATCATGAACCTGATAGAAAGTATCATCCAGCGAGCAAAGGCGAACAAGCAACGCATCGTTCTTCCTGAAGCGACCGAGGAACGTACGCTGACGGCTGCCGACCGTGCGCTGGCCGACGACCTGGCCGACCTCGTCCTGCTCGGTAATGTCGACGAAATCCACAGCCTGGCCGACCGCCTGGGACTGAAGAACATTGACCGTGCCACACTGATCGACCCGGCGACAAGTCCTCGCCGCGAGGAGTATGCCAACCTGCTCTACGAACTGCGCAAGAAGAAGGGCATGACGATCGATCAGGCAAGCGAGAAGGTGCTCGACCCGCTCTACTTCGGCTGTCTCATCATCAAGAACGGCGAGGCCGACGGCCAGATCAGCGGTGCCCTCTCGACCACGGGCGAGACGCTGCGTCCAGCCCTCCAGATCATCAAATGTGCCCCGGGCATCACCTGTGTGTCGGGTGCCATGCTGATGCTGACACAGACGCCCGAGTTCGGCGAAGACGGAATTCTGGTGGTGGGCGACGTGGCTGTCACACCGATGCCCGATGCCGACCAACTCAGCCAGATTGCCCTTTGCACGGCTCAGACGGCTCGCAGCGTGGCTGGATTCAAGGAGCCGCGCGTGGCCATGCTCTCGTTCTCGACGAAGGGCAGCGCCTCGCACGAAGTTGTTGACAAAGTCGTCGAAGCAACCCGACTGGCCCGTGAGGCAGAGCCTACGCTCCAGATCGACGGCGAACTGCAGGCCGATGCCGCCCTCGTGCCCTCGGTAGGTGCGAAGAAGGCGCCCGGCAGCGACATTGCCGGACGTGCCAACGTGCTCGTCTTCCCCAACCTCGAAGTGGGCAACATCGCCTACAAACTGGTTCAGCGACTGGGTCGTGCCGAGGCCATCGGTCCCATCCTGCAGGGCATCGCCCGTCCTGTCAACGACCTCAGCCGCGGTTGCAGCGTGGACGACATCTACAAACTCATCGCCATCACGGCGTGCCAGGCAATGGCTGACTAATCATTAACCTTCTGAAAGAAATTGCCAGAAATTACTCAGAAATTTTTTTCAGAAATTGATGATTTATGACTAAACTGGAATATCAGCAGATTTACGACATAGTGGGTGCTGCTATGGAAGTCCACCATGTTTTGGGAAGAGGTTTGGAAGAGCCTATCTACCAGGAAGCCTTGAAGATGGAGTTAGAGGACAGGGGAATTTTGGCCGAACGCGAAAAGCGCCTGTCTCTCTTCTACAAGGGACGAAGGATGGACAAAACCTACCTTGCTGACTTCTATTGTAATGGTATTATCGTAGAATTGAAGTCCTGTAGCAGCCTTGTTCCAGAACATCGTGCGCAGTTGTTCAATTATATGCGTATCACAAAGGCAGAACGTGGAATTCTCATCAATTTTGGCGAACCCAGCCTTCGTGCAGAACGTTATTTGTATTCCTTTCAGGATAATGATTTTATACTGCTCTCTAAAGATAATTACAAAGACTACATCATTGATTTGTAAAATATATTATTGAAATAATTTCTGAATAATTTCTGATAATTTCTTTCAGAAGGATAAAACAATTAATTTATAAAAATGAAGATACTTGTATTGAATTGTGGATCGTCTTCCATCAAATATGCGCTCTACAACATGGACGACAAGAGCGTGCTGACGTCCGGCGGCATCGAAAAGATTGGCCAGCCGGACTCGTTCATCACCGTCAAACTGAACGGCGAGAAGTTTAAGACCGTCACGCCAGTGCCTGAACATACGGCTGGCGTCAAACTGATTTTCAAGGTGCTGTGCGAAGGCGAACATGCCGTGCTGCAGAGCCTGAGCGAACTCGACGCAGTGGGTCATCGTCTGGTCCACGGCGGCGAGAAATTCTCTGAGTCGGTCGTCATCACCGACGCCGTGATGCGCGACTTTTCGGCTTGCAACGACCTCGCACCGCTGCACAATCCCGCTAATATCAAGGGCGTGAATGCTGTCAAGGAAATCCTGCCGAATATTCCGCAGGTGGGCGTTTTCGACACCGCCTTCCACCAGACGATGCCCGACTATGCTTACATGTACGCCGTGCCGTACTCGCTCTATGAGAAATATGGCGTGCGTCGCTATGGATTCCACGGCACGAGCCACCGCTACGTCTCTGCCCGTGTGCTCGAATATCTGGGGATTCCGTCGGCAGAGGGAACGAAGATCATCACCTGCCACATCGGAAACGGTGCGTCGATAGCCGCCGTCAAGGATGGCAAGGTGGTGGACACCTCGATGGGTCTTACACCGCTCGAAGGCCTGATCATGGGTACTCGCTCGGGCGACATAGACGCTGGTGCCGTCACCTTCATCATGGACAAGGAAAATCTGGACACCAAAGGCCTCAGCAACCTGCTGAACAAGGAGAGCGGACTGCTTGGTGTGAGCGGCGGAAAGAGCGACTTCCGCGACATTCTTGCAGAGATTGCCGCTGGCAACGACCGTGCACGTCTCGCAAAAGAGATGTACACCTACCGCATCAAGAAATACATCGGCGCCTACGCCGCTGCTATGGGTGGCGTGGATGTCATCGTCTTCACAGGCGGTGCTGGTGAGAACCAGTGGGAAGTGCGTGAGGGTGCGACGAAGAATCTGGAGTACCTTGGCGTGAAAGTTGATAAGGAGTTGAACCACTCGTGCCGTGCGACCGAAATGACCATCAGCAGCGCCGACAGCCGCGTCAAGGTGTGTGTCATTCCCACCGACGAGGAACTGATGATTGCGACCGACACCCTTCGACTGGTATGCTGAAGCCACTGCTCGATGTTCACACCCACAGCATAGCCTCGGGTCATGCGTATAGCACGATTCAGGAGATGGCGCAGCGTGCGGCAGAGATAGGGCTTGAGATACTGGGCATTACGGAGCACGCGACGAACCTGCCTGGAGCGCCCCTCGACATCTACTTCAAGAACCTGCACGTCGTACCGCGTCAGATGTACGGCGTGCGTCTGCTGATGGGGTGCGAACTCAACATTCTCGATACAGACGGGACGTTGGACTATGGCGAGGACATCCTGAAACTTCTCGACTTGCGCATCGCCGGAATCCACAGCCTTTGCTGGCGTGGCGGCACGAAGGATGAGAACACTCGGGGAATGCTCAATGCCATCCGAAATCCGTGGGTGCAGATCATCTCACATCCCGGTGATGGCACGGCCGACCTGCACTTCGAACCAATTGTGCTGGCGGCGAAGGAGACACATACCTTGCTCGAACTGAATAACTCGTCGCTCAATCCCCGACGCGGCAAGGTGTCGGCCCATGCCAACAACGTCGAGATTCTGCGTCTGTGCAAGCAGTACGGCGTGCCTATCATTTTGGGCAGCGACGCACACATTTCGTTCCTGATTGCCGATTATTCGTTTGCCTATCCGCTCTTGCAGGAGACAGACTTCCCCGAACGGTTGATCATGAACGACAAACCGGCAGATTTCTTTTCTTATCTGAATATTCCATGAAAAAAGCGGGCTTTCAACCCGCTTTTTTTATTCCTCCTCCTCGCTTGGCAGCAATTTGGGGTTAATCCGTTTGTCGGTGATGACGCCTTTCTCCTTCAGGCCTTCCAGTTGTCGGGCGAAGTTGCCCTTGCCTTCGGTGAGTTGTGTGACGCCCTGTTCATAGGTGCGTGAGACGGTGGTGAGTTGGTTGCCGAGCGTCGTAAATGTTTCGCTGAAGGTGGCGAATTTATCGTACATTTTCTTGGCGCTGTCGATGATGTCCTGCACGTTCTTGGCCTGTTTCTCGTTCTGCCAGAACAGCCATACAATCTTCAGGGCGAGCATCAGGTTTGTGGGATTGACGATGATGACGTGCCGCTGATAGGCCTCGATGGCCAGACGGGCATCGTTCTCCATCGCCAGCAGGTAACTGCCCTCATTGGGTATGAACATGAGCACGTATTCGGCGGCATTTTCGACTTTGCGCTGGTAGTGGGCGTCGGCGAGTTCCTTGACATGTCGGCGCACCGAATCCAGGTGGTCGTTGAGGCAGCGCTTCCGCGTCACTTTGTCTTCGGCTTCGATATACTCCAGATAAGATTTGATGCTGGTCTTGGAGTCGATGATCAGGTACGAGTTGTCGCGCAGCCGCACCTTCACGTCGGGACGGAAATCCCTGCCTTCTTCGTCCCGCTTTTGTTCCTGTACGAAGAAGTCAATCCCTTCGGTCATGCCGCTCACTTCGAGTATGTTGCGCAGTACGGCTTCGCCCCAGTCGCCCTGTTTCTTCGGGTCGGCCTTCAGGGCTTGGGCCAGGTTTTTTGCATCCTCGCCGAGACGGACGGTCTGTTCGTTCAGTGTCTTGATGGCCTCTTTCATGACGGCGTCGGTCTGTTCCGTGGTGCTCATTTTTTCCTGGAAATCCTTAGAGAACTTTTCGATGGACTCGCGCAGCGGATTGAGCAGGTTTTCCACGCTTTCCTTGTTCGTCGCCTTCATCTCCTCGCTCTGCTGCTTCAAGTGTTCGTTCGAAAGTTTGTCGAACTCCAGCCGCAGCGTATTCAATTTCTCTTCCCACTGCTTCTGCATTTCCTGCTTGGCGGTGTCGGCCTGTTCGCGCTGTTCACGTTTCGACTGCTCGAACTGTTCCTTCAGATGCGCCATTTCTTGCTGATGGCTCTCCTTCAGATTGGCCACGATGGTGTCGGTCGATGTCTTCTGAACATCCAGGCTCTGATGGAGCGACGACACCTCGCCCTCGGCTTTTGTGGCACGTTCGCGTGCCCGTAACAGCAAGACGGCCGCCACGATGAGCAGTGCCGCCAGCACGATGATGACAATGATTTCGGTCATAAACGATGTATTTTCCGCAAATTTACGAAAAAGTTTCCGTTTATGTGTGATGCGCATCTGATTTTTTTGTACTTTTGTACACGCAAAAAACAACACGCAAAATAACTGCGTCCAAGTGCTTGGAAAAATCACGCCAAGTGCTTAGCGTTCAAACGCCAAGTGCTTAGCGTAAAAACTCCAAGCGCTTAGCGTAAAAATTCCAAGCGTTTGGCGTAGGGAAACAAATGAGTAGAAAAGAGATATGCTGATAGGCGAAACCATCGCACTCCTGGTGTCCGTCATCTGGACCGTGACAGCCCTGTTTACGGAGGGTGCCGTACGCCGCATGGGTACGATGCCGTTCAATATTCTGCGCATGTCGTTCACCGTCGTGCTGCTGTCGCTGGCGATGTGGATCGTGGTAGGTAGTCCGCTGCCCGTGGGTACGACTGCCGAGACATGGCTGTGGCTTGGGTTGTCGGGACTTGTGGGATTCGTCGCTGGCGACATCTGCCTGTTCAACTGCTACCTCTGCATCGGGTCGCGCTTCGGCCAGTTGCTCATGACGGTGGCGCCTATTGCAGCCGCCTTCTCGGGTTGGGTCCTGCTGGGTGAGACCATGTCGTTGACGGCGCTGCTGGGCATGATTGTCGTCACCGTGGGCATCGGCATGTCGGTGCTCAATCGGGGTGGCGGCGAAGGTCATCATCGCTATGCGCTGAAACTGCCGTTGAAAGGGGTTCTCTACGGACTAGGCGGTGGAGTGGGGCAGGGCCTTGGGCTTGTGCTCAGCAAGATGGGCATGGAAGCCTACGGCGACCATTTGGCCGCTGGCGTGACGAACGATGCCGTGGTTGACTTCCTGCCTTTCACGGCCACTTTCATTCGTGCCGTGGCAGGTACGGTGGGCTTTGCCGTCGTCATCACCGTGATGCGCCAGTGGAACAAGGTGCCACGTGCGCTGCGTGACCGCGAGGGTATGGCTTTTGCAGCAGGTGCCATACTCACAGGCCCGACCATCGGTGTGTCGCTCTCGCTCATGGCGACGCTCTACACCTCGACGGGTATTGCACAGACGCTCATGTCGCTCTCGCCCATCTTTATACTTCTGCCTGCCTGGCTCTGGCAGCACCAGCGCGTCACACGCTGGGAAGTCGTCGGTGCGGTGATTGCTGTCATCGGTGCTGCACTTTTTTTTGTGTAGATGTTTTGAAGTATGAAGTTTTTGTCGTACCTTTGCAAAGGAAAGAGTATTTTAACGTATAACTTTTAATTTTTTTTAATCCTATCACTTATGAAGATTGACAAAATCGTCGCTCGCGAGATTCTTGACTCGCGTGGCAATCCTACGGTCGAAGTTGACGTAGTGCTCGAAAATGGTGTTCTCGGTCGTGCAGCCGTTCCGTCGGGTGCCTCTACAGGTGAAAACGAAGCCCTCGAACTGCGTGACGGCGACAAGGGCCGCTATCTTGGCAAGGGCGTTTTGAAGGCTGTTGAAAACGTGAACAAGGTGATCGCTCCCGCATTGAAGGGCGACTGTGTGTTCGACCAGCGTGCTCTTGACTACAAGATGCTGGCTCTCGACGGCACACCTACCAAGTCGAAGCTGGGTGCCAACGCCATCCTCGGTGTCAGCCTCGCTGCTGCTAAGGCTGCTGCCAACTGCCTGGGCCTGCCCCTCTACCGCTACATCGGTGGCTGCAACACCTACACACTGCCCGTGCCCATGATGAACATCATCAACGGCGGTGCTCACAGTGATGCACCTATCGCTTTCCAGGAATTCATGATTCGTCCGGTTAGCGCTCCGAACATCAAGGAGGCGATCCGCATGGGTGCCGAAGTGTTCCACAACCTCGCCAAGTTGCTCAAGGCCCGTGGCCTCTCGACCGCTGTCGGTGACGAAGGTGGTTTTGCTCCTGCCCTCGACGGCATCGAAGACGCTCTGACCATCATCTGCGACGCCATCAAGGCTGCAGGCTACAAGCCCGGCGACGACGTGAAGATTGCCATGGACTGCGCTGCCAGCGAATTCGCTGTTCAGGAGAACGGCCAGTGGTTCTACGACTACAAGCAACTCAAGAACGGCAAGCAGAAGGATCCCAACGGCAAGAAACTCAGCGCCGACGAGCAGATTGCCTTCCTCGAACACCTCATCGACACCTATCCCATCGACTCGATCGAGGACGGTCTCGACGAGAACGACTGGGAGAACTGGGTGAAACTCACACAGAAGGTAGGTCACAAGTGCCAACTCGTGGGTGACGACCTGTTCGTAACCAACACGAAGTTCCTGCAGAAGGGCATCCAGATGGGTGCTGCCAACTCGATCCTCATCAAGGTGAACCAGATCGGTTCGCTGACTGAGACCCTCGAGGCTATCGAAATGGCTCACCGTCACGGCTACACCACCGTTACTTCTCACCGCTCGGGCGAAACTGAGGACGCTACCATCGCTGACATCGCCGTTGCTACCAACTCGGGTCAGATCAAGACAGGTTCGATGAGCCGCACAGACCGTATGGCCAAGTACAACCAGCTCATCCGCATCGAGGAGGAACTCGGTAGCACAGCCCGTTACGCCTACACAAAACTGAAGTAAGTTCAAGTACAAAGTACATCCTACAATGTACAAATACAGGTTGAAGTCCTGCATGTTGCCCAGTGCAGCGTGCAGGGCTTTTTTTCTCGCTTTGCTGCTCTGTGTGGCGTGTGTTGCCGAGTCAAAGGCTCAGTCGCTCACCAAGCAGCAGGCCGAAGCACTGGAGCGGCAGTTGCTGACCCAGTGGCGTGACTCCGTGCGCCATGCCATGGCCGACGCTTATGCGCAGCGAGCCATCACACACGACGCAGGAACGATGCGTCTGCACTGGACGGTCTATGGCGACGAACCCGCCGACGGCCGCAGCCTCTACATCTCGCTCCATGGTGGAGGCGGTGCCCCGGCCGAACTCAACGACTCGCAGTGGCACAACCAGTGGCTGCTGTATCAGCCGGCCGAGGGTGTCTATCTCTGTCCACGTCCTCCCTACAACACCTGGGACCTCCACTTCCGTCCCGACCTCGACGCCTACTATGACGACATCATTCGCATGATGCAAGTCTTCGATCATGTCAATCCCGACAAGGTCTATCTCATGGGCTACTCGGCAGGAGGCGACGGCGTGTGGCGTCTGGCACCGCGTCTGGCCGACCGCTGGGCAGCGGCGTCGATGATGGCAGGCCATCCCGGCGACGTCAGTCTGCTCAACCTCCGCAACCTACCCTTCATGATTTGGTGTGGAGCGAACGATGCTGCCTACAACCGCAACCATGAGTGTGCACGCCAGATGTCACGCCTCGATTCCCTGCAGCATGCCGACGTCCGAGGCTACGTCCACGCCAATCATCTCGTTGCTGGCAAGGGACACTGGATGGACCGTGCCGACACGTTGGCCGTCGGTTGGATGGCCCAGCATCGTCGCCAGTCCTATCCCGATGTGCTGGTCTGGCAACAGGGCGACGTGCCGCAACCCACATTCTATTGGCTACAGGTCGAACCCGACGAGATGCAGCGCGACCGTCAGGTACGCATCCGTCGCAGCGGCAACACCTTCACCATCGACCGCTGCGACTACTCTCGCCTCACCCTGCTGCTCAACGATGCCCTGTGCCGTCTTGACCGTCCTGTCATCGTCCGCTACGCAGGTCGCACCCTCTTCGAGGGAAAAGTCCGACGCAGCGCCGACGTCATGCGTCACACCCTCTATGAGCGAGGCGACCCAGCCTACGTGTTCTCCGCCCGACTCACCCTTACGCTTACGCCACCTGTTTCGACGGCGCAGGTCACGACACCGCCACCCACGCTGACTCAATGGCTCGCAGGCCAGGAGAGTCCGCTCGACCCGTGGTACCAGAAGTATGTCGATGCCGACGGCCTGCCCATCCTTTCCTCGGCAGCCGTGAGCGACACAGCGCTGCTGCAGGCACGCCACATCGTCATGCGGATGCTTGAGCGCATCCCCGAGGCACGTGACGAGATGTTGCGCTGCCACTTTCGTGTGGCCGTGGCAGGAGGACGGGAGAACATCACCGACCTGCCCGAATGTCGCATGATGCCCGTCTGGTGGCCCGACACCGACTGGGATGCCCACGGACGTGGTTATGGAGCCACGCTGCAACTGCCTGTCATGAGCATCGGCGAGGAGAACCTGGTCCGTCTGCCCGATGTCGCCGACCGTTATTACAGCGAGAGCATCATGGTCCACGAGTTTGCGCACAACGTCGATTTTGCCATGCGCCGCGTCAGCACAGCCTTTCGCGACAGTCTGCTGACGGCCTACCGCGAGGCAAAAAACGCTGGGCTATGGGATGGAACCTACGCGATGACCAACGCGGCGGAGTACTTTGCCGAAGGCGCACAGGCATGGTTCAACACCTGCCGCATGCGTGTGCCCGAACCTGATGGCAGCGGACGTTTCGTTTTGCGGACACGCGAACAGTTGGAGGACTATGACCCACGTCTGTATGCGGTCTGCGCCTCTGTGTTCCCTGACGAACATCTGCACGGCTACCACTTCGGCGAAGCCCCTGAACTGGTGTCGCTCCGCTGAAAAAATATACCGATTTGTTTGGCACGTTGCCGCAAATTGGTTACCTTTGCATCAGAAAGAACTAACTAATCCTTCTCATTATGAATCCACGAAGATTATTGCTCGCAGGACTGGCAGCGATGCTGTCGGTCGTAGTGATGGCTGCAGGCCCCATCAAGTCGGTGGAGCGTGTGGTAGTGACAACGCCTCAGGGTACGGCTCCACGGCTGCCCTACCGACTCTGGGTAACCTATGCCGACGGCTCGCACGAGTGGCGTCAGGTTCGCTGGACGAATGCTTCGCCTCAGACGGAGCAGCAGGAGGCGAGCAGCGTGGAGACGTCGGTCGGTACGGAGTATAAGGTGGTCGGCTATGTGACAGGTGACAACACGACGGACAAGGGTTACCCGGTCGTGGCGACGGTGCGTGTGACGGCCGAGGCTTGGGACGTCCCCCAGAAGACGCCTGTGGCCGAGCCGCTGCCGCTGGACAAGGTGACGATCAACGGTGTGAACCGCCTGACGCACAACCGCGACCTGGACATCGACCGTCTGCTCAGCCTGGACGTGAAGCAGCAACTGTACAACTACCGCGACACGTATGGGTTGCCGACCGAGGGCTATCCCAAGTCGGACGGTTGGGATTCCCCCACGACGAAACTGAAGGGTCACGGAAGTGGTCACTACATGAGTGCCATGGCCATGGCCTACGCCTCATGCACGGACAAGGCGAAGAAAGCGCAGTTGAAGCAGAACATCGGGCTGATGGTCGATGAACTGCGCCGTTGCCAGGAGCGTACGTTTGTGTGGAACGAGCAACTGGGCCGCTACTGGGAGGCTCGCGACTTCGCTCCCGAGACGGAACTGAGGGAGTTGAAGGGTACGTGGAAGGATTTCGACGAGTACAAGAAGCACTACGAGCAGTATGGCTATGGCTACCTGAACGCCATCCCTGCCCAGCACTGCGCCCTCATCGAGATGTACCGCGCCTACAACAACGAGCAGTGGGTATGGGCGCCCTACTACAGTGTGCACAAGCAACTGGCGGGCCTTATCGACATCGCCACTTATGTAGATGACAAGAAGATTGTGGACAAGGCCCGGCTGATTGCCAAGGACATGGGGCTGTGGGTCTGGAACCGTCTGCACTACCGCACCTACGTGAAGAGCGACGGAACGCAGGAGGAACGTCGTGCCAAGCCGGGCAACCGCTACGAGATGTGGAACATGTACATCGCCGGTGAGGTGGGTGGCATGGCCGAGAGCCTGGCACGTCTGTCCGAGATGACGAACGACGCCACGGAGCGGGCCCATCTGCTCGAAGCCTCGAACTACTTCGACTCGCCTGCATTCTTCGACCCCTTGGCACGCAATGTCGATGCCATCCGCACGCGTCATGCCAACCAGCACATCCCCATGATCACAGGCGCTCTGCGTTCGTACCGTGGCAACGGCGACGCCTATTACTACAACCTGGCCGAGAACTTCTGGACGATGATTCAGGGTCGCTACCGCTATGCCATGGGTGGTGTGGGCAACGGCGAGATGTTCCGTCAGCCCTATACGCAGATGCTGTCGATGAACACCAACGTCGGCGGATGGGGACGTGACCAGCGCCCCGAACCGACCCTCAACGAGACGTGCTGTGCCTACAACCTTGCCAAACTCACGAAGGACCTGAACTGCTACCGTCCCGACGATGCACGCTACATGGACTACTACGAGCGTGTGCTCTATAACCAGATTGTCGGCAGCGTCAACCCCCGACACTATCAGGTCGTCTATCAGTATGCTGTAGGTCTCAATGCCTCCAAGCCTTGGGGCAGTGAGACGCCGCAATCGACCTGTTGCGGCGGTACAGGTGTCGAAAACCATGTCAAGTACCAGGAAGCCGCCTATTTCGTGACGGAGAACACCCTCTACGTCGCCCTCTACATGCCGACCACAGCCACTTGGGATGCCAAGAAGACTGTGATTGAGCAGGAGTGTGCATGGCCCGACAGCCGTTCCACCATCCGCATCAAGAAGGCAGGAAAGCCTTTCGCCATGAAACTGCGTGTGCCCTACTGGGCTACCGAGGGCTTCGACGTGAAACTCAACGGACGTTCCATCGCCAACGAATACCAGCCCAGCAGTTACGTCGAGATACCCCTGCGTAAATGGTCGAAGAACGACGTCGTCGAAGTCATCATGCCGTTCCAGAAGCACATCGACTTCGGTCCCGACAAGATGGCCATCGCCGCAACGGGACGTAACGAACGTTCGGAGTTCACACCTCAGTGGCTCGGCGCACTGATGTTCGGTCCGCTCGTCATGGCTACGACAGGCATCGACTCATGGCAGCAGGCCGAAATCAACCTGCCTGCCGACCTCTCGACCGTCAAAGGGATTATGCCCAGTTACACGAACAGCAGCCACCTCGGTGAACAATATCCCACCATCGCCGTCGGCGGCCACCAGTTCATCCCCGACTATGCTGCCGACCGCCACATCACCCACTATCTGCGCATGAACATCGAAGGCGCACAGTCAGACCTCACCACCATCGCCGACTATGCCGACTACACCGAGACTGCCGAGGCAGCCGCTGTCGATGACACACCGCTGCGCGAAGCCATGCAAGTGGCCCGCAGCCGTCGCGATGCCCAGTTGGCATGGAACGAGATGGCGGTCAAAGTGCCTGAATATGCACCCTGGGCACGTCATGGATTCCGTCGCATGATGGAGCAGTATGACCGCAGCCAGCGTGTGTTCGACAACTACGAACGCACACAGGACGATGTCGATCGTCAGGCCGCATCGCTCAATGCAGCCCTCAACACCATGCGTCCTGGCAACCTGCCCGAACTCGAGGACATGGACACCCTGCTCCCACTGCTCGAAAAGGCCAAGCAGCAGCCCAAGACCAAGGCTGTGCAGGATGCCATCGACTATGCCGAGATGGTGGTCAAGTATGTCAGCGACGGTTCTGGCACCATGGACATGATTCAGCGTGCCACCGACCAACTGAAAGCCGTGGTGAAGTAACGTCACACTACACCTATCAACCAAAAATCCCATGCAGACCAACTTGTCTGCATGGGATTTTTTTTCTTATATGTGAAGAAACGTCTCCGTCTCTTCTTTATGGCTGCACGTCTGCATTTGCTCCTTCTGAGTCCAAGGTTTTGTCGTCTTTGTTGTAAACCTCTTGGCCCTCGACAAGAATTCTTTTCACTTTCTTCCCGTTGAGGGTGATGCTGCCGTCTTCCTGTTTTTCAGCACCGGGCAGTTTGTTGATCAACTGCTCTGTCATCGTCTCCTCTCTTACTTTGATTTCGATCACTCCGTTCTTGCCTTTGTCGCCATAGATGGCCGTGGCGGCTCCATCTTTGAGAACGGTAATGGACTCGATGTTGTCGGGATGGATGTCGAGCAGTCGGGCAAGTGTCCCGTTGTCAAGGGTCTTGATTTCGACGGGAAGCCTGATTTCTGCACCGTTGAGCACAATGAGCGGTTCCTGGGTATTCGGCATTTCGACGGTAGTGAAGCAGATAATGCCGTGCTTGTCCTTATAGTTGTATTGGGCCGTTCCTTCGGGGTTCTTAAGGATTTTCCATTTTGAGGTACGGGCAATCGCCTGGTAGTTTTTCAACTGGGCCTCGGTGGCTTGGCGTCCGTCGATGAACACATATTCGGCCGTGCAGGAGAAGAGACCGTCGGCAGGCTTGCCCTCGTGTGTGAAACCGAGGATTCGGCCATACTGGTCTTTGATGGGATGGATGGCGAAAGGTGTGCTGTCGGGTACTACAACCATTGTCTCAGGGGTGAGAATGGCTTGTTTTACTTCATGGAGTGCAGGCACTTTTGTCGTTTCCAACGTCTTCACCATGGATGCAACAGGGTCGGTCTGGGTGGGAGTGGCGAAGGTGTTGAGGGTCAGCGCCACTACGGGGATGGCACATAAGGCTTTGAGCATGAGCCAGCGGTTGGAGGTTTTCTGGTACATCATCATAATTCGTTTTTTGAGTGAGCCGTGATTCAGATTGTTGGTGAAAGGCTGCAGACGATTCCCGACCACCTTCATCACGAGAAGTTGTTGATATGATTTTGCATCGATGCCTTGGTTGATGACCGCCTGGTCGGCCTCATATTCGTGCACGGTTTTAAGGTCACGGCTGAGAAACCAGACGAAGGGATTGAACCATTGTAGGGTTTTGACAAACTGGAGGAGCAGAAGGTCGTAGGTGTGTCCCAAGCGGATGTGCTCCTGCTCGTGTGTGAGGATATATTGACGGCTGCTTTCGTAGTCATTTATACTCATTACGATGTAACGAAAGATACTGAAGGGTGGTGGGTTGTTGCCCCTGTGCAGAATAATGATGTTGCCTTGCGTGTCCCTGCGGCGCACACCGCGGGACATGAAACGGACGAGCGAGAGGGTTTGCACCAGTGTGAGGACAAGTATGACGGCTACTCCAGCCAAGTAAAGCCATGTGAGCGCCTGAATCCATGTGATGCTTCTCGAGTTATCTGCTGTCGCGGCGATGGGTATGGTGTCATGTTCGATGTAGTTTTGCATCAAGTACACCTCTTCGTTCAGTGTGGTAGGATGTTCGGTGGTGAAGTGGAACAGCGGCAGGACGAGCGACACGACCATAATGCCCACCAACATGCAGCGGTTGAACCGATGAAAAGTCTCCTTACTCAGGAAGAGGAAGAAACAACTATAAAGGAGTGCCAGCGTGATGGCTGCCTTGAAGACGTATAAAACCATGGGATTTACGGATTTTTTTACTTTTAACTTTTTTATTTTGGTCAAGAGTCGAGAGTCGAGAGTCCCCTTGACCCTAGAC
>R23__coassemble_330_pt1 | contig 33891 bp, 29 predicted proteins | sample R23__metabat2_high_PE_006 | metagenome-assembled genome bin R23
ATCAAACGCTGGTACTCTTTTACAATTATAAATCAACAAAAGCAAACGTTAAAAAATTCCTTTTGTAAATTTCCCGAGTGTTTTTCAGGCCTATTTTTGCCGGATTTTCTCAAAAACCAACAGACGGACGAAAATCTGGTTTTGCGCGATTCTCAGACATCGATATTTCAGTTAGTCCCCTGATAAACAAGAGTTTTAGCCGAATAAAACCTGTTTGAGGTTTTTGTGGAGAAAAATACGGCGTTTTCTGATTCAATAATAAATTTTAGGTAAAAAAGGTTACTTTTTACCCCTATCAACACCCCGACCTTTACCCTACTTTGGGCGGTTTCCCAAAGAATTTACATTTTTGTTTGAGTTTTTTGCGCTAAAAAATTCGACCAGGCAAAACTGTATTTTGAGGAGAACCCGATGTGGCGTCAGGTTCATCACAGACATGCGGAAACTAAATTAAGGTCCTCTGAAAACAACATCAAAGTCCACCGAAAAACACACCATAGACATCCGAAAAACACACCACAGTATACCGATATTTGGACTGCGGTTCACCCCAACACGGACCACAGTACGCATCAAGTTGGACTGCGGTGTAAATATAAAAGGAGGACACTCCCCCACTCACTACGGCAAAGTGAGCGGTGGACAATGGCGTAGCAGCAAAAGAAAAGGATTAGTGAAGAATGAAGTACAGGAGTTCGCGCATGATGTCGGCATCCGTTGAGTTTCCTTTGCCGATGCCCTTCAACTTGGCATCAGCCTCGCGGAGTTTACCGATGATGAGCATCGTCTTCATGGCGTTGTAGTTGCGCATGGCCGTCTGATAATCACGGAGTTGCCAGGTGGACTTCAGTTCGAGGTGCTGCAAGAGCCCCTGCTCAGACCTATTGGGGGCATACCATGCCTGCATGACACCCGCAAAGAAATTGAAGAGGAGCGCCACCGTCTGGATGGGTGGATTCTCCTTCGGGTTTTGGTTGAAGAAATCGAGTATCTGATTGGATTTCAGTACATTGTGTTCAATAACTGCAGTCCTGAACTCCCACGAGTTAAACTCTTTGCTGATGCCGACATAGCGCTCGATGAGATCGGGCGTGATATGCTTGTTATCATTGGGCAGGGTGATACACAACTTGTCGAGTTCGCTGGCCATGCGGTTCAGGTCGCTGCCGATGCTCTCGACGAGCATCATGCGGGCCCGGTCGTCGATGGTTACTTGCTTGCGCTTGAGATAGTCGTCGATGAAGGTGGGGAGCATACCTTCCTTGAGTCGTTTGCTCTCGAAGACTACCCCAACCTGGTCAATCATTTTGACGATTTTCTTTCGCGAATCGACCGCACCGTTTTTGTGACAAATTACCAGAATTGTGGTCTCCAATGGCTTTTCGACATAATATTGAAGTTCGTCGAATTTTTGCAAATTTTGTGCTTCTTTAACAATTAAAATCTGGTATTTTGACATCATCGGGTAGCGACGCGCGGAATTTATGATGTCTGCGACGTTAGTTTCGCGCGTACAATAGAGGGTCGTGAGGTTGAAGTCGCGCTCCTCCTCGGTGAGGATGTTTTCTGCAATGTAGTCGGCGATGCGGTCGATGTAGTACGACTCCTCGCCCATCAGAAGGTAGATGGGGGCATAGCGCCCTTCGCGGATGGCCGTGACGATGTCGCGATGGCTGATGTTGCCAATTCCGCCCGATGATTTCTTTGCCATGATACGTATGTCTGAACGCCCCGTTGTATGGAGAGTTATCCCTTTGTGGGACAAAGTTACAAAGAAATGTGTAAAAACCCATCACAACCTTAAAAAAATCACCACAAAAACATTGAGTTCTCCATAAATATATGTATCTTTGCTGCAGAAAACCATTTTTCATTTGTTCCACTTTACCTAATCAATCGCTATGAGACTCAAGTTTATCAAATGGTATAACATGCTCCTGACGACTATCATTAGCATGTTGGGCTTCGGTTCCTGCAACAATAATGACGGCTCAGACGATATCCCCTGCGAATATGGATGTCCTATCACAGAATTTAAAATAGGTGGAACCGTGACAGACCCCAAAGGTACCCCCCTTGAGGGAATCCAAGTGTCGGTCGTCATGCAACCCAGCCCTGACGTGACAGACCTTCCCTCTCTCCAAACCACAACGACGCTTGCCGACGGTACGTTCATGACAGGCAAGATGGATGTGACAAGTCTTACAGAAGTGAGCACAAAGGTGAAAGTGAAGTTTGATGACATCGACGGCACTGCCAACGGAGGACAATTCGACAGCAAAACAGTATCTATTGCAGAACTGAAACGCAAACAAACCAAAAATGCCGACGGCAAATGGTATCTGGGAGAGTACGAGTATTCTGGCGACATTTCACTTTCTCCCTTATCGGAATGAGTTTGGATGTGCATAGACCTACATGACTCATCCTGCATCCCTCTTTTCACTTCTCAACCTACCCGCCTGCGAACTCAGGACGACGGTGCAGGACGGCATGACGAAGGTGTTCGACGTGCTGCGCCAGCGCTATGTGGCGCTGACACCGGAGGAGTGGGTGCGCCAGCATTTCGTGCATTTTCTCATCGGGGAGAAGGGTTTCAGTCAGGCGCTGATGGGCAACGAGGTGCAACTGACGCTGAACGGCATGTCGCGACGGTGCGACACGGTGGTGTACGACCGCCAACTCCGGCCCCGCATGATTGTGGAATACAAGCGGCCGGACGTGAGCATCACGCAGAAGGTTTTCGACCAAATCGGGCGCTACAACATGGTCATGCGCGTCGATTGGCTCATCGTGAGCAACGGCCTGGAGCACTACTGCTGCCGCATGGATTATGAGCAGCAGACGTACGCCTTCGTCCGGGAAATCCCGACGTTTGAGGAGGTGGTGGGGGAAAAGCCTGAAGATGCGTCCACCAACAAATGTGAGAAATTGCCATGATAAACGTTTTTCAGAAATATTCACGGCGGTTCTCCGCTGTCGTCGCTTTGCTCTGGCTGACCCTTCACGCCGTGGCACAAACGCTGACCATTCGGCCTTTGCCAACCCAACAACAACTGCCCATGAGCAGTGTACACACCATCATGCAGGATTCTGAGGGCTACATGTGGTATGCCACCGAAGGCGGAGGTTTGTGCCGCGACAACGGCTACCAGATCGATGTGTTCCGCCCGCAAGACAGCAACAGGTTGCAGGAGGCGTGCAAGGTGCATTGCCTGTGCGAAACAGCCGAGAACGACGTCGTGTTCGGCACGTCCGACGGCCTGTTCATGATTGATAAAAAGGACTATGCCGTTCGTCGTCTGACGCTTTCCCCTGCCTGTGACCAAATCGACGCTCTTTTCAGCGACAGCCAGGGTTGCGTGTGGGTTGGAACGAAGGGTACGATTTACCGGCTTGACCAACACGGCCGGCAGCAGGCTACGTTTCCCTCCAAAGTCAATGGCAGCGATGTCTCGGTAGCAGGATTCCTTGAAGACAGCCACGGCACGCTGTACGTCACGCAATGGGGCGATGGAGGCATTCTGCGGATGCGGCGCGGAGAGAAGGCTTTTACAGCCCTGCAATGGCCGCTGTCGTGTGTGCCGCTATTCATGGCGGAAGACGTTGAAAACCACTGTTTTTGGTTGGCGACAAGCGGCGAAGGAGTAGTGAGGATGGAGGTGAAAGGCAATGTGTGCCATGTGACACAGCAACCAGAGACGCTGGGCAACCACGACCGAAATCATGCGCTGCACATGTTGCGCGACAGCACATACGGCCTGCTTTGGGTCACAACGCTCGACAACCTCTATGCCTACCGCATCGGCACGGACGGTATGTTGCACGAATTTCCGCTCGGCGGCATCCTGCCCGAAGGACACAAGATTCTCGACCAGATGTGTGAAAGCCGTGACGGAGAAATCTACGTCGCAGGTTACGTACCACACACCTTCCTTATTACTCCGGCACAAAGCGACATCCGCCTGCTTAAGGTGAGTGCCATGCGCCGGCTCACGGGGTATCCCGTATTGGCCGATCGCGCTGTCTATGACGGCACTCGCTACGTTTGGCTGTGGCAGGGAAGGCAGGGATTGATGCTCTACGACCAAGAGACGGAAACACTGACTGCTGCACCGAAAAAATTTGACAAGACGCTGCAACCGAGTCCATCACAGGGTGGCATCTGGGTGTCCGACGGACGAAGCGTGCTGCGACTGTGGCAAGAGTCGGGACAGATACGGCAGAAATTCATCGCAGCCACCCCCGACAGCCAGGCGGTACGACTTCTTCACGAATCGCAGACGCAGGCTCTTTACTTTGCCACTCAGCGACATCTTTTCAGGCTGCCCCTCATCGGACAGAACATCAGCGAGGTGGCCGAACTGCCCACCATACCCACCGACATCGCTTCCGACCACGACGGAAACCTCTACGTCACTCTCGGCACCGAAGGCCTGTACTGCATCACGCCGAAAGGAAACGTGCAGCCGATTGAAGTGCCTGCAGAGCAATACCTTTCTGTCAGTACCGCCGACGATGGCACCGTCTGGATCTCTACGTTTGAAGGAAACGTCTATTGCTACACGCCTGCCCGTCGGCAGGTGGAGCATGTGGCCCTGCTGAGCAGTCCCGACGGAGCAGCCATCCGCACCATCCGCACCGACGGACTGGGGCACGTGTGGACACTGAGCGACCAACGTGTTGTCGAATATGCCCCGCAGAGCCATGCCTTCCGCATCATTCGCACGAATGACACCTCCGACGGTGCCAGTTATTTCAATACGCTCGAGCCTCTCTCCCCCACCCGGTTCTGCATCGCGGCAGCCGGAGCACTGCTCGAGGTGGAGTCGTCCAGAGCCTTGAACGGAAAAGGAACTGCCGAGGTGCGTCCTCGACTGTCATCCTATCTTATTGGCGGACAGCGGCATCTTGTCGGCAAGGACATGACAATCCTTCATCTTGACCCCGACGAAGACAACCTTACCCTGCATCTGACCACACTGGCTTCGGCAACGTATTCGCAGGACGTTCGCTTCGCCTACCGTCTCGACGGCGACGACAGCGACTGGCTCTACCTGCCCGACGGAATGAACACTGTCATCCTGAGCCGTCTTTCTCAAGGCAAACATCGTCTTGAGGTCATCGCCACCGACCGCTATGGTTGCTGGAGCCTGCCGGTCGAAGTGGCTGTCATTGTCCGCGCTGCACATTGGTACCAGACTTGGTGGGCCTACCTATTATATATAGGTATCGCCGTGCTGCTCGTCCTTGGACTTTGGCGCCTGGAACGCCGCATCCGGTTGTTGCGCCGCCTCATCCAACGTCGGCACGAAGTCAGACTCGACGAAATCGAGATGCGCCGCGAGGACATAGATGCCCTGAAACGCGACGACGACCTTTTGCACAAAGCCATTGCAAAGACCGAGGAACATCTGGCCGACCCTGATTACAACGTGCAGCGACTGAGCGACGACCTCTGCATGAGCCGTATCACGCTCTACCGCCGTCTGCAACAAATCACAGGCGTATCGCCTGCCGATTTCATTCGCGACATCCGTCTGAAGAAGGCTGCCCAACTGCTCACCCAGTCACCCGATGCGACCGTGACCGATGTAGCGCGTCGCGTTGGGTTCGCCTCACCCAAGCACTTCTCACGTTGCTTCAAGGAGAAGTTCGGTGTGTTGCCAACCGAATACCGAACCCCTTCCTCCGTAACGGAATAATTGTTAACGGGGCTGTCCACAAATGTATCCCATGTGTACCGATGTGTTACACATGGGATACTTTTTGTTTCAATCATGGTGCAAAAATGTTTCAAAGGCGCTTTGTTACAGGGCGTTCCAAAGGATGAAACAACAATACTTCCAGCATCAGGACGAAGGCTGTAAATTTGCAAAAAAATTGTTGTACATCTAAAAAGAAAAAGATGAAAAAGAAGATTTTGACTTTGGCAACTTGCACTCTGCTAGGGTGCATAAGCCAAGCACAAGAGTGGCAGAAGCCACAATTGCAACTGACCGACTTCGAGACCGGAAAGATAATGTATCTCTACAATGTCGGCACCGGTCTGTTCTACACCGAAGGAAACGCTTGGGGCACTCAGAGCAGCGTGGGCAACGAAGGTCTGCCTTGCCGTTTCAACAAGCGGACAGGCACGGAGGATGTGGTGTCGCTCAGCAACCAGTCGAAGGTGAAAGGCGGGTCGTGGCTTACTGCCTATTTCACAACGAACGGCGGGATGTTTGTCGATGGCAACACCTCGTCGGCCAACATTTACATGCGCATGGTGCCTATGGGCGAGCACACGTTCCGACTCTACGTTTCGTCACCCAATGCCACGTACAACGAACAGAACTACCCCGGGGCGATGCTGGGAGTAGATTTGTTTGAGGACTACACACGTACTACCATTTCAGCCCTGCTCATGGACGACGAAGAACCTGGCGAAGGCATTTATCAGACGGAATGGGCGGTGGTTCTGCCTGCGGACTACGAACTCTACCAGACCGAGGTAAAGACTTGGAAGGCTGCCATGCGTCTGGAAGAACTGCTGAACGAAGCAATGGCCAAGAATTTGGACGTTTCGGCAGAGGCTTCCATTTATGCCAATACCGAGAGTTCGCTGGATGAACTTCAGTCGGCCATCAACAGCGTGACAAGGATGCTGGCCGAGGATTACGTGAAAGATGCTTCGGCAGACAATCCCATCGATGTGACGAGCCTCTTCGTTCTCAACCCCTCGTACGCCAACAATGACAACGAGGGATGGAGCGGCTCTGTACCCACCATCGACAAACTGAACGATTTGCAGAATGCTGAGTTTTTCAATACGAACTTCGACTGTTATCAGGATCTGCAGAACCTGCCCGAGGGAATGTACGAACTGCGTCTGCAAGGCTTCTACCGTGCGGGGTTGGAAGGTCCGGCGCTCGATGCAAAAAATAGCGGCAACGAAAGTAGCGTGATGAATGCCGTGCTCTATGCAACAACTGATGGAAAGACCACGACGACAAAGATGCAATCGATCTTCACGGGTGCACCTACCACACCGTTAGGTGTCGACGGCGAGATTGCTTTGGGCAGTTGGTATGTGCCCAACACGATGTCGGCCGCCAAGGCTTACTTTTCACAAGGCTATTACACGGGCAACAGCCTTCGGGTAAACGTGACGAACGGTCAACTACGCATCGGGCTGCGCAAATCGACGACCATCCGCCGCGACTGGGTCATGCTGGACAACTGGCAACTGATTTATTATGGTAAGTAAACGACGAAGCAGTAGGCATCGTCACATTTCCATCCCTCTTAAAAATGAAGATTCGTAAGCGAAAAGAACGTCAAAAACTGTACCGCAGTACAACTGAATTTGTACTGCAGTACGCCTATAGGCATACCGCAGTGTAAATTTATTTAGACTGCAGTACAAATAAATCGATACATCACGGTACTAAAATGTTAAAAAAAGACATGAAAAAAGTTTTCAATGATGCCAACTTCCATACCATTGCCAAATCCCTTGAGTGCATCATCTCATTCAGTAGCAAAATGAATAGATTCGGCTTCATTCTCAGTATTTTTGTATTGACCTCGCTGTCAGTTTCAGCACAGGAGGTCCGTCAGGCAGAAAACCTGCAACGCAATGTTGTTGTCATTCCACAGTCGGCCAGCGGTTCAAACAATCTGGTCACATGGCGTATGCTCGACACCGATGACGATTACACCACATTCGACGTTATCAGAAACGGACGAACGGTCAAGAAGCATATCAACAACTCGACCAACTATCTTGACACGTCGGGCAGACTGACCACAAAATACCAAATTGTGACCAGACATCATGGTGTTCCTGTAGATACGACGGACATCGTGATGCCATGGAAAGATGTTTTCATGCCTATTCAACTAAATCGTCCCGAGGGCGGAACGTTTCACGATGTAGAATACACCTACTCACCCAACGACTGCTCGGTGGCTGATGTCGATGGTGACGGGGCCTACGAAATCGTTGTGAAGTGGGAACCCAGTGCCGAGGCAGACAACTCGCAGGGTGGTTTCACGGGACCGACCGTGTTCGACTGCTATCGACTGAACATAGAGGGAAACGACATCGCGGCCGAACTGTTGTGGCGCATCGACATGGGGCATAACATCCGCTCGGGTGCCCACTACGTTCCTTTCCTTTTCTACGACTTCGACGGCGATGGTCATGCTGAGTTCATCGTCAAGACAGCCCCTGGCACGATTGACGGCACAGGTCGTTACGTTAGTCAGGCGGCAACCGACGAAACCATCCTGAACCGCGACGACAATGAGAAAGAATATCTGAATGCTGGCGGACAGGTGATGTACGGCCCAGAATACCTTACCGTGTTCGACGGGCAGACGGGACACGCCATCCACACGATTTATTACAACCCAAACCGCGGCTGTTTTGTCGGCGGAGCACCCGAGGGCCGTTCCGACATTTGGGGTGATGACTATGGAAACCGTTCCGAGCGTTATCTGGCTGCAGTGGCCCACCTGAACGGCCTCGATGCTCCAGCCTCAGCCGTCATGTGCCGTGGCTATTATACCCGCTCCTACCTCTGGGCTGTCGATTTCGATGGAGAGCATCTGACGACCCGCTGGCGTCACGGCAGCATTTCGCGCCGCACAGTAATGAAGACCGACGGACACAATGGAAAAGACGTGCGTGAATATAATCATGCAACGTACGAAGGTGCAGAAATCTTTACCGCCTATGGCCAAGGCAACCACAACCTGACGGTCGGTGATGTCGATGGTGACGGATGCGACGAAATCATCTATGGTTCAGCAGCTGTCGACCACGATGGCACACTTCTATGGACGACAGGTCTCAGCCATGGCGATGCCATTCATATGGGCGACCTGATGCCTGACCGTCCAGGCCTCGAAGTGTTCCAAATTCACGAAGACCCACCCTTCGGCATCCACGTTTGCGATGCTGCCACAGGCGAACTGCTCATCCACCACACAGGCGAGGGTGACTGTGCTCGCGGCATGGCTGCCGATGCCATGTCAAGCCGTGGCTACGAATACTGGAATTTTGGCGACAGCAACATGTACAACGCACCTACCGACAGCGTTGTCGGTGGCAGCATGTCGTTCAATTTCCGTGTATATTGGGACGGTGATGTCTATGATGAACTGCTCGGCGACATCGGCAATCACAATCAGCCTTTCCTTGAAAAGTTCGGAACAGGGCGCCTCACCATCGACGGCAAACAATTGTACCAATACGGCTACAACGTCAGTTGCAACGGCACGAAGGGTTCGCCCTGTCTCGTTGCCGACATTCTGGGCGACTGGCGCGAAGAAATGATTTTCTTCAACAACGAAGACAAACAGACGCTGAATCTGTTCAGCACGTCCGTACAGTCGAACACCCGCGTACCCTGCCTGATGTACGACCACAACTACCGCATGGCCATTGCCTGGCAGAATGCTGGCTATAATCAACCTCCACACCTTGGCTACTACTTGCCCGACGCTGTGATTCCCCGACTTGACTTCACCGAACTTTCCGGTGCCAATGAACAGGAAGTAAACCTCGGCGACAGCATTGTCCCCATAACGTATCACTACGTCAACTGCCAAGGTTGCAACGTGATCAAGTATATCACTCCCGACGGCACAACGGCAACACGTCTTCCCAAAGACTTCACACTCGAAAAGGACTTGACAAACTGTACGAACACCTTGACAGGCATACCGCAGGAAGCCGGCACTTATCAAATTTGGCTCCGCCCCACCTCTCCCTCGGTTTCTATCCAACAAGACCTCGTTATTACCATTCATGTGAACGAAGCCGTCGGCATAGAAACAAGTACAAATAACCAAGTACAAAGTACAAATTACGGGGCTACAATTTATGACCTGGCAGGACGTCCTGTCTCGACACTTGACTCTCGACACTTGCCACTTTCCAAAGGCATCTATCTGCAACGAGGCAAAAAAATCATCGTTCGTTAACACATTTCTGTTCCTTTAGTACAAAAACCTTATGTTACAGTATGATAGGAGCAATAAAGCACCAATGACTCACGTTTTATAATCACACAAATAACACGCATTATGATGAAGAAATCTTGTTTCCTTTTCAGTCTCATGTTGCTGTCGCTCTGTGCTTCAGCCCATTCGCCTAACCTTTCCAAGAAGCCACGCATGGGGGCTTACCTCATGGTCTATCACAAGGATGCCGACCACAGTCTGCACATGGCGCTGAGCCGCGACGGATACAACTGGACGGCACTGAACGGCGACGCTCCCATCGTGCGTGGCGACACCATCGCCCAGCAACACGGCATCCGCGACCCGCACATCTACCGCGGACCCGACGGCACGTATTACATCGCCGCCACCGACCTGCACATCTTCGGACAGCGTGCCGGCTTTCGCGACACCGAATGGGAACGCGACGGGAAGCAGTACGGATGGGGCAACAACCGCGCGCTGGTGCTGATGAAGTCGCGCGACCTCATCCACTGGACGCACACCTCGTTCCGCATCGACGAGGCCTTCCCCGAGCATTTCGGCGACATCGGCTGTGCCTGGGCACCGGAGACGATTTACGACCCCGAAGCAGGCCGTCTGATGGTCTATTTCACCATCCGCGCCACGGGACAAGGCCGAACGAAACTCTACTATGCCTATGCCGACGACGACTTCACGCGACTCGTGACCGAACCGCAGTTGCTCTTCGACTATCCTGACGAAAAGATACAGGTGCTCGATGCCGACATCATTCCCATGCCCGACGGTCGCTACTGCATGACCTACTGCGCCCAGGAGAATCCAGGCGGCATCAAGATGGCCATCTCGGACCACATCAACAGAGGCTACGTTTATCAGCCACAGCAGATCGACAGCGAACGTGGCGCTTGTGAGGCTCCCACGATGTATCAACTCATCGGCGAGAACCGTTGGATTCTCATGTACGACATCTTCAGCATCCGTCCCCACAACTTCGGGTTCATGGAGACCACGGATTTCCAGACCTTCACACCGCTGGGGCGTTTTGGCGAGGGCCGCATGCAGATGAACGGCTGCGTCTCTCCCAAGCATGGTGCTGTCACACAAATCACAGAGAAGGAAGCACGGCGGCTCGAAAAGTATTGGAAGCAGAGATAGACTTCAGAGAAAGGAAACAGGCAAACCAGAAAACGTTTGCCTGTTTTTTTGACTTCTCACGACTACGTCATCAGCGCCACCTCGCGCGTCACTCACATTTTGGCTTACGTCGTCGCCGTGCTGGTCATTCTCATCGCCATCGGTAGTATTCTATACAGACGGAAACGATAGGAAACGGCCATAACAAAAGCCGGTCGCCCTTGCAAAGGGATGACCGGCTTCGTTATTGATAGGATTGCAATTAATCTTCTTCGTTGGCTTCGGGTGTGGGAGCGTCAGCCTTCTTCGTGCGTGTGGTGCGCTTGCGCTTGGGCTTGTCAGAAGTCGGGGCGTCGAGTTTCACGCCGGCGAGTTCGGGGTCAATGAGGATGCGGCCGCAGTATTCGCAGACGATGATTTTCTTACGCATACGAACGTCGAGTTGGCGCTGTGGCGGAATCTTGGCGAAGCAACCACCGCAGGCGTCGCGCTGCACATAGACGATGCCCAGGCCGTTGCGTGTGTTCTTACGGATACGCTTGAACGACTGGAGCAGACGGGGTTCAATCTGCATTTCGAGGTTCTTGGCCTTCTCACGCAGTTTCTCTTCCTCGGCCTTGGTCTCAGCAACGATTTCGTCGAGTTCGTTCTTCTTGACCTCGAGGTCCTGGTTGCGCTCGTCGAGGGTTTTCTTGCTCTGCTCGATGAGTTCTTCCTTTGCCTTCTCGGCCGCTTGTGCATCCTTGATGAGTTTCTGGCACTGAGCGACTTCAAGTTCGTTGTACTCAATTTCCTTGTTCAGCGCATCGTATTCGCGGTTGTTGCGTACGTTGTCAATCTGACTCTTGTACTCGTTGAGTTTGTTGTTCGCGATTTCGATTTTTGACTTATTCTCGTTGATGCGCGAGCGGATTTGCATCACCTCTTCGGTGATGTTCTCGATACGCGTCTTGAGACCTTCGATTTCGTCTTCGAGGTCCTCTACTTCGAGGGGAAGTTCGCCACGCAGGATGCGGATTTTGTCAATTTCGCTGAGCATGGTCTGGAGTTGATAGAGGTTTTTCAGTTTTTCCTCAACGGGCAACTCCGCGGGGTTGATTTCTTTTTTCTTTGCCATAGTGGGTTATTATTAATGGGGTTTATGGGCGGGTTGGGCTAGATGGGCTAGCAGGACTAGAACGGCTAGAAGGGCCAGCGCCACCTGATCATCTCCTACAAGTAGTTGATGGGGTTGGTCTCGACCTCGGTGTCGAGGACGGGAAGCGTGGGGTCGGCCTTTGTGATGAGTTCGCGCAGAATTTCGAGGGTGTACTGCTCGCTCTCGTAATGGCCGATTTCCATGAGTTGGATGTCGTTTTCGTAACCGAAGAAACGGTGATAGCCGATTTCGCCGGTGAGGAACACGTCGGCGCCTGCGCTGATGGCTTCGGGGATGAGGAAGGCACCTGCTCCGCCACAAAGGGCAACGGTCTTGACCTGTTCGCCCGTCCACGAGTTGTAGCGGACGCTGTCGGCGTCGAAGGTTTCCTTGACCAGCGCGATGAAGTCTTCACGTTCCATCACCGTGGGCAGCGAACCGATGATGCCTGCACCGGCCGGCTCTTCCCCACGTTTCGGAGAGAGGACATGTACGTCCAGCAGACCGAGTTTCTCTGCCATGCGCCACGAGACGCCGCCCGGAGCATTGTCCAGATTGGTGTGGGCGCTGTAGATCCAGATGCCTTTCTGAATGGCACTGATGATGCAGCGCTGCACATAGTCGTCGCCCGTGATGCGTCGAGGGGCATGGAACAGCAGCGGGTGATGGGCCACGATGAAGTTGCAGCCACGCTCGACGGCTTCGGCGATGACCTCTTCGGTGACGTCCAGACACAATAATGCCCCTGAAGCGTCTGCGTCCTCCGTTAATCCAATCTGCAATCCGGCGTTGTCGTACTCGTCTTGCAGGGACAGAGGAGCGAATTGTTCAAGGGCTCCAATAATTTCCCGTATTTTCATTGTCTTGAAAGCAGCGGAACGATGGTTCTCCGCCGTTTCGTTTGCAAAGGTACGAATAAGCGAGTGAAAAAACAAATTTATTTGAATTTTTCCGAGTGAAAGGACCTTCGACGAAGTCAAAGGTACGAAAAAAAGAAGGAAATGCAAAAGGAATATTTAAATTTCTTTGTTAATTGCCAAATAACATCCAAGCGCTTGGAGAATTCACGCTAAGCGCTTGGAATTTTTACGCCAAGTGCTTGGCGTTCGAACGCTAAGCACTTGGCGTGATTTTTCCAAGTACTTGGAGTGGTCAAAATATTAGGTTTCGCGTGCGCGAGAAATGGGGACAAAGTGTTAAAAAAGTGTTAAAAACGAGAAAATGTTTGGAAATCTGCGTTGCATTGCGCTACCTTTGCAGTGTTCTACATAGGTAGTACACTATTAAACAAAAGCAAATACAATCATTTACTCATACTAAAACCCAATTATTATGCTGGAAATCAAAGATTTGACATTTGGCTACAGGAAGAACCTCAATGTATTGGAGGACTTCAGCCTGACTTTCCGCGAGGGTGGCATCTATGGTTTGCTGGGCAAGAACGGCACCGGCAAGAGCACCCTACTCTATCTCGCCATGGGTCTGTTGCACCCGCAGAAGGGCGAGGTGATCTACAACGGCATCGACACCCGTCTTCGCCGTCCCGAAAGCCTCGGCGACATGTTCATCGTGCCCGAGGAGTATAACCTGCCGAGCATCCGTCTCGAAGAATACCTGAAGGTGGTTCGCCCATTCTATCCACGCTTCAGCAACGAGATTCTGGAGAAGTGCCTGGCTGGTTTCGGGATGTCGAAGGACGTACATCTGGCTGCTCTCTCGATGGGCCAGAAGAAGAAAATCTACATGTGCATCGCCCTAGCCGCCAACACGCGCCTGCTGCTGATGGACGAGCCGACCAACGGTCTCGACATCCCGTCGAAGTCGCAGTTCCGCAAGGTCGTGGCTCAGGGAATGACCGACGACAAGACCATCATCATCTCGACCCACCAGGTGCGCGACGTCGAACTGCTGCTCGACCACCTGTGCATCATCGAGCCCAACCGCGTGCTGCTCGATGCCCCGATGGCTCGGGTGGCCGACCGTCTGCGTTTCCTCGAAGTGGGTGTAGGCGAGGCTCCGTCCAACGTCATCTACGCCGAACAAGGCCTGCACGGCTACAACGTCGTGGCTCCGCGCGGCGATGCAGCCGAGACTCCCGTCAACCTCGAACTCCTGTTCAATGCCCTGCTCGCCAATGCGGAGGGAGTTCAGAAAATCATTACCCCTAACTCCTAAATACAGAAGAACGTTATGAAACAGTTTGATATGAAGCGCTGCGCACAGTACGCACGCTACGACCTCACCCTCAACAGGGCTTTCTATCGCAACATAGCCATCGTGACGGCAGCCCTCATTGCCGGCATCACGGTGCTCGGATTCATGTTCCGCTGGATTGGCATCCGCAACCTGCCCGATGCGAACCCTGTATTCAGCGACGGTGCCTATACCGTCACATGGACCACCTTCTGGATTACATGCTTGACAGGCATCCTCTGCGTCCTCTACGCAGGCTGCATCCACCACCCGCTGCGCACGAAGCAGTCGCGCATTTCGGTACTCACCTTGCCTGCCACCAATGCAGAGAAATTCGTTTGGCACACTGTACTCGTGCTCATCGGAGGCTGGCTGCTGCTCTTGGGCAGCATCGTCCTCGCCGACGGGCTGAACGCCTTGCTGTCGCTCCTTGCAGGCTTCCCCGCCGACAAGATTTACAGCATCACAGCAGAGCATCTGCGCTACTACTCGCTCACGATGCGCCTGCCGATGTCAGGCCGCTTAGGCGATATGATACAGGACGAGAACGCCAAGGGAATCCTTTCGGAGTTGGCAATCCTGAGCCTCGCCAGCAGCATAGCAACCATCTCCGCCTTCACCTTCGGCAATGCAGTGAAGTACCGCTTCAACATCATCTTCACCTATCTGGCACTTTGGCTCCTGCAATTCGTCGCAAGCACACTGGTCATCATCTGCACCGTAGCCTTCGGCGAAAAACTGGTCGAGAGCATGACAGACGAAAATGCCCTGAACCTCATTCACGGTACACTCATTGGTACAACTGTCTTCTGTGTCATCGCCACCATCGCGCTTTGGTGGGGCAACTGGAGACTGTACAATAAAGCACAAATCACCAGCAAACTTAACCGTTAACCGACTATGGAATTTCAGAACAGCAAAGCCATCTACCTGCAACTGGCCGACCACCTCTGCCTTGCGATTCTCAACGGGACCTACCCCGAAGACGAACGCATTCCGTCGGTGCGCGATTTTGCCGCCGACGTCGAGGTCAACGCCAATACAGCCGTCCGCGCTTACGAGTGGCTGCAGCAGCAGGAGATTATCTATACGAAGCGCGGACTGGGCTACTTCGTCAGCCCTGGTGCGAAAGCGAAGATTCAGGCCATGCGCCGCGAAGCCTTCATGAACGACGACCTCCCTGCCCTTTTCCTCAATATGCAGGCGCTGGGCATCGAAATTGGAGAAATCGAACAAGAATGGCGGCGTTTCTGTGAAAAGTAACTATGTTTTAATGATATTTAACGCACGTGTGTGTCACATTTCGCGCACACGTGCGTTATATAAATGTAGAAAGAAACTAAAACGTAGAGCGAAACTTTTCAACAAACACACTACTGATATGAAAAAAACATTATTCATGCTCACACTGGGTGCTGTCGCCCTGCTGACAGTGCCGACTTCGTGCCAGCGAATGGCACAGAGCATTGCCGAGAGTGCCCGTGAGGAAATGCGCGGAGAAAACGGCAAACAGCCCCGCTATCTGCGTGACAGCGAAGAATGGGGCAAAGTGATTCAGCAAGAACTCGAGCTCGAAGACTTCGAAAAGGTGCGCACCACCGGTCTCGTCGACGTGGTATTCACGCAGGGTGAGGACTTCAGTGTCGTGGCCGAAGGCAATGAGAAGGTGCTTCCGCTTTATGACTTCTCCGTCGAGGAAGGCACGCTTGTCGTCTATACCACGAAGAAGGACAAGATCCGCAATATCCCGTTCATGCGCCTGCTGGTCACAGCACCGACGCTGACCAACATCGACATCATGGGTGCGGGCGATGTGATGATGCGCCAACCCGTCGAGTTTTTCAACGACGTCGACATTCACATCAGCGGTGCGGGCGACATTGAGATTGACAGCCTGCTCTGCGATGCTTTCTCTGCCGAAATCAGCGGCGCAGGCGACATCGACGTACACCGTCTGCAATGTCTCTCGGCAGACGTCCGCATGAGCGGCGTGGGCGACACAGATGTCAAGAAGATTTCTTGTCAGGAAGACGCAGCGTTCATCGTCACAGGCACGGGCAATTTAGAGACGAAGGTAAGGTGCCGCAACCTCACCGTCGAGGTGACGGGCGACGGCGAAGCCAGCATCAAGTGTGAAAGTGAACACGTGACAGCCACTGTCGGCGGCACGGGCAGCATCGACATCGAAGGCACGACAAAAGACATCAATGTCAACAAGGGCGGCCTCGGCACCATATCGACCCGACAGTTGCGCATCGTTAATTAATGCATAATACTGATGCTTAATGCATTATTGGCTGAGCATGCTATTATTATGCATTACGCATTATGAATTATGAATTAACACAATGATTCATCTCGAAAACATCCACAAGACCTACCAGGGTTCGCAGCCGTTGCACGTGCTCAAGGGCATTTCGCTCGACATTCGTCGCGGTGAGTTCGTCAGCATCATGGGTGCTTCGGGCTCGGGCAAGAGTACGCTGCTCAACATCCTGGGCATCCTCGACGACTATGACGAAGGTGTCTATACACTCGACGGCACCCTCATCCGTGGGCTGAGCGAGGTGCGTGCAGCCGATTTCCGCAATCGCATGATAGGCTTTATCTTCCAGTCGTTCAACCTCATCCCGTTCAAGGATGCCGTCGAGAACGTCGCCCTGCCCCTCTTTTACCAGGGTGTGCCCCGCCGTAAAAGAAATGCGCTGGCCCTCGAGTATCTCGACAAGTTGGGTCTGAAAGACTGGGCTCATCACAAACCTTCAGAACTCTCGGGCGGACAGAAACAGCGCGTCGCCATTGCCCGTGCCCTGATTACACAGCCGAAGATTATCCTCGCCGACGAACCTACGGGTGCGCTCGACAGCCAGACCAGCGTCGAAGTGTTGCAAATCTTAAAGCAACTGCACTCCGAAGGCATGACCATCGTCGTCGTCACCCATGAAAGCGGTGTGGCCTATCAGGCAGACAAAATCGTGCATATCAAGGACGGTCAGATTGGCGACATCGAACTCGTGACCGACGAGGCCCGTTCGCCCTTCTCGATGACGGGGGTGATGAAGTAAAAAACAGAATGACACAAACATCTCCAAGCGCTTGGAGTTTTCACGCTAAGCGCTTGGAAAAAATACGCCAAGCACTTGGCGTTCGAACGCTAAGCACTTGGCGTGAATTTTCCAAGTACTCAGAAAGAGAAAAAAACAACAGATGAATACACTCCGTGAAGTATGGGACGCCATGATGCGCAACAAGATGCGTGTGACGGCAACGGGCATAGCGGTGGCAAGCGGTATCTTCCTGCTCATCGTGCTGCTCGGTGCGGGCAATGGCATTATCCATACGATGGAGCAGAACAGCCAAGGACTGAACCTCGACGCCATCAACATCTGGCCGGGTACGACCTCGATGCCGTGGAACGGCCTTAAGGAGGGTCGCTCGATACAACTCAAGGACGACGACCGAAAAGCACTTGAAAAACAGCACGACGACGTGGTACTCTCGTCGTCAGCCCAACTCGAAAAGACGGAAACGGCCAACGTGGGGCATAAGCATACCACGGTGTCGCTCATGGGTGTCTTTCCCTCCTACACCGAGTTTGAGAACATCCAAATCCTGCACGGTCGCTTTCTCAACGACATAGACCTGCGCGAACGTCGTCGCGTGGTGGTCATCGACGAAAAGGCTGAAACAGCGCTATTCGGCAAAAACGTCAATGCCGTGGGCCGTGACGTGCGCGTCGGACAGAGCATGTATCGCGTCGTAGGTGTGCAGAAGAACGACTTTGCCTTCAGCAACAACAACTTCTACGCGCCGTTTACCACTGTCCAAGGCATCTACGGAGGGAAACAGGAAATCGGAAACATCACGCTGAAGGCTCGTCCGGGCAGTACCGAGCAGCAGTTGGAGGAATTGACCGAAGGCATCCGCTACACACTCGGCACTCGCCACGAATTTGACCCGACCGACCGCCGGGCCGTGTGGATTTGGAACTCGGCCGAAGACAATGCGTCGATGAACCAAGCAAAAGGCATCCTGAACACTTCGTTCTGGATTCTCGGCCTGCTCACCCTGCTGAGCGGCATTGTCGGCGTGAGCAACATCATGCTCATCAGCGTGAAGGAACGCACACACGAGTTCGGCATCCGTCGCGCCATCGGTGCCCGTCCGTGGAACATCATCCGCATGGTCATGCTGGAGAGTGTGCTCATCACGACCGCTTTCGGCTACATAGGCATGTTCTTCGGCATCGTGTTCTGCGAATGGATGGACCAGTCGGTGGGCAGTACCGTCGTCGATATAGGCGTGTTCCAGCAACGTGTGTTCATCGACCCGACAGTCGACCTCGGCACCTGTCTTCAGGCCACCCTTGTGATGATTATCAGTGGCGCCCTTGCAGGTTTCTTCCCTGCACGACGTGCCGCCCAAGTTAAACCCATTGAAGCACTGAGAGGATGAAGATTCCACGTTTTGACCTGGACTCCTGGAGCGAGATTGTCGATGCGTTGTCGAAGAACAAACTGCGCTCTTTTCTGACCGCCTTTGGCATCTTTTGGGGCGTGTTCATGCTCGTGCTGCTCATGGGTGGCGGACGTGGACTGGAGTCGATGCTGGGCAACGTGTTCGCAGGGTTCGCCTCGAACAGCGGATTCATGGCCACTGCGACGACCAGCATGCCACACAAAGGTTTTCGCGAAGGTCGCCAGTGGGACCTCGAACTGCGCGACATCGACCGAGTGCGCAACAGTGTCCCTGAGATTGACATCCTGACTCCGACAAACACACGATGGGGCATCAGTGCCGTCCGCGACAATAAGAAACTCAACGTCAGCATCACGGGCATCTATCCCGACTACCTGCGCGTCAGCAATCCACGTCTGACAGCGGGACGTGCCATCAACGACACTGACATTGCACAGGAACGCAAGGTCTGCATCATCGGCAGTCGCGTGGCCGAAGAACTCTTCCCTGGGGAAGACGAAATCTGCGGACAGCGCATACAGATCGACGGCATCTACTACACCGTCATAGGACTTTCAGGACGCACGGGCAACGGCATCAGCATCAACGGCAACGCCCTGACCACCGTCGAAGTGCCTTTCACAACCCTGCAGCGCGCCTATGGCCTTGGCACAAAAATTGTAATGCTCACCTATACTGCTAAACCTGGTTATCAAATCTCGGCCGTGCAGGACAAAATCGAGGCTGTGGTGAAGCGTGCCCACAGCATCCACCCCGACGACCCACAGGCGGTCATCAAAGTGAATGCAGAAGCGATGTTTACGCTCGTTGACAACCTCTTCAACGGCATCAGCATCCTGGTGTGGATGATTGGCCTCGGCACCCTGCTTAGCGGTGCTATCGGCGTCAGCAACATCATGATGGTGACGGTGAAAGAACGCACCACCGAGATAGGCATCCGACGTGCCATCGGTGCCACTCCCACAGACATCCTGCGTCAGATTCTCAGCGAGAGTATGATGCTCACATTGCTGGCTGGCATGAGCGGCATCACCCTTTCGGTACTCATTCTCCAAGTCGTCGAAACCGCCGTCAATGCCTCTGGCACTACCGATGGAACCTCGACGTTCCAGATATCGTTCTGGCTTGCAGTCGGCGCAGCCTTGCTCATCGCCCTGCTCGGCATTGTGGCAGGCCTCGCACCCGCTTTGCGTGCCATGCACATACGACCCGTCGAAGCCATGCGCAGCGACGAATAAACTTTTGCCCATTTAACTCATCTATACAAAATGAACAAGATTCTCAAATGGATTGGCGTAGCACTCATCGCCATCATCTTCATCGGAACCTTCGTGTTCCTCTACCAGAAGTCGCAGCCCAAGATTACGCTGTACGAAATCAACGCCCCGCAAGTGCTTGACCTAGAGCGTACCACTGTCGTAACTGGCAAAGTAGAGCCGCGTGACGAGGTGAACATCAAGCCGCAGATTTCGGGCATCATCGCCGAACTGTACAAACAACCGGGCGAGACGGTGCGTAAGGACGAAATCATCGCCAAAGTGAAGGTCATTCCCGACATGGGCAGCCTGAGCAGTGCGGAGAACCGCGTCAAACTCGCACAGATTACGCTCAAGCAGGCGACCACCGATTATGAGCGCATGAAACGCCTGAAGGAAGAACGCGTTATCAGCGACGAGGAGTACGAGCAGAGCGAAGTGAAATACCGCCAGGCGCAGGAGGAACTCAAGACATCCAAAGATGCCCTGAACATCGTCCGCGAAGGCTTTTCGCTCAGCAACGCACAGATGTCAACGACCCTCATCCGTTCGACCATCGATGGCCTCATCCTCGACATTCCCGTCAAGGTAGGTAACTCGGTCATCCTCTCCAACTCGTTCAACGACGGCACGACTATCGCCACCGTCGCCAACATGTCCGACCTCATCTTCCGAGGCAACATCGACGAGACCGAGGTGGGACATCTTCACGAAGGAATGCCCGTCAGCATCAGCATCGGCGCACTGCCCGACGTCCACCTCGACGCCACGCTGGAGTACATCTCGCCGAAGGGTGTCGAGACGAACGGTGCCAACCAGTTTGAGATCAAGGCCGCCATCAAGATTCCACAAGGGCTGACGCTGCGTTCGGGCTACTCCGCCAATGGCGAAATTGTGCTGGCCCGCGCCGAGCACACCCTTGCCATACCCGAGGCATCGCTTTCGTTCGTCGGCGACAGCACCTTCGTCTATGTCGTCACCGACAGCACCGCACGTCCCCAGCAGTTCCAGCGCCGGGCCATCACAACAGGTATCAGCGACGGCGTCCACATCGAAGTCAAGAAAGGCCTGAAGAAAGAAGAGTTTGTCCGCGGAATTGAGATTGTAGCACAACAATAATAATTGACCCTCCCATGAAATATCGCACACTCGTTTGTACTTTGTACTTAATACTTTGTACTTTCACCCTAGCGAAGTCCGCACCTTATCTTGGAGAGTTAGAAGATGAGCCTTGGTCTCTCCGCCAGTGCATCGAACACGCCCTGGAACACAACATCAACGTCAAGCAGCAAACCATGGCTGTTGAGAACAGCAAAGTCTCACTCAGCACAGCCCTCAACTCCCGTCTGCCCTCGCTCAACGCCTCGGCCAGCCAGAGTTTCAACTTCGGTCGCGGACAGACCATCGACGGCACCTATGTCAACCGCAACACGCAGAACACGGGTTTTAACCTCGGCACCGACATTCCCCTCTTCACAGGTTTCCAGATTCCCAACAACATCGCAGCCCGCCGACTTGACCACCAAGCCGCACTGGCCGACCTGCAGCGTGCCCGTGAAAACATCGCCCTGCAAATTACGGGCAGTTACCTCGACGTACTCTACCAGAAAGAACTCGTCGGTGTGCAGGAGCGACAAGTCAAACTCAGTCAGGTCCAACTCGACCGCATCGAAAAACTCTTCCACAACGGCAAGCAGAGCGAAGCCGACGTGGCACAGGCACGTTCCGTCGTCGCCAACGACCAACTGCAACTCACCCAGCAGCAGAATCAACTGCGCCTGGCTCTGCTCGAACTCAGCCAACTGCTCGAACTCCCCACGCCCGAAGGATTCGACATCGACGAACCCTCTGAAGCCCATCTCTCGACGCTCGACACCCAACTCTCGACCGAAGACATCTACGCCATCGCCGTCGGCGAACGTCCGCAGATACAGGCCGAGCGGCTGCGTCTCCAGAGCGCTGAGCGCAACGTGAAGATAGCCCAAAGCGGACACTATCCCACGCTCTCGCTCAGCGGCGGACTCAGCACAGGCTACTACAAGACCAACGGTTTCGAGGCCGAACCCTTTCATCGCCAGATGAAAAACAACTTCAACAAATACATCGGCCTTAACCTCAGCATCCCCATTTTCAACCGATTCCAGACCCGCAACCAGGTCCGACAGGCACGTCTGCAAGTCGCCAACCAGCAACTCACCCTCGAGAACACCCAGAAGACACTCTACAAAGAGATACAGCAGGCATGGTACAACGCCCAGAACGCCCAGCGGCAGATGGAGTCGAGCAGCGTAGCCGAGGAAGCCGCCGAGGCCTCCTTCCTTCTCATGCAGAAGAAGTTTGAGAACGGCAAGGCCAACTCCACCGAATTTGAGGAAGCCAAGACCCGCTACATGCGGGCACAGGCCGACCACCTGCAAGCCAAGTACACCGCCCTCTTCCGTCAGAAGATTCTCCGCTTCTACGCCGGCGAACCCCTCTACTGATTTTCACCCACTCAAAACACCACTCCAAGCACTTGGATTTTTCACGCCAAGCACTTGGCGTTTGAACGCTAAGCACTTGGCGTTTTTACGCTAAGCGCTTGGCGTAATTTTTCCAAGCGCTTGGAAGTATCACAGAAAAGACTTATCTTTGCAGCGTCAACCCACATTATTTACTCAACCAATAGACACGACATGAAAACAAATTTCGTCCGCACGCTCCTTTGTACTTTGTTCTTGGTGCTTTGTACTTCTCCTCTGCGTGCCCAGTGGACCACCATCACGAACGGTGTTACATGGACCGACACCGACGGCAAACCTGTCCATGCCAACGGCGGCAATTTCCTGCACCACAACGGCGTGTGGTACCTCGTCGGCGAGGACCGCTCGATGCCGTGGATGCCCGACGTCAACCTGTACAGTTCGACGGATTTCGTCCATTGGAAGTTTGAACATAAAATCATCGAGAACCACCGCAGCCATCCCGACCTGGGACGCCGTCGCATGATTGAGCGTCCGAAACTGCTATTCTGCCCTGAGACACAGAAGTTTGTTGTGTGGTGCCACTGGGAGGCACGCAACTACGGGGCAAGCGAGGCTGCGGTGTTCGAGTGCGACTCGGTGAACGGCGACTACCAGTATGTGTGGAGCGGCCGGCCGATGGAGACGAAGTCGAGAGACTGCAACGTGTTCGTCGATACGGACGGTTCGGCATTCTTCATCTCGACGACCGACGAGAATACGAACCTGGGCCTGTTCATGCTGACGACCGACTATCGGCAGGTCATCGCGAAGACGGTGCTGTGCGAGGGCATGCGGCGTGAGGCTCCTGCCATCGTCCACATCGACTCACTCTACTACATGGTGTCGTCGGCCTGTACGGGTTGGGACCCGAACCAGGCTAAACTCTGTGTGAGCCGCAACATTCATGTGGGCTGGAGCCGCCTGTTCGACATCGGCGACCGCATTGCCTACGACACACAGGCTTCGTCGATTCTGACTATCAAGGGAACGGAGGATACGACCTACCTGTATGTGGGCGACCGCTGGATGGACCCGACGCTGCCTGAGTCGAAAATCATCATCCTGCCCATCGAATGGCGTAACCCGCTGACGGGTGAATTGTCACATAAAAAAGATGAGAACCACAGGCACATGGTTCTCAACTATCGCAAGACGTTCGACATTGATTTCGAACGGGGTGTGTGGAGATAGGCTTTACGTCTCCACGCATCGCACGCATCACAAATATTACATTGATAAGAGTCGAGCGTCAAGAGTCTGGGTTAAGTGACCTTTTGACTCTTGACGCTCGACTCTTGACCTATTCATCAGAAGGAAATGGTGAGCGAACCTCCAAGGATGAACGTGTGGCGGTTCTTCTTGATGGTCTGGCTCTCGAAAAACATCGGTTCGGCAGGATCGTCTTCCAGTGCCATGCCATCAAGCGTAATCGCATCGAACATAAATCCGCCTGGGTTGTACTCCATCGTGTATTTCTTACGCGTGTAGTCATAGTCAAGGAACAGACGCCATGCGTAGTTTTCCTTGTAGGCATACGTGAGCGAAATGCCCGTACCGAACTTCATGGTGTTGTTTCCTCCGACGGTAAAATAGTCCCACTCGGTGGAGTATGTCTCTGGCTTACAGGTCACCCCGATTAATGGAATGTCGGGGCCGGGAGCGGTATAGTCGTACTGAAGGTCACGCTTTCCACCCGAGGCCGTAGCGGTGAGGTCAATCTCTTGCATCACGCTACGTCCGATGAGCAACTTTGAACCAATGGCAAATCGTTTGGAAAGGGGGAAGTTGAAATACAGACCTGCATCGGCTGCAAACTCCGTCAAGTGGTCACTCTTAATGGTGAAGTAAGCATCGTTAATCAAAGGCTCGCTTATTCCATCACCAAAGAGGATATCGTCATAAAGCACCTGTTCTGCAGGTGTAAGGTCTTCATCGTCGAAAAGGTTGTTGGCCAGGTCGGACCATGCCAGTTCTTCAATACCGTCCCATCCTTTGATAGGGGCACTGTTGACACGCAGACGACCACCCACACCGATGTATTTGTTGAAGAAGTAAGCACCCTCGACGGCAACAGCGGTCGAAGCATTGAACTTGAGGTTTAATGTTTTGTCACCATCGCCCATATAGCCGTCAAAACGGTCGAGAGAGAAGTCCAGATTCTTGCTGCCAAAGCCAATACCCATCGACACGGAAAAAAACGAAGGATTGTAGATGATGCTGCGCTCGCCGCTGATGTCGCCACGCAAGAGACCACGATTCTTGAAGATGAGGTCGCTGAAGGCGTAGGCGAGTTCACCCGACATGATACCGATGCCTGCTCCCGAAAGCACGTCGCTCACCCAGTGACGGTTGTTCAGCACACGCATGATGCCTGTTGCGGTCGCTACGCTGTAACCTGCGACAGAGTACCACGGCGAACGTGTCAGACCGTACTCCTTGTGCAAGATGGTCGCACCGACAAAGGCTGTAGCCGTATGGCCAGAAGGCCATGAGTTGGCAGTCGAGCCGTCGGGACGCATCTCCTTGGCGGTGTATTTGATGCCGTTGACAAAAGCGGCCATGATGGCATACGACATTCCCGCCGAAGCCAAATAACGTCCCCAATCGCTGCGACCTTGGACTCCTGCCAGTTTCAGACCAGTTGTCAACGTGGGGCCGAAGAACTGCGTGTAGTCGTCGATACCCGTCTTGAAGTCTGTAACCAGCGTGTGCTTGTTGTCCTTGGTGTTCTGACGGAAGGACTTCTTCTCACTTTTGGCAATGATACCCGCTACAAAGAGAGGCACACCGGCGAAGGTGAGGTCGTCCATAAACTTGTAAGGCTTCACGTCCTCGTTGGTGTACATCCACGTCCAGTAAGGCTTCTTGTCGGAGGTCGTACTTGACGGCATGGTCCGCAAGGACAAAACAGGCTTTACTTCCTTTGTCTCTATCGGATAGACCAGTTTGGGTTCCATCTGAGGAACGGTCAATTTCAACGGCTCAGAACCTGTCAAATCACCGGCGCTGGCAGTCAATGCCAGACTCAGCAGGATGAGGGTAAGCCAAAGATTCTTCTTCGTTATCATGGTTAGCGTTCTTTATTCTTCTACAAAACCTGCTTCACACCAGTCCTGCAAAAGTTTTTCGCTGTCGCGACGTGCTGTTTCTTCATCTACTTCGTAGTTGTCGAGCAACACCTGAACCATGTCGTCAAGGGTAAACTCCTTGTCAACGATGACGTTCCAAATGTCGGCAGCCGACTCGTTCATGCTGATGACTTTCGTAAAGTTGATATTTTCGACACCGTGTCCAATGACGATGTTTTCGCCGCAAATGTTGCGGAGTTCAAATCCTTCTTTAATCTTCATTGTATTTGTTGAGTGTTTAGTGTTTTAGTGTTTACGTTGCCAGCGTTGTGGAAGTTCGTGCAGCCACAACAATCGGTAGGCAGCCAAGAGATAGCGTCGCACAGGGAGTAGTGCAGGCCAAACGCGACTGTAGATGCGCCAGAAGCGTGACGTTGATGTTTTCCACACTTTGCCCTTTCGCTCGAAGGCTGAAGCAATGCAACGAATGTCGCGCAGCAGACAACTCTCAGTGCCACGAACATTTCCGTCGCCACGCAAGGTGATGCGTGCTTCAGGGTCGGACGTTGCGGTCTTCACGGCAAAGCCCTGTGGCGTATGGATGGCATCGATGCGATGCAGCACATAGTGCCCTTTCTCAATCTCTGCCAGCACGACGTCACCGACCTTGTAAGTTTCCGCCTTCGAAAGCACGGCGATGTCGCGACCGCTCTCAAGGAAGGGACGCATACTGCTTCCCTTTGCCCTGATCGACACGTTGTGTCCCTCGTCAACGAGCGCACAGACATGAGGCAGGAACTCGGCGTTGGGCAGTTGGATTACCTTCATCTACTTCGTGATGGTTTCGTAAGAAAGACGCACGGCAGCCTCGTCGGGCAGGTTCTCCAGATAGTACGTTGGCACATGCTCCATGATGTGTGTCACTCCTGTGCAGATGCCTCCATAGACGCGTTTATCCCATTTCATCACACTGCACGAAGGCAGCAGCGATGCAAACGACTCGATGACGGTCTGCTTCCGAATCTTATTGTAAGGCGCTTGCTTCAGTTGCACAAATGCACCGATGGGCGCTTCGATGTTACGATAGCAAGGCGTCTTTCCGCTCCAAGGCGAACCGAACACGATGCCTTTGCCGTCAATGAACCGCACCACAGGATTGTCGTCGTTCATAAGGTCGGTGCCAGGAATATACTTCAGCCAGTTGGCGGTGTGTGTGCTCTTGCCTGTGCCACTCACGCCGAGGAACAGGTAGCCACGTCCTTTCTCGCGAATGACAGAGGCGTGCATCAGCAGCGTATCTTTGTCGGCGGCAGCGAAGGCATACATCATCATCAAGGCGTTGTTCAACCCGAACTTACGCATTTCAAAACCTCCGTTCAGAGCCACAGTGCCGCGACTGAAGTCGGCCGATGCTTCGAGCAGACAGGCCTGGCGTCCGTGGAAGTCGGTGATATGGATTTCGTACGAGCCGTCCTTGCGCATATAGACGCCGTGGTTGTTGCCGCCACAGTCGAACTGCCCGATTTCTTCGCCCCACTCCTTCGAGCGGAACTGATCGTCGACGGTGAGTTCAAACAGCACAGGTTCGTCGGTCACAGTTTCCTCGAACGGTTCGCTCGACGGGATGATGCGCTCGTCGTTCATTCCGCCTTCGGCAAAGATAACACGAAAAGGCAGTCGTCCTACTCTATATTGTTTCTTCATTCGTTCAGAACAGCAGGTTTTCGTAATCGGGCTTCTCAAACTTAAAGTCGTCCGCGCTGATAATCACCAGGTTCGCTGTGCCCATGTCCAGATAGCGTTTTTTCATCTTGTAGAAACGCTTGGCCAGTTTCTTGCGGTTCACATCGTAGAACACACAGGTCGTCTCATACTGCATCTCGTACTTCTCGAGCAGATAGTCTTTCATCTGCTGGCTGAAGTCGGCACGGTAGGGCAAAAACTTGTATTTCTTCGTCAGACGGAGGTAGTTTACCGGCTGGACATCCGTCAGATAGACGGTCGAGTCGTTGAAGTTCATACCCACGCCGAAGATATAGACCACATCGGTCTCCTTCGGTGCATGTTTCTGCTGATAAGCCTGTTGTTCGGCCTGTTCCTTCTCAGCCCGAGCCAGTTGTTTGGCTGCCAGACGCTCTTCCTTGGACGGTTTCTGCTGTTTCTGTGCCTGAGCCGTCAGAGGAAGCAGCAACATGACAAGCAATAATATTTTTGCAAAAGTATTCATGTTCTGAGTAATTTATCGTACAAAGTTACGACAAAAACGGCATACTGCAAAATTGCTTTCTTCGTTTTTTAGGTTTTTAACGTATACTGTACAGAAATGCACAAAAAAAGGCTGTGTCCGAATTCAGACACAGCCAGCAATTTTGTGGGCAGACGGGCTTAACCCAGATAACCTTTCAGCAGACGGCTCCGCGAACTGTTGCGCAGTCGGCGAATGGCTTTCTCCTTGATTTGGCGGACACGTTCGCGCGTCAGATTGAAGCGATCGCCAATCTCCTCCAGCGTCTTTTCCTGTTCTCCAATGCCGAAGAACATGCGAATGATTTCCTTTTCGCGGGGAGTGAGCGTGTCGAGCGCGCGGTCGATTTCCTTCGAGAGCGATTCGTTGACGAGCGAGCGGTCGGCCATGGGGCTGTCGTCGTTCACCAGCACGTCGAGCAGCGAGTTGTCCTCGCCTTCCACAAAGGGAGCATCGACGCTGATGTGGCGTCCCTGTACCTTCAGTGTGTCGGCAATTTTGTCAACGGGCAGACCGAGTTCGTCGGCAATTTCCTCCGGACTGGGTCGTCGTTCGTTCTCTTGTTCGAATTTTGAGAGAGCCTTGCTGATTTTGTTGAGTGACCCGACCTGATTGAGTGGCAGACGTACGATACGCGACTGTTCGGCAAGGGCCTGCAGAATGCTCTGTCGAATCCACCAAACGGCGTAACTGATGAACTTGAAACCACGCGTCTCGTCGAATTTCTCGGCTGCCTTGATGAGGCCCAGATTCCCCTCGTTGATGAGGTCGGGCAGACTCAGGCCCTGATTCTGGTACTGTTTTGCTACAGAAACGACGAAGCGGAGATTTGCGCGTGTCAGTTTTTCGAGAGCGCGGCGGTCGCCCTTGCGGATACGTCCGGCAAGTTCGACCTCCTCTTCCACTGTGATCAAGTCTTCACGACCGATCTCCTGCAAATACTTGTCAAGCGATGCAGATTCACGGTTTGTGATACTCTTCGTAATCTTTAATTGTCTCATTCTACCTTATGCTACATTTTTAGCACGTTGCAAATATAAGGATTAATTTCCAAATAACGAAACGTAAAACGTAATTTTTTGGCGTTTATTGTGAAAAATAGTCATTGTTTTGCCAATATTCAAACATCTTTAACTATTTTTTGTCGAATTCAGCCTTTTTTGCACCGTTTTCGGCAGTGCCTTGCGGTTGAGAAAGAGGTATGTCGTGTTGAGGGCCATGTAGTCGCGCGACATGTACCATGTGCCGCCGTATTCGCCCGATTTACCCCACGAATTCTTCACCAGGTAGTAAGGTCGTCCCTGCGCATCCGTGGCACGTCCATAGACGAGCATCACATGGTCGTAGGTGAAGGTCCAGTCGTCCCACTGCTGCTGGCGCATGGCCTGTGTGGGCACGACACCTGCCGGCAGTTCGGCCAGGCCCGTACGCGTGAAGTCACCGCTCACGTCGCCGCCCCATGCCACGCAGTAGCCCTTGTCGATGGCCGCGTCGAGCACATCCATCAAGTCGTCGATGGGAATGTTGAAACTGGGTTTCAAGCGCCACTTATACTGCGCCTCGATGACAAACCACTGATTAAAGGGATGATGGGTGAACGACGTAAGGCTCACGTAGTCGTTCCAGTCGAGGCCGAGACTCGCGGCAAACGTCTGCGGCGTATAGGTCTTGCCCCCATAGACGAACGACGTCGGACAGGCACCCACATAACGGTCGATAACCGCCTGCACACGCTCCTGCCAGCCAGCCGTGGGGTGTTGGGCATCCTTCACGACAGCGCTGCGCTGGGCCTCCTCCAGGGCAGGGATAAACTCGTTGAAGTTCGCCAGCGAGTCACCCACAAGCGAGCCAGGTGCAGGCATTGCCTCTTCGGGACAGATACCGTGGCGCCGGATGATGTCGAGCACATCGTCGGCCGAACCACCCTGCGTCAGTTCGCTATGTCCGTGCAGACGCACAAAGTGGGTCGCATTGTCCATGTAATCCTTGTTGACCACGAACATCTCGCACAGGTTGTACGAACGTCCGCTCTTGCGCAGAATCTCACTCTCGAAGAAGCCCAACGTGGCAAACGCCCAGCACGTACCGCTGCGGTACTGGTTCTTGATGCTCGTAATCGGGTTAGCCTTGACGGTCGTAAACACAGGCTTGGTCTCAGTCGCCGGCTGGGCAACAGCAGATACACATGCCATCACGAGGACACATAAAAATGTTAGTTTTTTCATCGTTCTATTTATGATAGTTTTATTATTGTTCTCATCAACTCCCATCAGTTCCCATTCCTCCCATTCATCCACCCCATTCCGTGTTCCTCTCGCCAGTTCCTTCTTGCCTGCGACATCTGCTCTTTAATACCTCCGTTCTCTAGAAAGTCTGCTTTCAGTTTCTCCAACAGACGATACAAAAGGTAATCGGTTTGATGAATCAACACCAATGCCACATTGGCTAACGTGATATCATCACGCTGTTCGCACACACGCTGATAATCCGCAGGATTTGAGTGTTCCTTACACCACTGACGAGCGTTACGGCATTGCTGGCTGTCGGGATTCCACAATTGGTTGCCATGGTTGCGCAAGTAATCCTCGTAATCCTCTTGCAGTTCCTTTAGACTGGCTTTTGCCACGTTCACCAGTTTGATGCAGGCCTCCATCGAGGTTGTTCCAGTCTCGTTTCCCTCGGCAATATTCTGCTTGCCACTACGAGCGGCCTGTTTCATCTGGTCAACAGTGCGATCACCTATTTTCGGCAGGTAGTGCTCAATGAAATAGTTGGTAATGTCGTAAATGCACTCTGACTTTTGAAATGCGATGAGCCGTTTGTAGTCGCCAAGCGGAGAGAGGAACGGTTTTGTCATGTGAATGATGAGAATGAATGGGAATAATGAGAATAAATGGAAACAAATCTTTACACTTGCAAAGTTACGACATTCCGTTCAATCCTCCAAAACGCAGGGTGGTATTTTATTCCCCGTCTTCGTCAGAGGGCTGCGTGTCCGAAATCCCCTCCTCCACAAACTCCATTTCCTCACGCAGTTCGTTCAGCAGTTCCGGCTCGGGCGTGAAGAGGATACGGGCATGGCTGATGTCCTCCTGCGTCACGTCGCCGCGACGAGCGTGCGACTTGCTATCCCACGACACACGGAATGTGCCGAGCCCCATCATCCGCACGGGATGACCCAGGAAAAGGTGGTTGCGAAACTCGTTGGCGACTGCGTCACACACACTGAACACCTCGCCCTGCGTCACCCCCGCATAGTTCTTCACTACCGAACGCAGAATGTCGCGATCAGTCAGCCGGGGAGCATAGAACGGACGAGCGACATAGCGGAGGGCCTTTCCTCCAAGCCCTACTTTCTTCGGGCCTACCTTAAACATCATTTTGTACATCTTTCTTGTGTTTTAATTAGTACGTTAAACAATCAGTGATTATCTTTTCACGCTGCAAATGTACAACATTATTTTTTTTCGATCGGGAAATATGGGGGTCGTCAACACACAACTCAAAAACTTTAACATTTTAGCACTCAAAATCCAACGCCAAGTACTTAGCGTAACAACGCCAAGCACTTGACGTAAAAATTCCAAGCACTTAGCGTGATTTTTCCAAGCACTCAGACCGATATGGAAATTTCTCTTTCATTTCCGCACACATTCGCCGTTTTTTTCTTAACTTTGCAGTCAAAATCGAAGAAGACATGACCACATCCACCAATACTCCCGTTGTCCTGCACGACACTCGCTTTGTCGATCTCATGCGGCGACGCATCTTCAATGTGCTTATCATCGCCAATCCCTACGATGCCTTCATGCTGGAGGACGACGGACGCGTGGATGAGAAAATCTTCGACGAATACTCGAAACTGGGTCTGCGTTATCCGCCGCGTTTCGTGCAGGTGGCTTCGCAGGACGAAGCAGAGAAGGAATTGGAACGCACGAGTTTTGAACTCGTCATCTGTATGCCTGGTACGGACAACAACGACGTGTTCGACATCGCTCGCAGCATCAAGGTGCAGCACCCACAGGTGCCCATCGTCGTGCTCACACCGTTCTCACACGGCATCACGAAACGCATGGAGCATGAGGACCTGAGCATCTTCGAATATGTCTTCTGCTGGCTCGGAAACACGGATTTGCTGCTTTCCATCATCAAGTTGATTGAGGACAAGATGAACCTCGAGAACGACCTGAAGGCCGGCGTGCAGATGATTCTCCTGGTCGAGGACGGCATCCGTTTCTACTCTTCCATCTTGCCAAATCTCTACAAATTCGTCTTGCAGCAGAGCCTGGAATTTGCCACCGAGGCCCTCAACTCGCAACTCGAGACGCTGCGCATGCGAGGACGGCCAAAGATTGTGCTGGCACGCACCTATGAGGAGGCTTGGGACATGTACGAGCGGCACAAGGACAATGTGCTCGGTGTTATCAGCGACTGCCGTTTCCCCCGCAATGGAGTGAAGGACGACAACGCCGGCATCGACCTGCTCACGGCTATCCGTCGCGAGGACGAGTATGTGCCCCTGATCATGGAGTCCAGCGAAACGGAGAAGGAGACGCTGGCACGTCAATGCGGCGCTTCGTTCATCGACAAGAACTCCAAGAAACTCAACGTCGACCTGCGTCACCTCATCAGCAACTACTTCGGCTTCGGCGACTTCATCTTCCGCGACCCACGCACCATGGAGGTCGTCGCCCGCATCAAGAACCTGAAAGACCTGCAGGACAACATCTTCACCCTGCCACGCGAGTCGCTCCTCTACCACGTCTCTCGCAACAACGTGAGCCGTTGGCTCGGCAGCCGCGCCCTCTTTCCTGTGGCAGAATTTCTGAAGCGCATCACATGGCACTCCGTCCAGGACGTCGATGTGCATCGCCAGATCATCTTCGACGCCATCGTTGCCTATCGTAAGATGAAAAACCAGGGCGTCGTGGCCGTTTTCCAACGCGACCGCTTCGACGCCAACTCAAACTTCCAGCGCATAGGCGACGGCTCGCTGGGCGGAAAAGGACGTGGCATCGCCTTCATCGACCATATCATTCAGCGCCATCCCGACCTCAACGCATTTCCCAACGCACGGGTGATGATTCCGAAGACCGTCGTTCTCTGTACCGACATCTTCGACGAGTTCATGGACACGAACGAACTCTACCAGATTGCGCTCAGCGACATTCCCGACACTGACATCCTCCAGTTCTTCCTCCGCGCACGTCTGCCCGAACGACTTGCCGACGACCTCATGACTTTCCTCGACGTGGTGCAGAAACCCATCGCCATCCGTTCGTCTTCACTACTTGAGGACAGCCACTACCAACCGTTCGCAGGCATCTATTCGACTTATATGATTCCGTGGGTGAGCGACAAATACACACGCCTCGAGATGCTTTCGAACGCCATCAAGGGTGTGTATGCCAGCGTCTTCTATCGTGCTTCGAAGGATTATATGACGGCTACGTCGAACGTCATCGACCAAGAGAAAATGGCAGTCATCCTGCAGGAAGTCGTCGGCACACAATACGGCGACCGCTACTATCCTCAAATCAGCGGTGTGGCCCGCTCGGTCAACTACTACCCGCTGGGCGAAGAACAGGCCAGCGACGGCGTGGTCAACCTGGCGCTCGGTCTGGGCAAATACATCGTCGATGGAGGCTTGTCGTTGCGCGTATGCCCCGCCCATCCCGACAAGGTGCTGCAAACCTCCGAACTCGACATGGCGCTCCGCGAGACGCAGACACGTTTCTACGCCCTCGACCTCAAGAACATGGCCGACCACTTCTCGACCGACGACGGATTCAATCTTCTGAAACTTTCTGTTCGCGAGGCCGACAAGGACAATGCCCTGCAGTTCATCGCCTCGACCTTCGACCCCTACGACCAAGTCATCCGCGACGGTCTCTAC
>R23__coassemble_337_pt1 | contig 33661 bp, 21 predicted proteins | sample R23__metabat2_high_PE_006 | metagenome-assembled genome bin R23
CCATCACCAACAAGAGCCTGATGCAGTTGGCCGAGGACTTCGGCATGAAGGTTGGGCGCCGCCAGATTCCCGAGGACGAACTCGAGACCTTCGAGGAGGCTGGTGCCTGCGGAACGGCTGCGGTCATTTCGCCCATCTCCTACATCGACGACCTCGACACAGGCAAGCGTTACGACTTCGGCAGCGAACCAGGTCCTGTCAGCCGCCGACTCTTCGAACATCTGCGCAACATCCAGTACGGTATCGAGCCCGACACACACGGCTGGACCACCGTCGTCATTGAATAATAATGGGAAAAGGAAAACTGGCGAAATTCGCCGACATGGCCGCTAACCCTCTTGTTGTGGAGTGCCCCTTCTGGCAGTTCCAGCAAGAGGGCTTTGCGTTGAAAGGCCGCTGGCACGCCGACTTTTTCCACAACCCAAACCCCATCACGCTGGAACTCGGTTGTGGGCGTGGCGAATACACCGTCGGACTGGCGCGTCAGTTTCCCGACCGCAACTTCATCGGCGTCGATATCAAGGGTGCCCGCATGTGGCATGGTGCCCAGACGGCCATGAACGAGGGACTGACGAACGTCGGTTTTCTGCGCACCAACATCGAGTGCATACACGAACTGTTCGGACAAGACGAAGTGGCGGAAATCTGGCTCACCTTCTCCGACCCGCAGATGAAGAAGGCGACGAAGCGGCTCTCCTCCACCTATTTCCTGGAACGCTACCGCCGATTCCTCACCGACGGCGGACTCATCCATCTCAAGACCGACTCGCCTTTCCTCTACACCTACACCCGTCTCATGGCCGAGCACAACCACCTGCCCATCGAAGCCGCCACGGACGATTTATACAGCCCGTCGTACGAAGTAGATGAACCCGCCCTGCGCACCATCCGCACCTACTACGAGCAGATGTGGCTCGACCGCGGCTTCACCATCAAGTATCTCCGTCTGCGTCTTCCCCACCAAGGCACGTTGGAAGAACCCGACGTCGATATCCCCGTCGATGGCTACCGCTCGTACAACCATGAGGTGCGCTCGACACGCACGACGGGCAGGTAAAAACAAGAAAATCCAGAAAATCTTAGGCAGGACAGCGCGTTTTATGTCCTCCTCACATACACTTTCTGTGTACCGCGACCAGCGGTAGTCAATCCAGACGTTTCGTCCCGACGGAACGTCTGGAGTTCTTTTGTGGCGGAAGTGCGGCTGAGGCCCGTGAGACGGACATAGTCGGCCACGCGCATGAATCCGTGCTGGTCGATAAAGTCGAAGGCACGCTGCAGGCGTTCGGCTGGGGTGTAGGGCGATTCGCGCAGTTTGTGTGTCTTGCCGCGCTCCAGACGTGTGTCAAGATCGACGGCATCGACGAAATGGCCGTCGGCCGTGAAAAGCACGTCGCGCACACCGACGCTCGAGGCATTGCGTGTGCCTTCCTCGCCGTCGAGAGCCTCCACTTCTTTCTCGGGACGTGTGCCCAGCGAGAGGCGGAACGAACCCAGCGGGTCAATTTTCACCGTATAACCGAGCGAGAGGAAATGGCGCAGCGCCATCTGCACCTCCTCGAGCACCAGTTTCGCCTCGCCCCGATGCACCATCGCACCGTTGCGTTCCATGTACGTGAGCACGTCGTCCATCGTCGCCTGACGATAGGTGCGCAGGCGGTAGTAGGCACGCTGTGTCCCTTCGCCGCGCAGGTCGTTCATCTCCTGAAGATAGTATTCTGCCATAGGTTTTTAGGTATTAGATGATTGAATGAATAAAGGTCTGTTTGCCTTTCGGCGGTGCAAAGATACACAATCTCCGCGACATAGTCGGGTAAATCCGTGTTAAAGTTTTTCGAGTCACAGATAAAAGTTTAATCCGCGTCGCGGTTTAATTAGACTGCGACGTGGTTTAATTAGACTGCGACGCGGATTAATTAAACCGCGACGCGGATTAAACTTTGCAGCAGAGAGTATGAAAGTATGAAGTGGAGTTCACAGTTTTTGTAAAAAAACTGCCCTGATGTTTGCTGTTCTGCGGAAGTTTCTGTATTTTTGCAGTCAGAAAACATCTAAACATGACCGAGTACAAGGAGTTTCTGCCGCAGAACAACAACTACCGTTCACTGAAGGCGTTTCAGAAAGCGGAATGCATCTACGACGTGACGTTCTATTTTGCACACCAGTTCCTGCGTCAGGGCGACCGCACCATCGACCAGATGATACAGGCGGCGCGTTCGGGAAAGCAGAACCTTGCAGAGGGCAATATCGACGGCATCACTTCGAAAGAGATGGAACTAAAACTGACGAATGTGAACCGTGCCTCGCTGCACGAACTGCTCCTTGATTACGAAGATTACCTACGGGTTCGCGGTCTGGAGCAGTGGACATACGATGACCCTCGCTGTGTGCAGACACGAAATTTCTGCAAGACCCATCTCGACTCGGCCGTCTATCGCGAGAAAATCCGTGAACGCTCGGACGAAACCATCGCCAACATCGCCATCACGCTCATCCACCAATGCGACATCCTCATCAAGGGACTCATCGAATGGAAGAAGCGCAACTTTCTGGAAAAAGGCGGCATCAAGGAAGAAATGTATCGCGCCAGAAAGGAATGGCAACAGAGAAACGGCTATGGACTTCATGGGCGGAAAGAGTTTAATGGGTGAAATAGGCAGGATAGGCAAAATGGGCAAGATGGGACTCCCCAATAAGCCCAAAACGCCCATAAGCCCCATCAACCCAAAACACTAACACCTCACACCAATGAAACACCTCCTCACACTTCTTCTTTTGGCTTTTGCAAGCACCCTATTTGCGCAGCAGCCTGTGTATCTCGACGCTTCGCAGCCGATTGAGCAACGCATTGACGATGCACTGAGCCGCATGACGACGGCCGAGAAGGTGGGGTTGTGCCACGGTTGGGGCAAGTTCTACAGCGGCGGCGTGCCAAGGCTGGGCATTCCCGGGCTGTGGATGTCGGACGGGCCCCATGGAGTTCGCGCCGAGATTGCGTGGAACGAATGGAAAAATGCGGGATGGACCACTGACTCCTGCACGGCATTTCCTTCGCTCACATGCCTCGCTGCCACATGGAATCCACTGCTCGCCGAGAAATACGGCAAGGCCATCGGCGAGGAGGCCGCCTATCGCGGGAAGCAGGTGCTGCTGGGCCCTGGCGTCAACATCTACCGAACGCCGCTCAACGGCCGCAACTTTGAATACATGGGCGAAGACCCCGTGCTTTCGGCAACGATGTGCGTGCCTTACATACAGGGTGTGCAGTCGAACGGCGTGGCATGCTGTGTGAAGCATTACGCACTGAACAATCAGGAGGTGCAGCGTTGGTCGGTCAACGTCGAGTGCAGCGAACGTGCCTTGCGCGAGATTTATCTTCCTGCGTTCCGCGCAGCGGTTCAGCAGGGCAAGGTGTGGAGTCTGATGGGCTCGTATAACAAGTTCCGCGGCACGCACTGCAGCCACAACGATTACCTGCTCAACCAAATTCTGAAGCAGGAATGGGGCTTCGACGGTGCGGTCGTTTCAGACTGGGATGCTGCGCACAACGCTCGTGAGGCTGCCATGAACGGCCTCGACATCGAGATGGGTACGAGCCAGCGTCCCGACAAAGGCATCAAGTGGGGACAGTTCACGTGGGACGAGTGCTACTTGGGCAATGATCTGCTGAAGGCTGTGCAGAGCGGCGAAGTGCCTGAAGAGGTGCTGAACGACAAGGCGCGCCGTGTGCTTCGCCTCATCATGCGCACCGCCATGAATCCCAATCGTAAGTTTGGCAACCAGGACTACCCAGCCCATTCGGAGGTGTGCCGTCAGATAGGCGACGAAGGTATTGTGCTGCTGAAGAATGAGAAGAAGGCTCTGCCCCTCAATACAGCCCCAAAGACCATTCTCCTCGTCGGAGACAATGCGGTGAGGAAGTTGACCGAAGGCGGCGGTTCGTCGGAGTTGAAGGTTCAGCACGAGACCTCGGTTTTGGCAGCCATGAAGGCCGAATTCGGCGACCGTGTGCAGTTTGCCCAAGGCTATGTCCCAGGCCGCACAGACTACGAACGTGAACACACCATCGCCCAACAGGTGACGGACTCGCTGCGCAACGAAGCCGTCGAGATGGCACGTCGCGCCGATGTCGTCATTCTGGTGGGTGGCCTCAACAAGAACAGGCATCAGGATTGCGAGGACGCCGACCGACGGACGTACGACCTGCCGTTCGGTCAGCCCGAACTGATTGAGGCGCTGACCGCTGTCAACAAAAACGTGATTGTCGTCCTGATGAGCGGCAATGCCGTGGCGATGCCGTGGGAAAAGAAAGTGAAAGCCATCGTGCAGGCATGGTATCTGGGCAGCGAAACGGGTGTCGCTGTGGCCGATGTGCTGACAGGCCGCATCAACCCTAGCGGCCACCTGCCTTTCTCCATCCCCGTGAACCTTGAAGACTGCGCAGCCCACAGTTTCGGAACCATCGGTTATCCTGGAGACGGCAAGACGGTCGAGTACAAGGAAGACGTGCTCGTGGGCTACCGCTGGCACGACACGAAGAAGATTCCTGCGCGGTTTGCCTTCGGTCACGGACTGAGTTATACGACCTTCGACTATGGCAAAGCCAAATGGGAACGGCAGGGCCAGGAGGTAGTCATCACCGTTCCTGTCAAGAACACGGGTAAGGTGGCAGGCAAGGAAGTCGTTCAACTCTACGTCGGCGAGGACAACCCGACGGTGTTGCGTCCGACAAAGGAACTGAAAGCCTTCGAGAAGGTGCTCCTTCAGCCCGGCGAGACGAAGGAGGTCGCTTTCCGTCTGAATCCTTCGGAAGATTTCGCGTTCTATGACGAAGCCAAAAAGGAATGGCATGCTAACACGGGCCACTACACCTTCTACGTCGGCAGTTCGTCCGCCGACATTCGACAGACATTGAAATTTGATTTATAACATATTGTTTCACAACTAAAACTTAAACAAAATGAAGAAATTCTATCTCATCGCAGCAATGGCCTGCATGGCATTGGCTGCCAGCGCTCAGCAGCGAGTTTCGCTGAGCACGTACCAAGGTACAGACATCAACAAGTTTGATGGCAAGGAAGTGGCTGTCACCGTGAGCCGTTATGTCATCACCGGTTGGAACACGCTGTCGCTGCCTTTCGCCCTGACGACAGACGAACTCAACACAGCCTTCGGCAGCGACTGCCGCCTGGAGCGCCTGGTTGGTGTCGAGAGCAACGACGCAGGCATCGTCCTCAACTTCCAGGACTGCAAAGCCAGTGGCGTTCAGCCCAACACGCCGTACATCCTGTACTACACAGGCGAGAACGGCAGCAAGCGCATCGTGAAGACGACTACCCTTGTCAACGGCACTTCGATGGTCAATTTCACTGACAGCCGCACTGGTGCCACCGTCACGATGGGTGGTGTGCCTCAGAAGACTGACGGCAAGGGCCTGTATGGCATCCTGGCCCGCGACAACGCCGAGGCTACGTTTGTCAGCGCCGACGAAGTGACCAACGGCTTCTATGCCACACGCTGCTTCGTACAGGTATCCAACGGCAACAAGACTCCGCTCCTCACCCACCACATCGGCGAAGGTGAAGCCACAAGCATCAACTCCGTAGCCCGTGCTGGCGAACGCGTCGAAGTGTTCAACGTCAGCGGCGTCAAGGTGGCCGACCGCATCGATGGTCTGCAGCCTGGTGTCTATGTTGTGAAGGGCCGCAAGGTATTTGTCAAGTAACACCCTGACACATCCATTTCCGACACATTTTGAAACCATGTCCAAGTGCTTGGCGTGCGAACGCTAAGCACTTGGCGTGCGAACGCTAAGCACTTAGCGTGTTTTTTCTAAGCACTTGGAATGATTTTTAGATTGTTTATGAAACGTCTGCAACATGGAGTCTGCCGACTCCTCGTATCTACCATCGTTCTGTTGCCCCTGCTGTGTCAGGCACAGAACACCGAAAACCCGCGTGGCATCTACAAACTCATGACACTCACGGGCAAGCAGGGCGAGACGAATGCGCCCTTCGACCAGTACAAAATCTGCACCGACTCTGTGACGCTGATGCTCAACATTAGTGGCAACCGCTATAATCTCAGCAACACCGACCACTTCATCTTCAACTACACGGGCGAGGAGCCAGATCCCGTCAACGCTCATGCCTCACGCATCTACGACAGCAACGCCCAACGGTTCACGCTGAAGTGGTGGAGCCCCACACGTGGTCATATGTGGTTTCCCGAGAACGACTGGTGCATCGAGAAATACGAGTCGGGCCAGTATTCCGACTCTGGTCGCCGACTGTTCAACGCCCTGACTTCTAAAGGCGAAACGGACAAAGCAAATCCGCTCATTGGAACATGGCGCATACTGGGGATGATGGACGAACTGCGCGATGTCAAACCCACGCTGCAGAAGATGCAGAAAGACTATTCGGAACGTCCGCTGCGCCGCCACTACTACATCGTTCTGACGAAGGAAAACCTCATCCACACAGGTCAGTCTTCGATATCTAATGTCTCCTTCCTCGACAAGAACAGCATGAAAGTGGGCAATCAGGTGATGAAAATCAAATGGCTGTCGAAAGACGTCGTCGCCTTGGAAGTCAAGCAGGACTGGCGCACCGACTACGAAATCTGGCAACGCGTCACCGATGGTGTGCCCGTGCTGAATCGCATCGCTGGCGGCTACAGATAATTTGAAATTTGACTCTTGGCACTTGACCCTTGACATTTTATGACTCTCTATCCCAAACTCATCCACGACGCCCTTGCCACGGTACGCTATCCTGGCAACGGCAAGAACCTCATCGAGAACGAGATGCTCGACGACGACCTGCGCATCGATGGCATGAAAGTTTCGTTCTCCCTTATTTTTCCCAAACCGACCGACCCGTTCCGCAAGTCGATGGTAGCGGCTGCCGAAACGGCAATTCATACTTACGTCAGTCCCGACGTCGAGGTCAGCATCAATGTGAAGTCCAAGACCGAACTGCCGCCCGAACCCGACAAACTCCTGCCTGGCGTGAAGAACATCATCGCCGTCTCGAGCGGCAAGGGCGGTGTGGGCAAGAGCACCGTGACTGCCAACCTGGCCATCGGACTGGCACGCCTCGGCTATCGCGTCGGACTGCTCGATGCCGACATCTTCGGCCCCAGCATTCCCAAGATGTTCCAGGTCGAGGACGAACGTCCCTATGCCGAAAAAATCAACGGCCGCGACCTCATCGTGCCGATTGAGAAATACGGCGTGAAGTTGCTGAGCATCGGTTTCTTCGTTGACCCAGCACAGGCAACGCTCTGGCGCGGCGGTATGGCTTCGAATGCGCTGAAACAACTCATCGGCGAGGCAAAGTGGGGCGACCTCGACTACTTCATCCTCGACACGCCTCCAGGCACGAGCGACATCCACCTCACCCTGCTACAGACGCTGGGCATCACTGGCGCAGTCATCGTTTCGACACCACAGCAAGTGGCACTCGCCGACGCACGCAAAGGCGTCAGCATGTATCTGAACGACAAGGTCAACGTGCCCATCCTCGGACTGGTCGAGAACATGGCGTGGTTCACTCCTGCACAGCACCCCGACGAGCGCTATTACATCTTCGGAAAAGACGGCTGCAAGAACCTCGCCGACGAACTGCAGGTGCCGCTGCTCGCCCAGATTCCGCTCATCCAAGACGTTTGCGAAAGCGGCGACAATGGACTTCCCTCCGTGCTCGACCCAGCCTCACCCTCGGGCATGGCCTTCATGGCCCTCGCCGCCCGCGTAGTCACACAGGTCGATAAACGCAACATGGAATTGCCCAAGACTGAGCGCGTCCATACGCACGGCTAAGTTCAGGATAAATAAAGTTGCATCATGCAGTTCTGGCAATCGAAGGCCAGACGAAAACGCGCACCATTCTCGAGCGAAAGGAACAACTCCTTCGGACCTTTCGCACCACCACGTTTCTGACACCACCCCATTGCATAACGCAAGCAATGGCGGCATGTCATCACAGGCACATCAGCGCGGTGCTGCAACTCAAACGCAGGTTCAACGTCGCAGCCCTGCTGCTCATAAAAAGCACGAGCAAGGCTGTTAGAAACATTTATCGGATTGGAGGGGCATGGCTTGTCCATGCCCTTTTCTTGTGGAGTCTGATCAACAACACTCTGAACTTCAGAAAACTCTGAGATGAGCTCTCGCCGCCATTCCGCCAGCACAGAAGAAGGAATGAAGTAATTCTTCTTCAATAATAGATTTAAGGAGCGCAGGCGATACGGCGTGTCTCCGAGGCGCGACAACTGCCGCTGAATATTGTCGGACTGGTGGGTGCGGGCAAGTTCTGCAGCATATTCCTTGCGAATGGAAACCTGGCGCGCACCATCATCGGCAGCGAGAAGAAACGCTTCGCCGTCGTAGTCGAGCGTGAGGTCGAGCGGAAGGGTTCGTGTGGCGCTGTTGTTCGCCAAAATATCGTTGAAAGCCTTGTCAAAATTGCGGTAGAGCACCGTGTCAGGCAACAGGTCGTGTGGCACAGGATGCGGAAAGACGCGGTTGCCGTCAACCTTGTTCACACGAAAACCTATCAGCGTCTTCGTGCGGTTGAAAAAGCAAAGGCCGTCGCCATTTTCCAACTTGACATTGCCTTCAAAAGCAAAACTACCTTTGCCGATGTCACCCACACGTCCGACCTCCACACCGACGGCTTTCGGTGTGTCAAAAGAAAAGATATCGGAGTTACGGCCAAAAAGAAAATAATGGGTGAAGCCACGGTTGAATGACTTACGTACATCGGGACGGAACTGCAGTTGCACCTCACCGCGCGAACTGCGGCGGTAACGGTCTGGATATTGGGCGCACAGGGCATTAAGAGCCTCGCTGTAAGCAGCCGTCACGTTCTTCACATACGCCATATCTTTTAGCCGCCCTTCAATCTTGAACGACGTAGCGCCAGCCTCAGCGAGTTGCTCCAGCACTTCCAGTTGGCACAAGTCTTTTAGCGACAGCAGATGCTTCTTTTCCAGCAACTTATGTCCTTTCTCATCCTCTAGGTCAAACTCCATGCGGCACACCTGCGCACAGGCACCACGGTTGGCACTGCGACGGAACAACGCTTCGCTCGCATAGCAACGGCCGCTCAGGCTCACACACAGTGCACCATGCACAAAGACCTCCAGACTCACGTCGGGACACTCGTCATGCACCTGCCGAATGTCTTCCAAAGTCAGTTCGCGCGCCAGCACCACCTGTTCCGCGCCCATGTCACGCAGCCACTGCACCTGTTCCACCGTGCGGTTGTCCATCTGTGTCGAGGCATGCCAACGTCCGCCACATCGCCTTACGATGTCCACCATCGCCATGTCCTGCACGATGAACGCATCCACACCGACCGCCAGCAAATCCTTTACAAGCCGCTCAACCTCAGCCAGTTCGTCGTCATACAGCAACGTGTTCAGCGTCACATACACCCGTGCGTCGAACACATGGGCATACGCCACCAGCCGCGCGATGTCCTCGACCGAGTTTCCCGCCGCCTGACGAGCCCCAAAGCGTTCCGCACCGATATATACAGCATCGGCACCGTGGCGGATTGCCTCGATGCCAATGTCGGCGGTACGTGCCGGAGCCAGAAGTTCCAACTTATTCAATCTTACTGATGTCATACGGCGTCGTCTGATAGACGTAGTAGTTCAGCCAGTTCGTGAACAGCAAGTTCGCATGAGCACGCCAGCGCACACGCGGCGGACGGCTCGGGTCGTCGTTCTCGTAGTAGTTCTGCGGCGGAGCAATGGGCAGCCCTTTCTTCACGTCGCGGCGATACTCCGCATCCAGCGTCAGCGGTGCATACTCGCTGTGACCCGTGATGAAGAACTCGCGGCCCTCACGCGCCATGACGATGTGGACGCCAGCCACCGACGATTCGGAGATGATGTCCAGTCCTTTTACCTTCTCAATGTCCTCGCGTCGCATCTCGCTGTGACGACTGTGCGGCGCAAAGAACACGTCGTCGAAGCCGCGGAAAATCGGCAGTTCAGGCCTCAGCACACGGTGACGGAACACACCGAACACCTTGCCGTCGGTCGGATATTTCGGCACGCCATAGAAATGGTATAGCGCCGCCTGAGCCGCCCAGCAGATGTAGCACGTCGACGTCACGTTGTGATAAGCCCAGTCGAACACCGCCTGCAGTTCGGGCCAGTAGCGCACCTGCTCAAACTCCATCTGTTCGAGCGGCGCACCGGTCACGATCAGTCCGTCGTACTTCTCGCGGCGCATCTCCTCAAAGTCACGGTAGAACGCCATCATGTGCTCCACCGGCGTGTTCTTGCTGGTGTGGCTCCGAATCTTCATAAACTCGATTTCCACCTGCAGCGGCGTGTTCGACAAGATGCGGATAAAGTCCGTCTCCGTCGTAATCTTGATGGGCATGAGGTTAAGAATAGCCAGACGCAGCGGACGGATATCCTGTCCATGCGCCCTCGTCTCGTCCATCACGAAGATGTTCTCCTTCTTCAGCAGTTCAATGGCCGGAAGCCGGTCAGGCAGTGTGAGTGGCATAGGTCAAATGTAAAATATCAATGGTCAATGGCCAATCATCAGTGGCCAATTGTCTTTCAGACTGCAAAAGTACGAAATTTTTGGCAATAATAAAGATGTTGTCACAAATTTATTTCATGCAAAGAGGTTGAGGGCACATACAACTCTGCCAGAAACACAATCACAAAATCACAATACTAAGCGCTTGGCGTAATCACTCCAAGCGCTTAGCGTAAAATTTCCAAGCGCTTGGCGTATTTTTTCCAAGCGCTTGGACGTATATGTGAACAGGACCGACTAACGCCAGGTTACCTTGCGGGTCGTTCCGTCAGGATAACGGACGATGTAGATGGCAGGAACACCAGCACCCGATGCGTTGCCTGCTCCTGTAGGGAGTGTGACAGGACGGCCGGTGAGATCATATACCTTGACGCGTGATGCGTCGGTCGTCGAAGGATTCGCACCATTCTCTATGCCCCACTCTGTATGTTCAATACCTGTGGAAACAGTCTCTGTGAACTGCCACTCGTCGAACATGGCTATGCGGGTGTCGGTGAAGTAGAAGTAAACATCGTGTGTGCCGTTGAACACGAGTGGGTCAAGTTCGGCCACCTGCTCACGCCATCCGGCCGTCGAGAAACTGATGACAGCCGCATCCTCGGCATTGATGTCGTCGAGACGGACGTGAAGCATCCCCTTGCCCTTCAACTTGGCCGTAAACTGCTGTGCACCCAGTTCGCCGAAATCGACGCCGCGCACCATCGTCCACGCCTTGTCGGGGATGTTGCCGATGACAAGAGGCATATGCGAAAGTCGGTTGGACATCTGTGAGGCATTGAAGAAATTTTCATATTCGATGCCAGCACCCGTAGAGGTCGTCTCGGCCTGCTGGAGTTCGTAAGGATTCATGGCCTGCACCTGTGGCACACCTTTGTTGTTGGCAGTGACAGGATTGAGGCGCGGCAAGGTTTCACGCACGTTGGCCCTGCTGACGGCCATGCAGCGGAACCCGCCTGTGTCGTAGGGCGACACCGACTCGAGCCAGTTGGTGTGATAAATCAGGTACCACTGGTCAAGGAACTTGTGCAGATGGGTATGGTTGTTGTAATAGGGATAGCCGAACGTGCCAGGGTTGGCAAAATATTCGCCAGCATATTTCCACGAATCAGGATTCAGCGGGTCGGTGCTGACCATGTAGTCCATGCTGCAAAGCGAAGGTGCTGCCACGGTCGAGCCGACCTTGTTCCAGTCGTCACGGGCTGCCCATGTGCTGCAGTAGGTATACACCCATTTGCCGTTCATGATGTTCAGTTCGTTCGCTTCGAAATGATACGGAGCCGGAATCACCGATGCCGAGCCGTCCACCTCAATCAAGTTTGGTTTCAGTTTTACGATACGAGCATTGCCAGGCATCCATTCCGACCCTTCGCTGTTCGGACCGCCACCACCGAAAGCCAGCCAGCCCGTACCCTCGTCGTCGATGACCACACCGGGATCCATCGGTGCGGAACAGTTGCCCACGCCCGGCGTATTCCTATCCACAAGCGCTTTCTTGATGGGGTTCTCCCACGGGCCCACAGGCGAGGTAGAAGTAAGCACACCCACACCCGAACCGTTGTTCGAGAAGTAGAGGTAGAAGTGTGTCTGGCCATCTTCTTCGACACGGCTCACGATGCTCGGAGCCCAAGACTGACCACACCAGTCGCCGCTCAGTTCACGGGCAGGAATGAGTCCGTGGAACGTCCAGTTGACCATGTCAGCGGTCGAGAACACTGCCAACGTACCGATGGCACCATACGTGTTGCCACCCTGTTTTCCCTGAGCGATGAATTCCTCCGTGTCGTTCGTACCATACACATACAGTCGGCCTTCGTACTCGATGGCGGTCGGGTCGGCGGTGTAGAGGAACGGGCAAATCGGATTGGCGTTTTCGGGCAGTTTCAGCGCTGTTTCGGGCTGACCGTTGTCGATGGTATAGACATACGTCGTGATGCTGCGGGCAGGCAGCACGAGGTTGAACGAATTGGTCGGCGTCGCAATGGTCAGTGTGCTCCTCGCATAGAGGTTGTTCTCTGTGCTTTGGAACATCTGTCCCGACCTCACGTTCCACGGCAGATTGAGCTTTGCCGTCGTGCGTGACGACATGTTCACAAACTCCACGATCACACTGTCGCCACGGACATAGGCGCTGTACTCCAAGTCTTCGCCGGCTGCAGCAATCTCTGGCGTTGTCACTAGACGACGTGCACCGATGAGGTGTTTCGAAAAATGTGCCATGGCCATACACTGCATGTCGTTCGGCTGTCCCCACACGTTGTTGGGGTAGGTTTCCAGTTCGCGGCCGTCGCCACAGAACGTGCCCGGACCTATCATGTACCAGCAGACGTATGCATTGGCACCGGCCAGCATCGACTCGTTCACCTCCTGGGCAAAGCGCAGGTAGTCGGTCCACGAGCCGTCGCCACCCTCGATATAGTGCTCCGTCATCCACGTCTCCTTGCCATGTTGTGCAGCCAGTTCGGCCGTGGTCTTCATGTTGTAGAGCGGACGGTTGCCGTAGATGTGTCCACCGATGATGTCGATTAAGCCCCTCGCCGTCTCGTTGCCCAGCAAGGCACGGGCATAGTCGGGGTTGTGGTTCAGGCTCTCACTGCCCATCAGCCGCACGTGGTAGAGGTTCTTCTTCAGCGTCGAGCCATAGTCGGCCACCAGGCTTGTCATCTCCTCGGGCGAGTAGAGACATCCGCTGTAGCTGACCCACCAGTCGGGTTCGTTCTGAATCGATACGATATCGACAGGCGCTTTCTGCTTTGACATGTAGAGCAGGAAGCTGTTGAGCCAGGTGAAGAACTTCGAACGGCAGTCGTCGCGCAGTTTTCCCCGTTCGTCAGGTTCACCGCCCGAGGCATAGCCGTTCGTCTTATACTCGCCTGGGGGACTCCAGGGTGTGGCAAACACGATGGCACCCTTGGCCTTCGCCGCCTTCACCACCGGCACATATTTGTCCCACGAGTTGTAGGTCCACTGGTCCCATGCGCCCGACAGACAGGGCGCCAGTTCCATACGCATGATGTTCAGTCCCACGGGCGAATCCGCGCCGTAGAGATAGTTGATGATCTCCGTGTCGGTCATCGGAGCCATCAGGTGCCACATGGCAGCCGCTCCGAAACCCGTGACCGTCTGAGCCTCTGTGTCGCTCACCGTCACCACCTTCGCGGCACGACCTTCAGCGACCGATGCCGCCAGCAGCATCATAGCCGCCAGAAAATGCAATGTATGTTTCATACTACAAAAATTTATGTGTCAAATTTGGTTGTTTGGGCGTTTAGTTGTTTGGGGCCAATGGTCAATGCCATTTTTCGATTTTCAATTTTCAATTATTCCACATTTCGCCTTTCGGTTATCTGCCGCAAAGTTACACAAACCGCGCCGAAACCGCCAAACCCTTTTCTCTCCTTTTTGCATCGCCCGTGCATTTTGAAAGAAAATGAAAAAATGAAAGAAAAAAAATGAAAAGCAAACCGATACTTACGCTAAGCACTTGGAAAAAATACGCTAAGCACTTGGAAGAAAAACGCCAAGCGCTTGGAAGAAAATTTCCAAGCGCTTGGACCTAAAAACGTTTTCTGTTTCTTGACTACTTGACGAGCACTTTGCGGACACTGCCGTCGCTCATGCGAACGATGTTGATGCCGCGCTGCAGACGTGGCAGACGTCGGCCGTCGGCTGCATAGACTTCCTTCACCTGACCGTCGGCAATGGCGGGCGTGTGGATGGCATCGGGATCGGGTGCACCGATGTAGTAGAGACGGAAGTCGTCGAAGGCGCACCAGTCGCTGACGATGGTCACGTCCTTGCGGCAACCGATGCGCAGGTCGCCATCGTGGTTGAGCGTCACGGTGACATAGTTGTCGTAGGCACCGTCGTCGTTAGCCAGACGGAGTGCAGATCCACGCATAGAGTTGGGGAAGTAGAGTGTTTCGAATCCTGCGTCGAAGGGCTGGTCGTACACCCAACTGTTGTTGGAGTCGTCGATGTCGGCAAGCTGGTCCTCGGAGTTGTAGGCCTGACGCCAGTAGTGGGTGACGATGCTGACGTTGCCCTGGTCGTCGGTCTCTTCGACATCCTCAAGCCATACGCGCAACTGGATGGGCTGGCTGGTCTCGGGATCAATTTCGTCATAGGTGTATTCGGTGAAGGTACGCTCGGTGAACATAGCGTTCTCGTTGGCGATGCTGACTACGGACTCGGCTGCGGTGTTGGCAAAGAGTTCGAAGTTGGGCACGTAGCCACCTTCGCTACCAGCCCACTCGTGTTCGATAGCCTGAGTGAGGGTGCCGTCACGGTAGAATCCCTTCATGTAGAGGCGGTAGGTACCGGCGGGCATGGCGTAGAGGGTCTGTGCGATTTCGAAATTAGTGTCGTAGGCCTCGGCCGTTGCCAAGACGGGATCGACGGTGGCGTTGCCTGTCCAGTAGGCGTTGCCCTCGGCGAAGGTCGGGTTCTTGATGAACTCGGTGAAGTCGATGGGGTTGTCCTCTGAAGCAGATGCAAGATCCATGTTGTCGAAGATTTCACGGTTGGCGATGCCAGCAAGCTGGCGCTCGTAGTCGGCCAGACGGGCTGCGTCGCTGTAGCCGGTGTCCTCGTCGGCAAGCGCTGCGAGCTGCTCGTCGATCTTTGCCTGCATGGCCTCCGAAGGCGAGTTGGCCTCGTAGTCGGTCACCACTTGGAAGTAGTGGACGTAGGCCTCGTAGTCGGCAAACATGGTCTCGATGTCGTGATAGGTGGCTTCGGGGTTGTCATAGACATCAAACGAAGCGAAGAGGGCGACGTCGATGGCATTGTTGAAGGGGATGTTGTCGAAATACTGATCGGCAAGTTCGGCATAGAGGTTGGTGATGTCGTGGTTGGCGACATAGTCGTTGGCGACGACGATGTATTCGGCAGCCTGAGCGATGATTTCTTTGGCGGCATAGTATCCGTCGAGCGAGGTGATGGTCGCGGGAATCTGTGCAAGCAGCTGCTCGACGGCCAGTTTGTCACCACCGAGTTGCATGAAGGCTGCGTCGGCACGGACGGCATCGATGAGCGGCTGGATGATGAGCGAATAGTCAGGCTCGGCACCGTAGTAGAAGAGTTGGATGCCTGTCCATGCGATGTGGTTGTCGGCTTCGTCCCAGCAGGCCACACGGACACGTCCGTCGGTCACTTCGACGAGGTCGGTCGAGAGCGAGGTCCAGTAGCCCCAGCCTTCCCAAAATCCGCCTTCGGGGGGCAGGGTGCCTGTGCGCTGCGAGTCGGACGACGAAGAGAGTTCAATCCACATGCTCTCGGCATTGTGCTGATGACCAGGACGTCCGAGGGCCGACATGCTGTAGTATCCATTGGGCAGGTCGGCGATGTCCTGAACAAGTGCCATCTCGCCCCATTTCTGTCCCCAGTGGTTGGCGCAGTAGAGGCCGTCGCGATTCTCCAGTCCGTAGTGGCGCCATCCGCTGCCATCGGTGTCGTACCAGTACTCACCCTTGTTGATGGTCACCTGGTCGGTGTTCACTTGGTCGGGGAAGTACCAGCGGCCGTCGGTGTAGGTAGGATTGCTCTCCATGTTGACAAAGAAGGGATAGGCAACGAGGCTCGTGAAGTCCCAGGCACCGTTAGCCTTCTGCTCCTGACTCATGGCATAATCGACACGGGCCTGCTGAAGGTTCGTTAGGGCTGTGACGTAGGCATCGGCCGAGGTGACATACGTGCCTTCGATATCGTTCAGCACATTCTCAGCCTGTGTGACGGCGTCACGATAGTCGTCGATGCCCGGATACTGCATGGCTGGGCTGTCGGCTACGCCCTTGGCCAGACGGATGAGTGCAGACAGTTTGTCGTAGGACTCGATATAGGTATCATAGCGTTCACAAAGCGCCTGAACGGCAGCCACGCCCTTACGATAGCCTTCTGCAGTCTCACTGTTGTTGTACTGCATGAAGGTAGCATTCAAATCGCTGTCAAACAGGGAGAAAAGCGCATCACGACCGACGAGTTTGTTACCGAGATAGTCGGCCTCGGCCTGTTCAAGCGCGTTATTAAACTCCTCCATAGCAAGCAGCAGATCCACCTCGTCCGAGGCCTCGCCCTGCCAGTACGCCTTGAAGAAAGCGAAATCCACCGTGTTGTTGGCATTCGTCACCGTCTTTCGGATACCGATGCGAACAAAGCCATCGACGGGCTGAACCACCTTGAGTTCGTTCAGGCAGTAACCTTCTTCGAAACGAGGCACACAGCCGCCCTGACACTGAGGATAATACCAATTTTCTTGCCACACTCCGTCGCCGTCGTCCCACCACTCTTCGGTACGCGACCAGTACGACTGATCGGACAGCGTCGATGAGAAGTCGGCCAAAGCCTTCGTAAACTTAATCGACGACGACTGCAGTTCACCTGCTTCTGTGACATCGACTTCGCAGAACAACTCGGCACCCCTCACGATGTTCCCGTTTTGAATCTCCTCCAATGTGCTATAACCATTGCCCGTATGGCGGTAAAAACCATTGACGGTAAAGTTATACACACCGGCAGGCAGGTAGAACACCTGAAAGACCTCAGTGCCCGCCTCGTTGGTACCGTTGTTGTTGTAAAGTTCGAAACACGGACTGGTCCAAAGGTCCACATTCTCGCCTTTAGTCTGCCAGCCACCATTGTCATTGCTTGTACAGTCATAGTCCGTCCACGCCAGTTGGTCGGTGACGTCCTGATCTACTGTCCAGGCAGAAGTGTCTTGTGCATTGGCTCCCACTATCGTGGCGAACAGCAATGCGGTCAGTAAAGTTTTTTTCATTTTGTAAAACATTGAGTTGAAAGTTAATATAGATAGAATCAGTTTACTTTATCAGCACCTTTTTACCATTGATGATATAAAGACCTTTATTTAATTGAGAATTGAAATTTGAAAATTGAAAATCGACGCGAACGCGGCGGCCCTGTAGGTCATACACACCCTGCTGGTCTTCCCACCCTATCGGAGAGGAGTTGGGGGAGAGGCTGCTAATGCCAGTCGCCTCGGCAGCCTCACGCAGCACGTCGAGCATGGCGAAGTAGGCAGGTTTTGCCTGAATATAGTCGCCGAGCAGAAGTGGCTGCTGAGCACCGTCGAACGTCGGACGCCAACTGTAAGGGTCTGTCATTCCCCAGACAATCAGGGTGTGGACATTGGGAGCCTTGACAGCAATCTCCATGAGGGCACGGTAGTCATTGGCCTGAGCCTCCCAGGCCGACAACTTGTCGCGATCGTCATAACTAAGCCCCTGGTCCATCTCCGTGAAACTGACATCGAGGCCATAGCGTTCGTAGAGTTTCAGCAGTCCCAGGATGGACACCTTCATCGAGGCGATGGCACCGAGCCAGTAGCAGTGGCACTGATAGCCCACACCATCGATGGGAATGCCGTCGCGCTTCATCTGAACAGCCTTGCGAAACAGTTTCATCGCCTTCGCATCGCCATTGTACTCGACGAGGAAGTCGTTCATGACCAGACGAGCATCGGGGTCGGCCCGGTGAGCCCACACGAAACACGAGTCAAGATAGTCGGGACCAATGACATTGCAGAAGATGTCGCGGCACAGGCCATCGTCCACGCCCGCATCTATCATCTCGTTGCAGACGTCCCACTCATAGACCTTTCCCTTGTAGTGACCCACAACCGTGAGGATATGATGTTTCAGCGCAGCCAGCATGTCGTCACGATCCTTGATGTCATACACCCATCCCGCCAGTTGGGCATGCCAGCAGAGTGTATGACCACGCACTTTCATGCCGTGGCTGAGAGCCAGGTCGACGAGTTGGTCTGGGCGTTCGAAGTTGAACTCGCCACGACGCGGTTCGATGGCCTCCCACTTCATTTCGTTGCCACAGACCGTGGCATTGAACAGGCCCGTGAACGCACGGGTCCACTGGCTTTCGGGACGACCGACATAACCGCCGCTATAGAAGAAGTTGTCGCCATCGGCCATCGCCACTCCCACGTTCAGGCCAAGTCGGTCGGCATAGTAACGCAGCGTGGTGGTAGGATTGTCGAGGTCGTAGCCGTAGTCGATGTCGCGCACCAGGCGGATATTGTCGATATAGTAGTCCTTGCCACCACCCAGCAGACCGATGTGCAGCGGCATGATGCGCGTCTTGGTGTTGCCGGCAAGCGATTCGAGCGAAAGGACACGACGGAACCATTTTCCCTTCTGCTCATACGGACCCGGGACAGGGTCGCGCCACACCTCACGTCCGTTCATGGCGACATAGGCCTTGGCACTGCCCGAGTCATTATCACCTCGGTAATAGTCGAAGGCAATGAAGTCGTAGTCGCTCAGCGTATAGCCCGACGGCAGGTTGGCCAGTCGGATATTGAGGCCCGACTCACGGGCATCGTTCGCAGTCGTCACATGAACTACATGCTTTCGGTTTCCACCTGCAGGGTCGTCGGCCACGACAGCCACAGCAGCACTACTGCCCGTCAGACTGAACACAGGCATCACGCTTCCCGTCTCCTTGTCTTCGAAATCGACCAGCACATCGGCGACTTGTGCCGAGGCGGTCAGCACAAAGAGGTGTGCCAGCAGGAGTGTTATTTTCAGACGTTTCATAGACCTTTGGAAATTAAAAAATAAAAATTAAAAATTAAAAATTGACTCTTGGCTCTTGCCCACTTACCATTGATAGGAGCCATAGGCAGAGGTTTCCTGTCCGCTGGACTCGTTCCATTCATAGTCACGCTCTTTCGACAGTGCTCCTGCATCGGAATACTCATCGTTGACCGATGACAGGGTGAGCATGCTGCCCGCTATCGTGATGTGCTGCACAACGATATGTGGAAACTTATATCTCTTTTTCATTCGGGATTGCGGTTATATTGAAATTGGAAATTGACTCTTGGCACTTGACCCTTGACATTTTATGACTAAACAACCAAACAACTAAATAACCAGATTTACCATTGAGGCTTGTTGTCCAGATGCATGGTTTCCATGAAATAGGATGGTTCGGGGATATCTTCGTCGTCTGTCATCCCTGAAGACATGCGTCCGTGACGGATTTTGCCGAGCGGATCGGCATCGGAGACGTTGTCGTTGACGTCGGAGATGACAAGTATCGACGTGCAGAGCCTGACTTGGCAGACGTCGGTCACACTGGGGGTGCTATAGTTCTTTTTCATACTTGGGTTATTCCTTTCACGAGGACTGTGCCAGGCTGTGCGCCCGGCACAGTCACATCCAATTAACTAAACTAACTAACCTAACTTACTATAATGAAAAGAAAACTACTTTCTGTGATTGGGCAGACGGGTTACTTTACCAGCACCTTTTTGCCGTTGACGATGTAGAGACCTTTATTTAATTGACCATTGACGGAAACGCGGCGACCCTGCAGGTCATAGTCTCCCTGCTGGTCTCTACGCCCTATCGGAGAGGTGTCGGGGAAGAGACTGCTGATGCCCGTGGCTGTGTCTACGATGTCGGAGAAGGGGAAGCGTGCTGGTGCACCCGATGCTTGCGGCAGAACGAGGTAGGCCTTGTTGTAGCCGCGACCAGTGATGCCGAGGTTGAACATGCCGCCGTCGTGGTCGCCCCAATAGAAACCGAGGCCGTGGGTGGCATCGTTGGCAAACTTGTAGTAGAGGCTGGCAACAGGTTCCTCGTTCATGCTGCCATCGTCGTTGGCACCACGCAACTGGTTGTCGGCATCGTGTTCGAGGTTCGTGTCGGTGAGCAGCGAGAAGTCATAGTCGCCGGCTTGGGCCTTGATGAGCACGGGTTCGCCAGCGGGAATGTTGCCGCTGAGCGGTGCGAACTCAATCGACTTGCCGCCCTTCGAGTGTATGGTGAACACTTCAACGCCAGCAGGGGCCTGCAGGGCTGTTGCTGCATAGTAAAGCGATGCGTAACCTGCACTGCTGATGGTGACACCCAACGTCACGTCGTCCTGCACTTTCTCAATCGTCGGGTCGGCAAAGACGATACAGGAGTAGTGGCCGCTGGCTTCTTTCATGATGCCTAGACGAAGGGTTTGCGTCTCTTCTGTCACGACAAAATAAACGGGTTCGCAGGCATAATATCCTTCGGCAAAATAGGCTGCTGCACCAGGACGTGTGCCTGGGATGTAATAGGTGACTTCATCGACGGTTTTTGTCCATTCATCTGCAGCAATGGATGTCGTATTGTTGATGGACCAGGCATTGACCAGCGGATTTATCTTCTGTCCCGTCTCGCTGCCAGGAGTCGGTTGTACAAAGAAATAGGCACCCTGCCCATTGTCTTCACTCTCATTGTCGCTGGGACGGTAATAGCCTTTCATGACGATACGATAGACGCCCTGAGCAAGTGTTACGTCCTTATAGATGTAAGTGCCTTCGAGGTTGTTGTTCCATTCCTGATAAACCTCGTAACACCCGTCACTTTCCGAAATGGATGCAGTCGCCCAGTCGTAGCCCGGCACGGCCTTCCAGTCGCCGAGACTGGCTTCGCCTGTCACCTCAACGTTATAGGCAAAATAATCGTCTTCGGTGATGAAGGCATAGTGATGGATGGTACTCATGTCAAGACCTTCAGCGTCGGATGCCACGGCCCACGGGGTAAGCCAGTTGCTGGGCGACACCTGACTGAAGTACCAGAAAGGTTCGACCGACACATTTTTAATCACATAGGTCCGGGTCGTGCCTTCCTCGGTGAACGTCCAGTTCACATTGTCATTGCTGTTTCCGTCCAACCAGACGTAGGGCGCACCGTCGGTGTGAAGTTTCCAAAGGCCGCCGTCGCTTCGTGCCAGGTTATAGACGCCATCCGAAATTTCTTTGACAGTGTACGACACAGGAGCCGTGGTGGTAGTGGCCGGGAATGCATTCCACACATCCCACTGACGGATGAATGTCTTGCCCTCCACATCATAGATCTTGTAGGCCTTGCCATCGGCAGGAGCAGAGAAGTACTGGCTCAGGGCTGAGGCGAAGGTGTTATAGTCAGCCTCGCTGACGAGCGCCACGGTGGCAGCCTGGGCAGGATCGGTCGAAGCATTCGTTCGGTTCGCAATCAGGTAAAAGGTATCATGAATGTCGGTGCTGCCGTCCATCTCAGGATGGTTTCCTTCGTAAGTGACGAGTTGGAAGGTCTTGTTGCCTTGCGGAACGAAGGTCCATGCGGCACGTGTCGTACCGTAGCCGTCGAACCATACATACTGATTGTTCCAGAAGCCAATCTTAATGTATCCCGATTCAGACGTACGGACGTAGTAATTGCCGTTGCCATCGCTTTCAAGCGTAAAGGTGAAGCGGGGCGAATCGGTCAGCCCACTGTCGCTGGCCTTGTAAAATCCCTTGTTTGTCACGTCGTAGAGGGCGAAGGTCGCGCCATCAACAGGTTCGGAGTAGTATTTACTCGGAATGTTCACTGATGCCATCGCCTTCGTGGCGACGAGCAGCAGGATGAGGAGAGAGAATGTAATCTTTTTCATTTGTTTGGGAATGATTGAATCGTTGCTTGTTGTGTTTTCTGCAGCAAAATTAGGGGTAATCCTACGCATAGACTTGTTCATATATTTCATTCGCACGCTTTTCCATGATTTTGAAAGTTTTGTCACACGTTTTGAAATAAAATGAAAAAAGGTGATTGGCTGGCCTAATTCTTCTTGCTCGTGGCATAGAGTCCGATGGTGGTACCGACAAAGCCGCCAGCGGCGTCGGTGCTGAGATTCAGTCCATCGGCACCCTGAACGAGGGGATGCCACAGGTCGGGACCGTCGGAAGCGGTGGCGTAGGAGAAGGTGTAGAAGCGTCCGTCTCCATCGACGCGCAGACGGACGGCTGCCGACGGCTCGGCATCGGCTCCACGTGGATCGGACGGTGTGGTTGCGTCGTCCAGACAGACCCGAGCGAGTGTGAGCGTCGCGTCCTTCTCGGTTCGGGTCAGGGTGAGCACACGACGTCCGTCGGCCTGTGTGATGCCGAACACGAAGTTGTGGCGGTCGTTCTGGAACACGGTGATGCCCGCCAACTGCTGTGGGTCGGCTGGCTGGAAGCGCACGGCGGTCTCGGCGGTGAAGGCGGTGTGCTTCTGCCGATAGAACAGGGCCGTGGGCGACACACGCTCATAGACATTCAGGGGCTGGGGATGCAGACGTATGCCACGGCCGCTCCAGTCGTAGTTGGTCATGTCGGGGTTGCGCAAGAATATCCAGCGGAGGTCGAGCGTCGGAGTGTCGAAGCGGTCGGTGAACGAGAAGTTGCCTGTGACATAGTTGTCGGCCGTCGGCTGTAGCCCTGCCTTATCAACCACGGTGGGCAGTGCCTTGCCCCGGGGAAGTATGGTGGGCCATCCGTCCTCCCACGTGACGGGCAGGAGGAATGTCTCACGGCCAGTGTTGTAACTGTCGTTCTCGTAGGGACGGCATCCAAGGAAGGCGGCATACCAGTCGCCCTCGGGGGTCTCGACGAGGGAGGCGTGACCGGTGCAGGTGACGGGTTCGCTGCGCCACCCCATGTCGCGCTGTGTGAGGATGGGGTTGTGCGGACACTCTTCGAAGGGTCCGCGTGGGCTGCGGCTTCGGAAGATGACTTCGCTGTGCATATAGTTGGTACCACCCTCGGCTGCCATCAGATAATAGTATTTGCCGCGTTTGAAGAGATGGGGTCCTTCAATCCAGATGGGATGGTCGATGCAGGTCGAACCCTTTGTCAGTTCGTAGCAGGTGTCCATGATGGTGTCGGCACGCCAGTCGAACTCGTGCATGTGTATGGCTTTCTGCATGTCGTACTCGGCGGGTGCTATGGGGTCAGCATTATAGACCACATAGGCACGTCCGTCGTCGTCGAAGAAGATAGAGGTGTCCATGCCACCGTGTTTCATGCGGATGGGCTCGCTCCAGCCCTTCGCAGGGTCGGTGCTCTTACAATAGAAGAAGAAGCCATGCCCCATGTCGCCCGTAGTCATATAATAGGTCTTGTTGCGCGGGTTGTAACTGATTTGGGGCGCATAGATGCCAAGGTTGAGGTCCTGACCGTTGAGATCGACCTGCGAGGGACGGTCGAGGACATGACCGATCTGCTTCCAGTTCACGAGGTCGGGCGACTGGAAGATGGGCACGCCCGGGAAATAACTGAAGGTAGAGTTGACCAGATAGTACGTCTTGCCCACACGGCAGATGGAGGGGTCGGGATAGTAGCCCGAGACGACAGGGTTGAAGTACTGGCGTGTGGGGTCGATGGCCTTGTCGAAGCGAGCGTCGCGTCCTTCGTAGCGGAAGTAGTCGAACGTCGCATCCTGTGCCATAACGGCTGCGTGGGCAGCCACCAGCAGAAGGACTTTCATGAATGTACGTTTCATATCGCAGTTGTTTATCGGTGTTTGTTTCACGTTGCAAAATTAGAAGAAAAGACACAAAGCAGATTTCAGTTTTTTATCAATCCACAAAAAGAGGTTCCGATTGATAGGCTTGTGAAAAAAAATGTCAGCAATGTGAAAGTAGAAATAGAGCAAGTTTTGTATCTTTGCACATCATATAGCATTTTAACTTTCTCAAGTTGAGAGGAGTTAAAAGGAGTTAAAGGAGTTACCGCGGCTAAAGCCGCTGAGGAGTTAAAGGACGAATGTTTTTGACTGCTCATCTTCTATGCTCCTATGGAAACACAAAGAGAAAGGCAATCGTCTTTAACTCCCTTAACTTCATTAACTCCTTTAACTACAAAAAGCCAGAGTGAACACGAAACTTAAGTAATAGCATTTGCTCCATGACAACTTACCGAAAAGCATGCACACTCACACTGCTCTGGACTCTCTGCCTCAGTCTGACAGCCCAGAGCATCAAGACTATTCCCAACTACGGCCAACTGCCCGGACCTGTCGTGCGAACCATCATGCAGGACGAAGAGGGCTACATCTGGTACGGCACTACAGAGAGCGGACTCGGTCGCGACGACGGCTACACCATCGAACTGTTCACGGGTAGTGAGGACAACGACTTCTCACGTGACGACCGCTTCATCAGTGCCATGTCGGCCACACGTCACCACGAAATCTTGTTCGGCACACGCACAGGTGCCTGGCTGCTCGACAAACACACCTACCACATCGAACGCCTCGACACGACTGCCACACGCAACCACGACATCAAGGCGGTGGCTGTCGATAGCGTGGACGACAGCTACTGGCTCGCCGACGGCAGCACCGTGTTCCACCTGAGCCGCGACCGACGTGTTCTGCGTACCTACGACATCACCATCGCCGGCGGAAAGCCCAACGGGCTGGCGCTCTATTGCGACAGCAAGGCCCACCTGTGGCTCATGGTCGATTGGGGTGGTCTGCGACTTTACAACCGCGACAAAGACGAGTTTGAAGAATGTCAGTGGGACTATTTCTTTACGCCGATTCACATGACCGAAGACCACGAACACGGCTGCCTGTGGCTCTGTACCTACGGCGGCGGTATCGTTCGCTATACCTACGACGAAAGTGCCCCAAGCCGTGGCACACTCACCACCTACGAAGCCACAACCGACAACAATCCCCTGAGCCACCGCAGTTTTGCCTACGGTGTCATGCGCAAGAACGACAAACTATGGGTGACGACGAGCGACAATCTCTACTGCTACGAAATCACGGACGGAGGCAACGGCCTGCGACGCTTCGACACGACCGACTTCATGCCTCAGGGCCGCAAGATTCTCAACGGTCCGACCATCGACCAATACGGCAACATCTGGGTGCCGTCGTTCGTGCCGAAGCCGTTCATCATCCTTCAAGAAGAAAAGAAAATTCAGCGCTGGACCTGCCCACAGATGGAACAGCAGACAGGCTATCCACTCATTGCCGACGGCATCGTCAGAGAAGGCGACGGATTCTGGCTGATACAAGGTCACATCGGACTCGTGTTCTATCGTCCGGCCGATGGCTCAATCGTCAAATCCGAACCCTCGTCGCTCTACTCCGTCTATCCCGGTCGCATCAGAAAATGTAAGCAGAAAAACTGCATCTGGCTGCAACGCGACAACTATCTGCAACGTGCCTGGATAGAAGGCAACACGATGAAAGTGGAAAAAGTGGTCGAGACCGACTACATCATCGACAGTTTCTTCGAGACAAACAACGGCAGCATTCTCATCGGCATGCGCGTCGGCCTTGCCTGTTACGAGCCGCTGAGCCAGACAACTCGCTGGATAGCCACCGGCACTGGACACATCAACGACTTGGAAGAAAGCGAAAACGGCACGATTTGGCTCGTCGGCAACCAATGCGGCTTTGCACAGGTCAAGCCAGACGGCACTCTCGAAACAATCGAGCACCAGGCCAACTACGACAACATTGTCTTGGCGCCCGACGGCACCCTCTGGCTGTCTTCGCCCGACGGCACCGTTGCCTGCTACGATCCCGCCAAACACGAACTCACACCCAACACGATGGCCAGCGACAACCATGGCTGTGTCATCAAACACCTGGAAATCGACCAGGACGGCCATGTCTGGCTGCTCACAAGCCTCTATGTCAAGGAGTACGACCCGAAGCACAACACGTTCCAGATGTTCAACGTCGGCGACTCGAACATTCAAGCAGACTACTTGCAAGACCTCACCATCGACGGCCACTCAGTCGTATTCTGCGGTGCCGGCGGCATCTATGCTCTGCAAGCAACACAGTCCGCCACCAGGAAACACCGTCCGCAGCCCATCAGCATCAGCGAAATAACCATCGACGGAGAACGTCAGCACCCTGGCTACGGGACTGAGCAGGTGACAGTCCAGGCCAATGCCACCGACATCACCATCCACCTGACGACCTTCAACCACATCCACGCCGACAAAATCACGTTTGCCTACCGCATCGTCGGCAGCCGCAACGACCGCTGGAACCTCCTGCCCACAGGCACCAACGTCATTCACCTCGCCAACCTCAGCCGAGGCACCTACACCGTCGAGGTCAAGGCCACCGACGAAAACGGGCAGTGGTCAGAACCCGTCTCGCTCCTCACTATCGTGCGCCAACCGGCATGGTGGGAGACGTGGTGGGCATGGCTGCTCTACATCTGCGCCTTTGCCGCTCTGCTCACGTTCGCCGTACGTTATTATCTGCAACAGCAGAAGCGCAAACACGAAGAACTGATGGAGCAGCGGCTCACAGAAATGAAATTCCGCTTCTTCACCAACATCAGCCACGAACTGCGCACACCGCTCACCCTCATCATCACACCCCTGCAAAGCCTCATCGATTCGATGGACGAGGGAGCCGTTCGCCGCAAACTTTCCGCCATACAGGAACATGCCCGACAACTGCTCGACATGATCAACAACCTGCTCTCGTTCCGCAAACTTGAGATGGGCGAAATGCGGCTCAACCTCGGCTACGGCGAACTGAACGACTACGTACGTCAGGCATGCCAGTCGTTCCAGCCCCTGTACGACAAGAAAGGCGTCACCCTGCACTTCACGCCCGCAGCCACGCCGCTCAACTTCTATTTCGACAAGAACATTCTCCACCACATCCTCTTCAACCTGCTCAGCAACGCCCACAAGTTCACTCCCGAAGGCGGCGACGTCGCCGTCGAAGTGAGACGTCTGGCCAGCGGCAACGTCAACGTCAGTGTGTCCGACACCGGCGTAGGCATTCCCAAAGAACAGCAGAAACACATCTTCGAACGGTTCTACCAGACCGAGCAGGGAGCCGACTACGGCCGAACCGGCAGCGGAATCGGACTCAACATGGTCTCCGAACTCTGTGCCATCCACGGCGGCGACGTCAGCGTCGAGAGCGACGAAGGCCAAGGCTCCACCTTCACCGTCAGCATACCCTGGCGCACCAGCAAGAAGGCAGTCTCCCCTCCCTATCACGCCAAGAGTCAAGAGTCGAGCGCCAAAAGTCAAGAGTCGAGCGTCAACTCTCAACCCTCAACACTCAACACTCAACACTCAACCCTCCACACTCGACGCTCCACCCTCAACGTCCTCATCGTCGAGGACAACGACGAGTTCCGACAGTTTGTCTGCGACGAACTCTCCAGCCACTTCAACGTGCTCCAAGCCACCGACGGACAGGAGGCCCTCAACATCGCCGAGTCGGAACAGGTCGATGTCGTCGTCAGCGACGTCATGATGCCCGTCATGGACGGACTCCAACTCACCCGCCATCTCAAGCAGAACGAGAAGACCTCACACCTCACCGTCATCCTGCTCACAGCTCGGGCAGGTCAGGAGAGCGAACTCGAAGGCTATCAGTGCGGTGCCGACTACTACATCACCAAACCCTTCGACATGAACATTCTGCTCCAACGCCTCCAGCAGTTACAGCGACAGCAGAACGAACGCCGCCAGCAACTGCTCAAGCAGATGGAACACCCCGACATCGACACCCTCTACACGAGCGACATCGAGAAAAACTTCATGAAACGCCTCGTCGAACTCATCGACCGCAACCTCGACAACAGCGAGTACGGCCAGGAACAACTCAGTTCCGACATCTGCATGAGCTACATCACCGCCTACCGCAAAATCAAGTCGCTCACGGGACAAACCCCAGCCGAGTTCATCCGCAACTACCGTCTGAAACGTGCTGCACGGCTCCTGCGCACCACTACCCAGCCCGTCACCGACATCTCGATGGCCGTCGGATTCTCCACCGCTTCCTACTTCACACGCTGCTTCCTGCGCGAATACAAAATCACACCTACCGACTACCGACGCCAACAGCAGAATCCCGACAGTCTGGACAACGACTCTGAACAGGAAACAACGTAACCCCCAATGCATCTCCAAGCGCTTAGCGTAATTTCTCCAAGCGCTTAGCGTATTTTCTCCAAGCGCTTAGCATATTTTTTCCAAGTGCTTGGAAGGAGACAGTAACTTCCACAAACAAAAAAGGGAACTCCGCCACGACGGGGTTCCCTGTGAATAGGTTGGAAAAGCGAGGCTTACCAGATGGTGACGCGCTTTTCTTTCGGCACGAACATCGGGTCTTTCTCGGTGATGCCGAAGGCTTCGTACCAGGCATCGATGTGAGGCAGGGCTCCGTTGACGCGCCACTCGCCGATGGAGTGCGGGTCGCGGGCAGTGAGGTCGCGGATGGCTTCCTCTGTGATGTTCTGAGCCCAGACACCTGCGTAGGCAAGGAAGAAGCGCTGGTCGGGTGTCAGGCCGTTGATGGTCTCGAGCGGCTTCTTGCCTTCAGCCTCGGCTTTCTTCTGTGCGTTCTTGAAGGCGGTGTAGGCAACTTGCAAACCACCGTGGTCGGCAAGGTTCTCACCCAGCGTGAGTTCGCCGTTGCCCTTGAGGTCGGGCAGCACGTTGATGTTCGAGAAGAAATCGACCATCACCTGTGCGCGTTCCTTAAACTTGTCTCCATCGCCGGCTGCCCACCAGTCACGGAAGTTACCGTCCTTGTCAAACTGACGGCCCTGGTCGTCGAAGCCGTGGGTCATTTCGTGACCGATGACTACGCCGATGGCTCCGTAGTTGAAGGCATCGTCGGCCTGCATGTCGAAGAAGGGATACTGCAGGATGCCGGCAGGGAAGCAAATCTCGTTGGTGGTCGGGTTGTAGTAGGCGTTGACGGTCTGCGGGGTCATGTACCACTCATCGCGGTCAACAGGCTTGCCGTATTTCTCTTCCACCTCTTTCTTGGCTCGCCATGTGCGCACAGCCTGCATGTTTTCATAGAGTGTCTTCTCGGGGTCAATCTCAAGTTTGGAGTAGTCCTTCCACTTGTCAGGATAACCAATCTTGACGTAGAAGGTCGCGAGTTTTTCCTTGGCATAGGCCTTGGTGGAGTCGCTCATCCATTCCTGTGCATCGATGCGCTCGGCAAGTGCCTCCTGAAGGTTCTTGACGAGTTCGACCATGCGCTCCTTGTTCTCGGCAGGGAAGTATTTCTCGACATAGAGTTGGCCGACGGCCTCGCCGAGGATGCCGCTGACGGTCGAAACAGAGCGTTTCCAGCGTGGCAGAGGCTCTTTCTGACCCTGCATGGTGCGGTTGTAGAAGTCGAAGTTCTGGTTGAAGATGTCGTCGCCGAGCACGGTTGCGTTGCCGTCGAGCAGGTTCCACTCCATCCAGTCTTTCAACTGGCGCAGGTCTGTCTGGTCGAGGATGGCGAGTGCTTCCTTAATGGCTTCAGGCTGGCCAACAGTCAGTTCCTTCAGGTCGTCGATGAAGTTGAGGTGGCAGTAGCGGTCCCAGTCGTAGCCTTTGTACTCGGCCTTGAACTCGTCGTAGGTCATCTTGTGATAGTTGGACGCCGGGTCACGCAGTTCGACACGGCTCTTCGAGGCCTTTGCCATGCGGGTCTCGATGGCCATGACCGACTCCATCTTGCGCTTGGCAGTCTCTTCATCGTCGCCGATGAGCTGGAACATCTTGACAACGTGCTTCTTGAAGGCTTCGCGTATCTTGGCAAAGGCAGGGTCGTCGCTGAGGTAGTACTCTTTCTGTCCCATCGAAAGACCGCTCTGACCGATTTCCACGATGTTGTTCTTCGAATCCATCATGTCGGCACCGATGCCTGCACCCCACAGTTCGCCGGCACCCTTGAAGGCGTTCTCGACCATCATACGCAGAGCGTCGTCGCGCACTTCAATGGCTTCAATGGCGGCGAGATCGGCCTTGATGGGTTCAAAACCATCGGCATTCTGGCGCGTCGAGTCCATCATCATGCTGTAGAGGTCGGAAATCTTCTGACCCACACTGCCTTTCTCGTGCTTCTCTTCCGAGAGACCGAGGATAAGGTCTTTCATCTGTTCGCGGTTCAGTTCAGCAACGGCGTCGAACGAGCCGAAGCGTGAATACTCGGGTTTGAGCGGATTGGCCTTAATCCATCCGCCGCAGGCATACTGATAGAAGTCTGTACCCGGAGCGACCGTGTCGTTCATGTTTTCGGGCTTAATACCGATGCCCTGTTCTGCCGTGTTCTGCACACAGCCAACTGTTGTCATTGCCATAGCAATAAACGGAATAATGTTTTTAAGTTTCATAAGTATGGTTGATTAAATGTTTGTCTATCGGACGCCGCTACCGCCGCCGCCGGAGAAGCCGCCACCGCCGCCGAAGGAGGAGTGACCGCCGCCACCAGAGTAACGGCGCTCACGCTCTGCACGGGCTTCGCGTTCGAGGCGTGCCTGACGCTCAAAGGCAGTTTCGTAGGTGGACGAGTAACGGATAGTGTCGTAGGTGGCAACACTAAGGAGCGAGACGTAGGAGAAAGCATCGGTCGCACCGCTGCTCTCTTCGAGGAAACGGCGTGTGAGACCGTCGAGAGCGGTGTAGTCGGGACAAATTTTCTTCATGCCTTCGCGCACTTTCTTCGCCATGCCATAGAGGGCACCAAAGACGAGGTAGTCTTTCCACAACTTGACCTCGACCACTTCGCGTTCACCGATGATGGAGAAGTCGTTGAGGTATTCCCAGAAACCAAACACCTGACGGGCGTCTTCTGGTTTGGTGTTCTTGAAGGCGAACTCCGAAGAGTAGCGGTTGTCGACAGCCGACGAGAGTTTGCTGGCGAAGTCGCGGACCGAGAGCACGTTCTTCTCGTTCTGGATAAAGGTCTTTAGTTCGTCGGGCTGCAGCAGATGGTCGTCGCCAGCAGCCTTGTAGAGCAGGTCTTGCAGACCCCACTCCATTTCTTCATCGGTAGCGGCAAGGGAATTCTTTTTGCGTATGTACTCTGCGACGAAACTCTTTGTATCTTTTTTATTGAAAGCCTCCTGGAGTTCTTTCATGGCGTCGTTTGGGGCAGCACCAGGCTCTTGGATGCGGAAGAGTTCGCGTGTCTCGCCTTTCTCGTTCTGCTCCAGGGCAATGTCGATGTTGCCTTTGTAGAGCAGACGTAGCAGCAAGGCGTCGGTAAATTCCTTCGTGCCGAACGTCGTCTTCACGTCCAGCATGCCCAGGGTGTTCTTGAGGATACGCTGCGAGCCGATGAGGTTTCCGCCGAGCGGTGGCTCACGATAGTAAGGCACTTCATCGACGTTGCCAAGCACTTTCAGAATGAGTTTGCGCTTGCGGCGACGTTCCAGCGGCTTGTGGAAGATGAGTCGCAGGAAAGCCCACAAGGGAAAGCCGACAAAGATGAGCAGGCCCAATACGATGTAGAAGTAGTGCTCAAACACAGACTCGTCGTCGCCTCCCATGAACGATGATTTCGAACCGTCGCCGGGGTCGTCCATCGTGTAGTCGCTGTCGATGAAGGCGCGTTCCTTCACACGGCTCTCAAAGGTCTCGTCGTGCTTGACCTCGGGAGAGAACAGGCCTTTATTGAACTGCATCATGAGCACGACTTTGTCGCCATTGTCCAAGGCCTGCGTGCTCTTGAGCAGCACCTTGCCGCTCTCGCTGAACCAGGCATCGCCATAGTATTTGAAGTGCCACAGGCCCGCGTTTTCGGGACTGAGCACGATGGTGGTGTCGGATGCCCAGAGTGCCAGTTGGACGTACTCGGCCGGTGGGTTGGCAGCGTCGTAGAAGCAGTGGTTGAAACCGTCGTAGTCGGTGTAGGACTGTACGAGGTTGTGCAGCACGTAGGAGGTGGTGAAGGTATGTTCACCAGGTTCGCCGAAACCCCAGCAGAGTTCGATTCCTTCCTCAGTGCTGTTGATGCCACAGCGCCCTGCCTTCCAAGCACGGCTTTGGTTGACATCCCAACCGACCAGTTGATAGTCGCCATAGATGCTGTCACTCACCCCAAAGTCGCTGATGCGCATCTCGCGATCTTCCAGGCCGTTCATCTTCTCATAGACTTCCGTACCCTGGTCGGCAAGATACATCGTGCGGTCTTCCTCGACGACGGCATCGCCGTTAGGAAGCAGCAGCACGTAGATTTTCAGTTCAGACAGTTCATGCTGTGCCTGCACACCAACGGCTAAGCACAGCAACAGCAGAAACATGATTTTTCTTAACATGACTTCTGTTTTTTAGGTATTGAAACACAGATTGCACGGACTGGACGGATAATTTGTCAATAACGCATTAAAAAATCCGTCATATCCGTCAAATCCGTGTTTCAAAAAACATAAATAAAAATGTTTCCGTTGGGTTATTCGCCAAACAGCACAGGTGCGTCGCGCTTTTCTTCCTTATCGACTTTCAGATACTCAAGCACGTCGAAGTGGAGCATGCTGGCAACGAACGACGACGGCCACTGGCGCACGTAGCGGTTCATGCGCGTAGCAGAGTCGTTGTAGATCATACGGCTCATGCGCACATTTTCCTCGTAGCCGTTCACCGCGTTCATCGTCTTGGTGAAGAGGTCGTTAGCCTTCAGGTCGGGATAAGCCTCAGACACAGCCATCAGACGGCTCAGCACGCCGCTGAACTCATGCTGCTGTGCCTCGACGTCGGCAGCGGTCTTCACCTCCGAACCGCGACGAGCCTGGATGGTCTGGATGAGTGTCTCGCTCTCATGCTTGGCATACTGCGAAGCCGTGCGTGCCAGATTCAGCAGGGCATCCCAACGCGAATTGAGTTGCACCTCAATCTGACTCAGAGCGTTCTTTGCCTTCTCGTCCAGGTTGACGAGTTCGCGCTGTGTGTTCATGAACCAAATGCCGATGATGACTGCCAGTACCACCAGCACAATCAGTGAAATAAGTCCTGTTCCCATAGTTGTTTTATTTGTTTTGAGTGAAAAAATTTGCTTAACTTGGCAAAGGTAAGGTTTGTCGGCCAATTTACAAAATAAAATCCGAAGTTTTTTAGGTGTATGTCCAAGCGCTTGGAGTTCGAACGCTAAGCGCTTGGCGTTTTCACGCTAAGCACTTGGAATTTTTACGCTAAGCACTTGGCGTTGCCACGCTAAGTACTTGGCGTGACATTTTCAGCACCTAATTTTGGAGTTCGGACAATGCCTCGGAGGCCTGTTCCCAACGTTCCATCGCCTCGTCGAGTTCATTCTTCAGCGCAGCATGGCGTGTGAAGAGCGACGCATCGGCTGCACCTTCGGGTGTGGAGAGACGCGCCTCAACATCTGCCAATTCCTGTTCCAAGCGCTCGATGTCGGCCTCACAGTCGCTGACAGCCTTCTCGGCACGTCGCAACTGACGCTGACGGTCTTTCCAGGCAGACCCACCCCATGCCCCCGCCCGTGAAGGGAGGGGAGGGGTCACTTCATCCGGGTGGTCTTTCTTCTCCGCTCCCCTCATGGG